>Ga0335070_10001208_pt1 | contig 29635 bp, 25 predicted proteins | sample Lox_Sample_13_FD_206722 | JGI IMG/M metagenome (GOLD analysis project Ga0335070, IMG submission 206722) | Soil microbial communities from Loxahatchee National Wildlife Refuge, Florida, United States - Lox_Sample_1.3 | ecosystem: Environmental > Terrestrial > Soil > Wetlands | place: USA...
TGGAGTGGCTACGTGCGCAACGAGGACAGCGTGCCGCACGCGATGAAGGTCGCCGCGATCTGCAGCAGCGCGGTGGCCGCGACGGCGGTCGTCGGCTCCGCCAGCGTGAATTCGGGCTCGTTCGGCGGCGTGAACGTCCCCTGTCCCGTCGGTGCGGATCTGATCGGCGGCGGGATCGAACCCGGAAACGTCTTCAGCGTGAACGTGACCTCTTCCGCCCCGCTCTTTGCGGGTCCGACGCCGTTTCTGGCCCAGCAGCCCGACGGCACCGCGTCTGCACCGATCGGCTGGAGCGCCTACGCCGTGAACGGCGACTTCTCGGTCCAGCCGGTCAAGGTGGCAGCCATCTGCCCCGAACCCGACGGTGGGCTCGCAGGCGCCTCGTTACTCGGCGCCGCGATGCTGCTCTCCTCGGCGCGGCGCCGCGCTCGGCGAGGCGGCCCGGCGATTTCACTTCGACGGCATTCCCTCTAGAGTAGGGGCCTCGACGCCGGAGGTCCCCCGTTGCTCTCGTCCTTCGACGACTTCCCGGTGCACCAGACCTCGTCGCCGGTGCGCTTCGTCGCGACCAGCGACCGCAACTTCTACGACCGCTACTACTTCAACCTGCACGCCTCGAGCGGCGAGCTGTTCATGGTCATGGGGATGGGCCAGTATCCGAATCTCGCGGTGCAGGACGCCTTCGCGTGCGTCCAGCGCGGCGAGGACTACCGGGTGGTGCGCGCCTCGAAGGAGCTCGGCGACCGCAGCGACCTGTCGGTGGGTCCGTTCCGGGTGGAGGTGCTGAAGCCGCTCGAGCGACTGCGCTTCTCGCTCGCCGAGAACGAGCACGGCATCGCGTGCGACCTGCACTGGGAGGGCTCGATCCCGGCGGTCGAAGAGAACGCGCAGTTCATCCGCCGCAAAGGGCGCGTCTTCTTCGACACCAGCCGCTTCGCGCAGACCGGCCGCTGGCAGGGCTGGCTGCGGGTCGGCGACGAGCGCCTCGAGGTCACGCCGGATCGCTGGTGGGGGACGCGCGACCGCTCCTGGGGCGTGCGCCCGCACGGCGAGCCGGAGCCGCCCGGCATCCACGCCGGCGGCCCGGGTTCGCTCAGCGGGATGTGGAACTACTTTCCGATGCAGTTCGCCGACCACTCGATCCTCTACATCCGCAACGAGGAGAACGACGGCAAGCTCGTGCTGTACGACGCGCGCCGCATCTGGAGCGATCCCGAGCGACCCATCGAGGACCTCGGCCCGGTCGAGTACGAGCACCGCTTGAAGCCCGGCACCCGCATGATGACGGGCTCGCGGCTGCGCTTCCCCAAGGCGCCGAGCGGTCCGCTCGAGGTCCACTGCGAGCCGCTGAACCACGCCTTCATCGCCATCGGGACCGGCTACGGCGTCGAACCGGACTGGCGCCACGGCATGTGGCAGGGAGCGCTGGTCGTGCAGGGGCGCAGCTACAAGACGGCGGAGATCGCGCCGCTCGGACAGCTGACCATCGTCGACCACGTGGCGCGCTACCGCTACGGCGACTGCGTGGGTTACGGACTCTACGAGCACATGTTCATCGGCCCCTTCGAGAAGTACGGGATGCGCGACCGCGCCGACGGCGCCGCATGAGGGCCGCCGCTCCCGGCCAGCTCGACGGCAAGGTCGCGATCGTCACCGGCACGAGTCGCGGGGTGGGCGTCGGCATCGCCCGGCGCCTGCTCGAAGCGGGCGCCAGCGTGGTGGGCTGCTCGCGTCGCGAGCTCGACGCGCTGCCCGCGGCCGCTGGCATCGCGGGCGCCGAGCAGCGCTCCGCGCAGTGGATCTGCGATCAGCGCGACTGGCGGCAGATCGACGCGTTCGTCTCGCGCGTCGTCGACCGCTTCGGTCGCCTCGACATCCTCGTCAACAACGCCGGCGGCACCATTCCGACGCCGCACGTCTTCGTGCTCGGCAAGCGGGATCCCGCCGGCGCAGACTACTTCGCGAACGTCCCGCTGCGCCGCGGCGGCGAGCCCGAGGAGGTCGGGAGCGCCTGCGTCTTCCTGTGCGCCGGCGCCGCCGACATCATCAACGGCGCGACGATCTTCATGGACGGTGGCATGCTACCGGGTGTCCTCTACGAGCCCAGGATCCAGCCGATCCGGGAGATGCTCGCAACGGCAGGCGAGGGGCGCCGCAAGTGACCGCGCCGCGGGCAAGCAGGACGGAGCAAGACGAGATGGCGAGCGATGCGAGTGGGCGGCGGAGGCCGCTGCGCGTGATCCAGTGGTCGACGGGCAACGCCGGCAGCAGGGCGCTGCGCGGCATCGTCCGCCACCCCGATCTCGAGCTGGTCGGCGTGCACGCGCACTCGCCCGCGAAGGTCGGGAGGGACGCCGCGGAGCTGTGCGGCCTCGACGAGCCGACCGGCGTGCTCGCGACGAACGACGCCGACGCGCTCCTCGGGATGGACGCCGACTGCGTCTGCTACATGGCGCAGGGCGAGTCGCGCGTGCGCGCCACGATCGACGATCTCTGCCGCATCCTCGAGTCCGGCAAGGACGTGGTGAACACCGCGATCGTGTCGCTGGTGTATCCGCCGTTCGCGAGCCCGAAGCTCCGCGACCGCCTGGAGGCCGCCTGCGCCAAGGGCGGCACGACGTTCTTCACCAGCGGCTTCGACCCGGGCTGGTCGGGCGATCTGATCCCGCTCGCGCTCGCGGCGTGTTGCGAGCGCGTCGACTCGGTGCGCGTCTCCGAGCTGATGGACTACTCCACCTACGAGGACCCGAACTTCACCGGCGTCTACTTCGGCTTCGGCCGGCCCCTCGATTTTCCGGCGCCGATGCTCCACCCCGAGGCGCTCAAGGCCGGCTGGGGCGGCATGCTGCTGCTGGTCGCCGACGCGCTCGGCGTGAAGCTCGACGAGATCCGCCAGGAGAGCGAGCGCTGGCCGGCCCCGGACAGCTTCGAGACCAAGATGGGGAAGATCGAGAAGGGCAGCTGCGCCGCGGTTCGCTTCGAGGTGCAGGGCATCGTGAAGGGGCGGCCGATGGTCGTCGCGGCGCACGTGAACCGGCTGCGCGACGACCTCGCGCCGGCCTGGGATCGGCTCTCCGGAGACAAGCGCTCGGGCTACAAGATGGAGGTGAAGGGCTCCCCCTCGTTCACCTGCGAGATCCAGCCCGTGGGTGAGGACGGCGACCACAACACCGCCGGCATCACGGCGTCGGCGATGCGCGTAGTGAACGCCATCCCGACCGTGTGCGCCGCCTCGCCGGGAATGAAGTCGATCGTCGACCTTCCGATCTACACGGCGCGCGTGCGGGCCTGAGCGAGCGGGCGTCGTTCAGCCGCGCAGCGCCGCGTAGAGCGCGCCGATCAGCGCGAAGCCGCGCGCGTCCCCGCCGAGGCCCGTCTGCATCTGGTTCATCGTGTAGGCGAATCCGAGCCGGGCGTCGGGGTCGGCGAAGGCGATCGAGCCGCCCGCGCCCGGGTGGCCGAACGAGCGCGGATTGGGGCCGAACGGGATCATCGGCTGCGTCATCATGAAGCCGAGACCGAAGCGCGAGTGCAGCGGCGCGAGCACCGCGTCGGGGCCGCACGCCTGCTCGGTGTTCGCGCGTGCGATCTGCTCGGGCCCGAGGACGGACACGCCGTCGAGCGTGCCGTCGGTCGCGAGCGCGCCGTAGATGCGCGCCAGGCCGCGCGCGGTGCCGTGCCCGTTCGCCGCCGGGATCTCGGCGGCCCGCCACGCGCGCGTGTTGACGTCGCTCGGCGCGATCGCCGGATTGCCGAACACGCGCCCGACGAGCGACTGCGGATTCCTGCGCGCTGCGGCGAACGGATCCGGCGCGTCCGGCGGCCCGGGCGGGGCGGGGAGGATCTCCGCCACGCGCGCGTCGTGCTCCGGAGCCAGCCCGATGTGGAAGTCGAGCCCGAGCGGCTCGGCCAGCTCTTCGCGGAAATAGCGGCCGAGCGAGCGGCCGTCGATGCGCCGCACGACCTCGCCGACCAGGTTGCCGTAGGTGCGAGCGTGGTAGCCGTGCCGCGTGCCCGGCTCCCAGAAGGGCGCCTCGGCGGCGAGCGCCTCGCACCAGTAGTCCCAGTCGTAGCGTGCGCCCGCAGGCACCGCGTCGCGCAGCGCCGGCAGGCCGGCGCGGTGGCAGAGCAGCCAGCCCACCGGGATCCGCTCCTTCCCCGCCGCCGCGAACTCGGGCCAGTAGCGCGCGACCGGCGCGTCGAGATCGAGCTTCCCCTGCTCCGCGAGCCGGTTGGCGCAGATCGCGGTCAAGCCCTTGGTCGTCGAGTAGACGTTCACGAGCGTGTCGCACGTCCACGCCTGCTCGCGCGCGGCGTCGCGGTGGCCGCCCCAGAGGTCGACGACCGTCTCCCCGTCGATCGCCACCGCCACCGCGGCGCCGACTTCGCCGGTCTCGAAGCTCTTCGCGAAGACCTCGCGCAGCGCGGCGAAGCGGGTCTCGCATTCGCCCTCGACCCGAACGCCTGCGCCCATCACGGCTCCTCCGCCTCGCGGCGCCGCATGCTAGCTCGACCCGCCGCGGGTTAGAATCGCCGCCGGCATGGGCTTCGTCGGCGGCGACCGAGGCGATGGAGTGCCGGCCTTCCCCGAGGGCTGGTACCACCTGGCGATGGCGAGCGACCTCCCGCCCGGCGCGGTGCTGCCACGCCGCGTCTGCGGCCGTGAGCTCGTGGCGTTCCGCACCGCTGCGGGCGCGCTCGGCGTGCTCGACGCCCACTGCCCGCATCTCGGCGCGCACCTCGGGCACGGCGGGCGCGTCGTCGGCGAGGCGCTGCGCTGCCCGTTCCACGCGCTGCACTGGGGCATCGACGGCAAGTGCGCCGGCGCGGACGACACGCACGCGCCGGGGATCCGCGCGAGCGCGCGCAGCTGGCCGGTTCGCGAGCTGCACGGCGCGCTGATGGTCTACTACAGTGCCCGCGGCGAGCCGCCCTGGTGGGAGATCCCCGATCCCGGCATGCAGGGATGGTCCGAGCTGCGCAGCCAGACGCTGCGCTTCCCGGGTCACGTGCTCGAGGTGACCGAGAACGGCGTGGATCGCCGTCACTTCGCCGCCGTGCACGGCTACACCGACGTGAGCGAGTTCGAGGTGAGCGTGGACGGGCCGGTGCTGCACTCGAGCTTCAGCTTCCGGAAGGACGGGATCGCGCAGCGCTTTGACACCCTGGTGTACGGGCTCGGCTACGCGATCACGGACCTGCGCATCGAGAAGCTCGGCATCCACGCGCGTGTGATCCTGCTCAGCAACCAGGCCGACGCCGACACGGTGGACTTCACGGTCTGCGCCAGCGTCGAAGGCGGCCTCGCCTGGATCGACCGCTTCCTCGCCGCGATCGTCGACGACGTGCGCAAGGACCTCCCGATCTGGGCCCACAAGCGCCGCCTCGCGCACCCCGCGCTGGTGCCGGGAGACGGGCCGATCGCGACCTACCGCCGCTTCGCCCGGCAGTTCGATCCGCCGCTCGACGCCGGGGCGTAGGCGTCAAGCCGGCTTGCGGAGCGCCGGGAGCACGTGCTTCTCGACGAGCTCGAGGTGGCGCCAGGCGAGCGCGGGCGGCAGGCCTCCGCACAACGGTTGGAGCAGCAGGACGCCGCGCGCCCGCACGTGCGCCACGGCCTCCTCGGGCGAGAAGATCCGGTAGGGGCCACCGGCCGCGCGCAGCTCCTCGACGCTGCGCGCGCCCGAGCGGCTCACGGCGGCACCCTCGTCCAACCAGGCCGCGTACATGCGCGCGTCGTGGAGCAGGTAGGGCCCGAGCTCGCGCCAGGCGGCGTCCGGATCGTCGGCGACGAAGGCGCTGGTGACGGTGCCGGCGGGCGGGTTCAAGAAGGGGCCCGGCCGGGTTCCGTGGCGCGCGCACTCGGCGCGGTAGAGCGCCTCGAGCGAGTCATCACATCCCTGTGTCAGCATGCCGAGACCGAAGCGGGCGGCGCGGCGCACCGCCGCCGCGCTCGCGCCGCCGAGCAGGAGCGGGGGGCCGCCAGGCGTCGCCGGGCGCGGCAGCACGCGCACCGGACGGCCCTCGAACTCGAAGGGCTCGCCCGAGAAGGCGCGGCGCAGCGCCGCCAGGCCTGCGTCCATGCGCCGCCCGCGCTCGCGCAGATCGCGGCCGAACATCGCGTACTCCTCGGCGCGATAGCCGGCGGCGAGCACGTAGGACACGCGGCCCGCCGAGACGAGGTCGAGGACTGCCATCTGCTCGGCGAGCTCGATCGGGTCGTGCAGGGGGAGGATCAGCGCCGCGACCTGGATCGGCAGGCGGCGCGTCCGCGCGGCGATGGCCGAGGCCAGCACGAGTGGCGCGGGCAGGTAGCCGTCCGGGGATCCATGGTGCTCGGACACCTGCACGGCGGCGCAGCCGTGGCGCTCGCCCCACTCGGCCATCTCGAGCGCGGCGCGGTAGAGCTCCTGGGCGGGAGCGCCCTGCGCCGGGGCGCGCATGTCGAAGCGCATGGTGAACACGCGCTCAGACTACCGCATGCCCCGCGCGCTTCGGGCGCGATTCGCTCAGCTGCGGTCGCCCCGCGCTCCCGTCTTGCCGCTTGCCTTGCGGCGCAGGATGCGGCCGATCAGGCCGGGCTTGGGCTTGCGCATCTGGAGCAGGCGCAGCGCGCGCATCGCCTCGATCGAATCGGGCCGGCGGTCGATGGCGCGCGCGAACATGCGCTCGGCCAGATCGAGGCGCCCGGTCGCTTCGGAGAGCCGGCCGAGGAAGAGCCAAGGCTTCTCGCGATTCGGAGCGAGCTTCGCGCCGCGCTTCACGAGCTCGAAGGCGCGCCGCATCACGTCCGGCTCGTGGCCGTGCGTCAGATAGTGGGCCCAGCCGCAGTAGGCGAGGTACTCGCCCTCGTCGGGATAGAGCTCCACCGCGCGCTCGAAGTGCGCGAGCGCGCCCGGCCAGTCGTGCGCGCGCAGCCGTCCTTCGCCCTTCTGGAACTCCTGCTCCGCTGCGAGCGCGCGCTGGCCCTCGGCGAGGGCGCGCGCGTCCTTGGCGTCCCGGTTCGGGTCGCGGCGGTACGCTGCGAGCCGCTCGGGATCGGAGAGCGCCTCGTAGGCGCGCGTGATCTCGCGGAAGGCTTCCTCGGCGAGCTCGCGCACCGCGTGGCTCGCCGACGACCAGCGGTCGGGATGGGTCTTCTTTGCGAGCTGCGTGTAGGCCGCGCGGATCTCGTTCTCGTCGGCGTCGGGACCGAGGCCGAGCTTCGCGAAGGGGCTCGCGATCCGCACCTGCTCGACCAGCGTGGCGAGCGATGCGCGCTGGGCGCGGTCGGCCGCGAAGTGCGCGTGGTCCTCGGGAGCAGGCGCCGCTGCGGCCGCCGCGGGCGGCGCCGGTGCCGCGCTCGGCGCGCGAGCCTCGCTGGGAGCGGGCGGGCGCGCTGCGCTGGGAGCCGGCGGGGGGCGCGCTGCGCTGGGAGCCGGCGCCGCCGGCGCGGAGGGTCGCGGCGACGGGGCGGCCGGTCGGGCGGGCGCTGCGCGCTTCGGCGCCGCCGTTCCCGAAGTCTGCGCATTCGGGTGCAGGCGCACGCGGGCGGCGTGCCCGCCGGTGCGCACCGCCTCTCCTTCGCGGAGCTCGAGCAGCCCGGTTTCGAGGAGCACGTAGGCGCCGCGCCGCACCGCGGGCGTGCGCTCGAGCAGCGCCTCCACGGCGATCGGGCGGCGGCCCTCCTCGAGCAGCGTCTTCTCCTCGGCCCCGAGCTCGATCTCCTGGAACTTGTAGAAGGGATTCGCGCTGCGGATCACCGCGTGCTCCAGGTGCCGGCGCAGCACGGCGTCGATGCGCTCGATCGGGAAGCGCGTGTGTACGCCGACCCGGATCACATCGGCGGGGCTGCGCGTCACGGTGAGCGCGCTCGCGCGCTCGATCTGGGCGCCGAGCGCCAGCTCGAAGCTGCCGTCGGGCCACTCGAAGATCTCGAAGAGCTTCTCCTCGGCCTGCTGCTGCAGCGCGTCGGCGAGCGCCGTCTCCGAGAGCACCTGCATCGCCACCAGGATCTCGCCCTGGCGCCCCTCGCCGCGCCGCATCCGGCGGATCGACTCGGTGTAGGAAGCCTCGCTGATGCGCTTGGTGCGGAGCAGCCACTCGCCGAGGCGCTCGCGCGCCGCGTTGGAGCTCACCGCCGCGGGCCGCCCGTCCAGCAGCTGGATCTGCTTGATCTTGTCCTCGTTGCCCGAGCGGAGCACGAGCACGCCCGATGCGCGCAGGCCGTGCACCTCGTGCAGCAGCGCCGGGAAGGGCAGCTCCTCGAGGGTGCCGCGCAGGCGCGCCGGCTTCGCCGCGCGCGCGCGCGGCTCCGCGCGCGCCGCTGCGGCCTCGGCGCTCGGCCGCGTGCGAAGCCTCGACACCTGCGAGAGCAGGTCCTCGAGCGCGATCGGCTTGGCGAGCACGTCGGCGGCGCCGAGCGCGCGCGCGCGCTCGACGTCGATGCGCGAGCAGGCGACGCCGGTCATCAGCAGCGCCGGCATCGAGGCCGCGGCGCCGCCGAGCGCGCGGATCGCCTCGAGCAGCGCGAGCCCGTCGCGGCCGGGCAGGGACCATTCGATCAGCGCGATGCCGGGAGCGCCGCCGCGCACCGCCTGGAGTGCCGCGTCGCCGTCGTGCGCGACCGCCACGCGATAGCCCTCGGCGCCGAGCGCCCGGGACACGATCCGACAGAAGTGACGGTCGGCGTCCGCGCAGAGGACCGTTGTGCCCATGAGCCCCGCCTGCTCCCTCGCGGCCTCGGCGCCGCACCCGATTGGATCGCCCACTCGGCGGCCGTCCTTGAGACGGGGAAGCTGCGCAGGGCCTGCCAGCGGGTTGCGCATGGCGCGAGGCAGGCGCTTCAGCAGCGCCTGAGGCCGGTCGATCCTCCCGCCATGGACGCGTGCCGCGCGCTGAGGGTCGGCTGATGCGAGGAGCGCGCATCCTGGCGAGCTTCGTGCAATCGACGCTCGACGCAGCCGACCGCTCCGACGCGAAGCTCGGCGCGCGCCTGCGGGCGCGGCTGGCGCCGGAGACGCTGCGTGCGGTCGAAGACGCGGCGTCGATCGCGTTCCTGCCCGTCGCCTGCGACGTCGAGGTGACCGAGTGCCTGTTCGCCGAGGCCGGCGACGCGCGCGCGCGCGAGGTGATGCGGGACAATCTGGCCTCCACCTTCGAGGCTCCGATCCTCGCATCGCTGGTCGCGGCGGCGATGCGGCTGCTCGGCCGCGACCCCGCGCGGCTGTTCCGCTGGAGCCCCAAGGTGTGGAGCCAGCTCTACCGGGACGCCGGCGAGCTGCGCTGGATCGGGATGGGGCCGGGCGCGGGTCGCCTCGACTACCAGGGTCTGCCGCCCGCGATCATCGCGAGCCGGTCGTACCTGATCGGCATCGAGGCGGCGCTCGGCGCCACCTTCGAGCTGATGGGAGTCGACGGCGAAGTCCGGCTCGGCGAGATCGACGCGGCGCGCGGGCGCGTCGCGTTCGATCTCAGCTGGAAGCGCTGATCGGGGCGGCCGCCTCGACTATCCTGCGCGCATGCGCCGGGCCTGCGCGACGCTCTGGATCGTGCTCGCAGCCGCGGCCCCTGCTGCGGGCGCGGGACGCTTCGCCGATGCCGTCGCCGTCGCGGTGTCCGGAAGCCCGGGCGCCTATCAGTTCCGCGTCACGCTGGAGAGTCCCGACCAGAGCTGCTCGCGCTACGCGAGCTGGTGGGAGGTGGTGCGCGCCGACGGCTCGCTCGCCTACCGCCGCATCCTGGAGCACAGCCATCCGGACGAGCAACCCTTCACGCGCGCGGGCGGTCCGGTGCCGGTCGGGCCCGACGAGACCGTCGTCGTGCGCGCCTTCCTGCACCCGGACGGCTACGGCGGCGCGCTGCTGCGCGGCAGCGTGCGCAGCGGCTTCGCGCCCTGGCTCGACGCGCCGCGCGATTTCGGAGCGGCGCTCGCCACGGCGGCGCCGCAGCCCGAGCGCTGCCTCTACTGAGGAGCTCGGCTCGATGCGGTGCGGTGGGATCCACCGCCGTCGAAGTAGCCCCAGGGAAACTCGGGGTGGATGATCGGTCGGAAGCCGGCCGGAACCGGGAACGGAGCCGACACGAACTCGTAGACGCCCACCAGCTCCCGCACCACGATCATGCCCAGTCCCTGGACGAAGCCGAGCGTGAGGCCCCAGCCCGGGCCGCGCTCTCGCGTCGTCTTCACCATGTTGCCGGGCAACTCCATCACGCCGCAGGTCATCCCCGCGAAGCCACGGCCGAGCTTGCGAGCGGCCGTGTAGTGCGCCGCGAACGCTTGCGCGGGAACGGCGATCGCCGCGACGAGCATCAGCGCGAAGGCGACACGTCTCATCTCGATCCTCCCTCGCCCGAGCCGGCGCCCGGGTCCCGCCGATCGGGAGCGTACACGTCGGGAGCGTTGTGGACCAAGGGAGCCGGCCGAGGGTACCTTGAGCATCGTGCCCGCAATGCGCGAGGAATCCGATGGGCCAGATCCTGTTCGAGAACGCCGCCCTCCTCGACCTCGAGCGCGGCGAGCGGCGCCCCGCGCACAGCGTGCTCGTCGAGGGCGAGCGCATCGTCGAGGTGTCGGAGGGCTCGCTGCGCGCGCGGGCCGCGCGGCGCATCGACGTGGCCGGCCGCACGCTGATGCCGGGCCTGATCGACGCGCACGTGCACGCCGTCATCACGACGATGGACCTCGGCGCGATGGAGCGGCGGCCCGCGTCGCTGGTGGCGCAGGAGGCGCGCCTCGTGCTCGAGGCGATGCTGCGGCGTGGCTTCACGACGGTGCGCGACGCCGGCGGCGCCGACTGGGGCCTGGCGCAGGCCGTCGAGCGCGGTCTGATCGCGGGCCCGCGCCTGTTCTTCTCCGGCCGGGTGCTCAGCCAGACCGGGGGCCACGGCGACTTCTCGCCGCGCGAGGACGCGCCCCGCCTGTGCGGCTGCGAGATCCGCACCAGCGGCTTCGCGCACGTGGCCGACGGCGTACCCGCCGTGCGCAAGGCCGCGCGCGAGGAACTGCGCCGGGGCGCCACGCAGGTGAAGATCATGGCCTCCGGCGGAGTCGCGTCGCCCTCCGACCCGATCTGGAACCTCCAGTATTCGGACGAGGAGATGCGCGCGATCGTCGAGGAGGCGCGCGGCTGGCGCACCTACGCGATGGCGCACGCCTACACGCCGGAGGCGATCGCGCGCGCCGTCGACGCCGGCGTCCGCAGCATCGAGCACGGCAACCTGGTCGACGCCGCCACCGCGCAGCGGATGGCCGAGCGCGGCGCCTTCCTGGTCCCCACGCTCGTCACCTACTTCGCGATCGAGGAGTTCGGCCGCAAGCTCGGCTTTCCTGAGGTCAGCATGCGCAAGCTGCACGACGTGCTCGACGCGGGGCTCGCGTCGCTCGAGATCGCGCGGGCGGCTGGGGTCGAGATCGGCTTCGGCACCGACTTGCTCGGCGAGACCCACGCGCAGCAGAGCCGCGAGTTCGGCATCCGCGCGCGGGCGCTCGCGCCGGCCGAGATCCTGCGCTCGGCGACGCAGGTGAACGCGCGCATCCTGAACCGCGAGGGCGAGCTCGGCGTGGTCGCGCCCGGCGCGCTCGCCGACCTGCTGGTGGTCGACGGCGATCCGCTCGCCGATCTCGCGCTGCTCGAGCGGCCGGAGCAGAGCCTCGCCGCGATCCTGAAGGGCGGTGCGTTCGCGCTGAACCGGCTCGACTAGCCGGGTTCGGAGCTGCCGCGCATCCACCAGAAGGGCGGCGCCGCGAACAGCCGGGTGAACGCGTCGGCGTCGAGCGACTCGCTGAACAGATGGCCCTGCATGCGGCTGCAGCCGAAGGAGGCGAGCAGCTGCATCTGTTCGATCCCCTCGACCCCCTCGGCGATGGTGCCGAGGTTGAGCGCGTGCGCCATCGACACGATGCTGGACACGATCGTCGCATCGGCCGGGTCGGTGGTCACCGCGCGCACGAACGACTGGTCGATCTTCAGCACGTCGACCGGGAGCTGCTTCAGGTAGGAGAGCGCCGAGTAGCCGGTCCCGAAGTCGTCGATCGCCATGCGCACGCCGAGGCCCTTCAGCATCGCGAACTGCGACATGGTGCGCTGTCCGTCGTGGAGCAGGCTGCGCTCGGTGAGCTCGAGCTCCAGCGAGTCCGGCCGCAGCCCGCTTTCGACGAGCGCGCAGCGCACCATCGCGACGAACTCGCCCGGCAGGAACTGCTGCGGGGAGACGTTGACGGCGATGCGGAAGCCCGGGTGGCCGCGCTCCTGCCAGCGCGCGGCCTGCTCGCACGCCGTGCGCAGCACCCACTCGCCGATCGGGATGATCAGGTGCGTGTCCTCGGCGAGCTGCAGGAACTCGGCGGGGAGCACCAGGCCGAGCTCGGGGTGGCGCCAGCGGATCAGCGCTTCGGCGCCGATCACGCGGCCGCGGCTCACGTCGACCACCGGCTGGTAGTGCACGACCAGCTCGCCGCCCTCGAGCGCCGTGCGCAGGCGATGCTCGCGCACCGCGCGCTCGATGCCTTCGGCGTTCATGGCCGAGTCCCAGAAGGCGTAGCGGTTGCGGCCGGCGCCCTTGGCCTGGTACATCGCGGTGTCGGCCTTCTTGAGCAGCTCCTCGGCGCTCGCGGCGTCCTTGGGGAAGCGCGCGATGCCGACGCTGGCGGTGATCAGGTGCTCGCGGCCCTTCAGCGGCACCGGCTCGCGCAGCAGCCGCAGCAGCTTCTCGGCGACGCGCTCCGCGTCGTCCTCCTCGCCGAGGTTGGTGAGCAGGATCGCGAACTCGTCGCCGCCGAGGCGCGCGCCGGTGTCGCTCTTGCGCAGGCAGGTCCCGATGCGCTGGGCGGTCAGACGCAGCAGCGCGTCGCCGGCCAGGTGGCCGAGCGAGTCGTTGATGAGCTTGAACTGGTCGAGGTCGATGAACAGCACCGCGAGCTTCTGGCGGTTGCGCCGCGCGGAGGCGACCGCCTGCTCGAGGCGGTCCTGGAAGAGCGCGCGGTTGGCGAACCCGGTGAGCTGGTCGTAGGTGGCGAGCTGGCGGGCGCGCTCGCGCGCGATGTTGAGCTCGAGGAACATGCGCTGATTGCGCAGCGCGTGGTGCAGGCTCCAGACCAGCGGTCCCGGGCTGATCGCGCTCCGGAGCAGGTAGCCGCGCGCGCCTACCTCGACGGCGCGCAGCGCGAGCGCCTCGTCGTCGGAGTCGACCACCACGACCACGGGGACGAGCGGCGCGCGCACGCGCGCCTGGGAGACCGCGGAGAGCTCGCGCGGCGTGCCCTTGCCGACGTCCATCAGCAGCACGTCGACCTCGCTCTTCTCGAGCGTCTCGAGCGCCGTGGCGAGCGTCGCGGCGTGCAGCAGCTCGAAGCGCGGCTCGCGGCTGCCCTCGAGCATGGCGCGCACCAGCGCCGCATCCGCCGTGCGCTCGCCGACCAGGAGCACGCGGAAGTGCGCGTCGCCGCGGGTTTCCTCGGGAGCGCCCATGTCGCGCCGGCTCCTCCTTCTCGCCGCGGATCCAGACCGGGCTGTGCGAAGGGGCTATCGGCCGGACCGCCGCGCAACCTGAATGGGGACGTTCTTGACTTCGTTGACTTGAGGAACGTCCCCGATTCAAACAAAGTCAACGAAGTCAAGAACGTCCCCGTCTCACGCCGCTGCGGCGATTCGGGAGGTCACAGGGCGAGCTGGGAGGCGAAGAACTGCTTCAGCTTCTGCCACGCGTCGCGGGCCGCCTGCGGGTGGTAGACGGCGGCTCGGTCCTCGCAGAAGAATCCGTGCTCGGCGCCGGGATAGACCTGCAGCAGGAACTCCTTGCCGAGCTCGCCGAGGCGCTTCTCGATCTCGCGGACCTGCTCGAGCGGGATGTGCGCGTCACGCTCCGCGAAGAACAAGAGCAGCGGGCAGCGGATGCGGTCCGCGAGCGGCAGGAGCCGCACGATGCCGCCGCCGTAGAACGGGGCCGCGGCGGCGATCCGGTCGGGGAGCAGGCACGCGCTGCCGAAGGTCAGCGCGCCGCCCATGCAGAAGCCCGTCATGCCGATGCGGCCGCGCGCGACCCGGGGCCGCGCCTCCAGGAAGTCGATCGCCGCCGCGACGTCCTGCGCGTACGCGTCGCCATGTCGGAGCAGCGCGCCCGCCAGCTGCATCGCGCGCGGGAGATCGTCGTAGCTCGCGGTGTCGTCCGGGAGCTCGCGGTAGTAGAGGTCCGGCGCGAGCGCGACGTAGCCCTCGGCGGCGATGCGCCGCGCCACGGACTCGATGCTCGCCACGAGCCCGAACGCCTCCATCAGCACCAGCACGCCCGGGAAGGGCCCGTCGCCTACCGGCTCGGCGAGGAAGCACGGCATCGCGCCGTCGCGTGCCTCCACCGTGACGCGCGTGGTCTCGACCGTCGACATGTCTCGCACCTCCGGTTCGAGCGCGCGCGCGCGCCAGCCTACCTCAATCCCGGGATGCGTGGCGCCGGACGAAGCGAGCCACGTGCTCCAGCGCCTCGCGCCCTTCCGGAAGGACGGGCGCGCAGAGCTGGAAGGAGTGGAACATCTCGGGCCAGACCTCGAGCTCGACGTCGACACCCGCAGCGCGCGCGCGCTCCGCGAAACGCGTCGAGTCGCTGCGCATCACCTCCGCGTCGCCCACCTGGAGCAGCAGCGGGGGAAGGCCAGCCGGCTCGCCGAAGAGCGGGGAGACCAACGGCGAGCGCGGGTCCGCGGCGCCGCAGTAGAGGGCCGCCGCCTCGGGCACGATCTTCGGATTGATCACGATGTCGTGCGCGGCCCGCGTCTGCATCGACCCCCCGGAGCAGGTCAGGTCGGTCACGGCCGAGAAGGCGAAGGCCGCGGCCGGAAGCGGCTCGCGCCGATCGCGCAGCGCGAGCAGGAGCGCCAGCGCGAGCCCGCCGCCGCCCGAGTCGCCGCCGACGAAGACGGCGGACGCGGGCCGGGCGCCGTCGGGGCCGTGCTGCCGCATCCAGTGATAGGCCGATCGGGCGTCCTCGAGCGCGGCCGGGAAGGGATGCTCCGGGGCGAGGCGGAACTCCGGGAACAGCACCGCGCAGCCCGTGGCCGCCGCGAGGCGCGCCGCGTGCGAGCCGTGGGACCCGAAGCCACCGGCGACCCATCCGCCGCCGTGCAGGTAGAGGATCCGCCGCTCGGGGCTGCTCCCGCTTGCGGCCACCCAGTAGGCGGGAACGCCCCCGGCGCGCAGCGCGGACGTCGCGCAGTCGGCGGGAATCGGCCACGGCGACGACTGGGCCGCCGCGCGCTGCGCTTCCACGTCGAAGCGCTCGCCGGAGGAGCGCGACCTCGCGGCGGCTTCGACGATGCTGTCCCTGAGGGACGCGAATTCCTTGGAGGCCATGGGGTTCCCCGTGGATACTGCCATCCGCTGCGCGACGTCGACAGCGCGGGCATGCCTTTTTCGGAACCGGGGTCTTGTCACCGCGCGCGAGCGGGGCAAGCTCCGGCCGGGAAGTCGCCAAGGGGCCGGCTCCCGGAGGGGGTTGCTTTGCACCGATCCGCCCGTGGCGCGGCCGCCGCGCTGGCTGGCGCGCTGTTGCTCGTGCTCGCCGTCGCAGCTCCGCGCGCCGCGGCCGACGAGGTCGACATCATCGTGCTGAAGGAGCACGGGGTGGGCAGCGCCACCCTGGCCCAGCCCTACCTCGAGCGCTTCATGGCGCTGGCCGCGCAGCAGAACGGCTGGGCCGCCGCCAAGGGCCAGTATCTGACCAACCGCGCCGCCGGCGTGTCGTTCATCAAGGCGCACGCGCCGCACTACGGCATCCTGTCGCTCGGGGCCTTCCTGGCGCTGCGCGGGCCGTACCACCTGGAGGTCGTCGGGCGCGTCGCATCGGCGCTCGTCGGCGGCGAGCAGTACTTCGTGGTGAGCAAGACGGCGCAGGACCTCGCCGGCTGCAACGGCCGGACGCTGGCCAGCGATCACGCCGACGACGTGCGCTTCGTCGAGCGCGTGGTGGCGCGCGGCGCCTTCAAGCTCGGCGAGTTCAAGCTCGTGCCGAACCAGCGTCCGCTGCAGAGCATCAAGCAGCTGCTCGGCGGCGAGGTGGAGTGCGCCCTGATCGACGACGCGCAGCTCGCCGAGCTCCAGCACCTGCAGGGCGGAGCCGACGTCCGGGTCGTCTGGAAGAGCGCGAAGCTCCCGCAGATGGTCGTCGTGGCCTTCCCGAGCGCCCCGGCCGGCGAGCGCAAGACCTTCCAGGCGAACCTGCGCCACGTGTGCGACGGCGACGACGGCGAGGCCGCGTGCGCCGAAGTGGGGATCCGCGCCCTCGACGCGGCGGGCGCCGCCGACTATGCCGACGTCGTGTCCGCCTATGGCGGCTGAACGCGCGCTGCGCGCCGCGGCTCTGATCGGTGTCGTGCTGGCACTGGGCTGCGCGACGCGGGGCCCCGTGAACCCGGTGCTCGTGACGGCCGCGCAGGGGCGCGGCGCCCTCGCCACGTCGGACGCCCTCGAGGCGCTGATCGCCGAGGGTCGCGACACGCCGGCGGATCGCGAGTACGCCTACGAATTCGTGAGCCGGCAGGAGGAGGAGGGCGCCGCCTACGCGTTCGCGCGCGCCGCCGTGACGGGCCGGCTCGTGCAGGCGCGCGGGCTCCTCGGCGCGAGCCTGGTCGGCGACATCGAGAAGTGGGCGCAGCGCAGCCGCGAGCTCGACCCGGCCTTCCGCGACGGCGCGGCGACGCGGATGCTGGGCACGCTCTACGTGATCGCGCCGGCCTCGTTCCTGAAGCACGGCGACTCCGAGCAGGGTCTCGCGCTGCTCGAGGGGGTGACGCGCGAGTACCCGAACGCCGTCGAGAACCACCTGCGCCTGGCCGAGGCCTACGTCGCCCTCGGCGACCCCGCACCGGCCCAGCCCGAGCTCTGCGTCTGCCTCGCAGGACGCAGCGCGTTGCGACGCGACGACCAGCGGCTCCTCGACGAGCTCGTGGAGACCGCGGGCGCGCCCGATTGCGTGGCCGGGCGCTGAGCCTCAGTGCCCGCCGGCGGCGAACGAGCCGGGCCGCTCGCGGGCGAGGATCCAGAGCGACGCGGGCAGCGCGCTGAAATCGGCCAGCATCGAGAGCACGAAGCCGAGCGCGGCCAGCGAGCCGAACTGCCGCAGCGGCGGCAGGTAGGAGACCGCGAAGGCGAGGAAGCCGCCCGCGTTGATCAGCGTCGCGAAGAAGATGGCGCGGCCGGAGATCAGCAGCGTGTGGCGCAGCGACTGCTCGACGTGCGAGTTCCGCCGCCCTTCCTGGTAGTGATAGAAGAAGTGGATCTGGTCGTTCTCGGAGGTGCCGAGGATCGTCGAGGCGATCAGGATCGTGCCGACGTTGAGCGGCAGGCCGCTCACCCGCATCACGCCGAACAGCACGAGGATCGCGAACAGCGAGGGGATCATCGCCATCAGTCGCGCGGTGGCACTGCGGAACACCACCAGGAAGGTCGCGAAGATGACGACCACGGTGAGCGCGAAGCTCTGCACCAGCGTGGGGACCAGGCTGCGCGACATCTTGGCGTGCAGCGGGCCGATCCCGACGGTCTGCAGCTGGAGCGGGGCGAGCGCGGGGTCGGTGCGGACCGCCTCCTCCCAGTGCCGCCGGATCGCCGCGCCGAGCCGCTGATAGGCCTCCACCTCCGCCGCGTGGCTGATCACCGTGATGTGGGTCTGGTCGATCGAGTGGGGCCGCACGAAGCGTCCGAGCATCGGTTGCACCGCGAGCATGCCCTCGAGATCGGTGGCGATCTGCTCGCGTGCTTCCGCGCTCTCCGGCCACGCGTCGCCCTCGCCGCTCATGTAGCGGATCAGCCGCAGGATCGTGGTCGGGCCCACCGCGGCGCCGACCTCGGGATCGCCTTCCAGCGCCTGCTGGAAGTGGTCCAGTCCCGTCAGCACCTCGGGCTCGGAGATGCTGCCGAGGGGGCCCTGGAGCCAGACCTCGGTGATCGACATGCCGGGCATCATCGCCTTCGCGCGCTCGATGTCCTGGTAGAGCGCGACGTCGTGCCCGATGTACTGGACGGGGTCGGTCAGGACGGGCATCGGCGCGAGCACGCCCGGAACACCGAAGAGCGCCACGCCGCCCGCCACCGAGAGCGCGACGGCGGTCGCGACGAGCGGCCAGCGCCAGCGGTAGCTCCAGCTCGGCAGCCAGGCCGCGACGGCGGCGAAGCGGTCGCGCGCGACCGGGCGCTCGGGACGCGTCGGCGTGCGCAGGATGCGCTGCAGCGCCGGGAACAGCGTGAAGACGGTGACCCAGGAGATCGCGAGGCCTACCGCCACCCACTGCCCCATGTCGCGGATCGGCCGGATCGGCGAGATGGTGAGCGCCGCGAAGCCGACGCCGGTGGCGAACATCGAGGCGGTGCATGCCACGAACTTGTTCCCGAGGGCGAAGATCTGGTGATCCTCGACGGAGCGCTCGGGGGGTCGCTCGACGAAGCGCGAGTGCAGGTAGACGAGGGTCGCCGTCGCCGTGACGAGGATCGTCATCGGCACCATCGGCGACACCAGCGTGAAGCTCCCGCCCGTGGTCCCGATGTACCCGACCGAAAGCGCCAGACACACGGCGAGCGTCAGCAGAAACGCGAGCAGCGTGCGCGCCGAGCGGTACAGGAGCAGGTTCAGCGCCACCACGAAGACCGCGAACAGCGCGAAGGACTTGGGCGCGTCGCGCTGGGTCTGGTCGAGGTAGGCGTTCACGAACGGCAGGCCGATGCGGGTGAGCTTGCGCAGCGGCGAGGGCGCCACGTCGGTCGCGGCGATCGCGGCGTCGATCGCGTCGAGCGTCGCCCTGCGCTCGGCGGTGCCGTGGACGTCCAGGATCAGGCCGATGCCGAGGAAGCCGTCGCCGACCAGGCCCTGCCGGCGCAGCAGGTCGGTCCCGGTCGCGAAGCGCCGGAAGGCCGCCGCCTCCTCGGGGGTGGCGTCGAAGTGCGCCTGCGTCTGGCGGAAGACGGAGAGCGCCGAGTTGGGCGCGACGTGCGGGACCTTCTGCAGCGCGCGCTCGATCGCGTCGACGCGCGCGACCACCGCCGGCGCGAACGGGTCGTCCGCCTCCGCGAGCAGCACCGCGAACTCGCCCGCTCCGAAGACCTTCTCGAACGCACGCGTCGCGAGGTAGTCCGGGTCGCTCGGGACGATCAGCCGATCGAGCGAGTTGTCCTGGTCGACGCGCACCGCGAAGTACACGCCCGGCACCAGCAGCACGGCGAAGAGCGCGACGATCGCCCAGCGCGCGCGCAGGATGCGCGCGAAGCCCTGCTCGAGGCCGCTGGGGGTCGGCGGGTTCGTCGTCGCCACGAGATCTCCCGCCGTGGGCCCGCGGCGAGCATAGCGGCTGGGAGCGCTGCGCAAGCGGGCTGGGGGCTCGTCCCTACAGGCGTGCGCGCTAGATCGGCATCACGCCGCGCCGTGGGGTCGCGCTCGCGAGCGTGTCCGCGCTGAGCGGAGCGCCCAGCTCGGCGAGCACCCGCCGGTGCTCGGCGATCGGCGTGCGGATCAATCGGTCCTCGAGCGGGCGCAGGCGCTGAAAGGGCGGCGTGCCGAAGACCCGCTGCACGAAGCCCGCGGTCAGCGGCCAGCGCGCCGCGTCGACGCGGAAGCGCGCGAGCTCGGCATTGCGGAAGAAGCACGCGATCGCGACGTCTGCGATCGAGAGCGATCCGAACAGGAAGCCCTCGGCCGGCAGCTCGCCCTCCAGGTAGTCGAGGACCTCGGGTACGTCGACCGCGAGCGTCCGTGCCACGGCCTCTCGGTCCGTCTGCTCGCCCCACACGGCCGGCTTGATCGCGACCTGGTTGAAGAGCCGCCAGATGAACACGTCGCCGATCCGCGTGTCGGCGAACTCCCCGAGCCAGCGCGCCCGCGCGCGCTGGACCAGATCGCGGGTATACAGGGCGGGCTCGGGGTGGCGGTCCTCGAGGTACTGGCAGATGACGGACGAATCCGAGAGCGTGACGGCGTCGTCGACGAGGACCGGGATGCGCCGCAGCGGGCTGAGCTTCGTGAAGCGCTCGTCTCCGAGGAACGGGACGATCGGATCGATCTCGTAGGGGATGCCCTTCGCGTCCAGGAACACCAGCACCTTGCGTACGTAGGGCGAGAGGTAGCTGCCGACGATGCGGACCCGGCCCGTCACGCGCTTCACCCCCCGAGCAGGTTCCTCGCGACCACCTTGAGCTCGAGGATCGGCTTCACGCCCTCGAAGATCGGCAGCACCAGCGCGTCGACGGCGTAGCGGCTGATCGGGTACTCCTCGGCGTAGCCCCAGCCGCCGTGCAGGATCTGTCCTTCCTGCGCGATCTCGACGGCGATGTCGCAGGCGAGCAGCTTCGCCTGCGCGGCGAGCGGCGCGGCCTTGCGCTCGTCCGCGTCCATCGCCTCGGCCGCGGCGTAGGTGATGGCGCGCGCGGCGGCCAGCCGCGCGGCCATGCGGCCGAGCTTGTACTGCGTGAGACCGTACTCGACGGTGGCCTTGCCGAACTGCACGCGGTCGAGCACGTACTCGGCGCTCTTCTCGAGCGCGGCCTGCGCCAGGCCGCAGGCGCGCCCGCCCGTCTGCAGGCGCCCCGCCGCGAAGCCGCCCATCTGCAGGTAGAAACCCTTGCCGAGGCCGCCTTCGCCGCCGACCAGGTTCTCGGCCGGCACGAAGTAGTTCTCGATCGAGAGCGTGAAGGAGTGCATGCCGCGATAGCCGATCGTCTTGTCGGCCTTTCCGTCCATCACGCCGCCGGCTTCCTGGCGCATCGTGAAGGCGTGGCCGCGGAAGGGATCCTTCTCGACGATGAACAGCGAGAGACCCCGGGCGCCCTGCGCCGGATCGGGGTCGGTGCGCGCCAGCAGGGCCAGGATGTTGGCGCGACCCGCGAAGGTGCACCACGACTTCGGGCCGTTCACGATCCAGCCCGCCTTGCCCGCGCGCGTGGCGCGCTCGGCGCGGCACTTCACCGACGCGACGTCGCTGCCGACGTCGGGCTCGGTCACCGAGATGCCCACCATCAGCTCGCCCGCGGCGATCTTCGGCAGCCAGTGGCGCTTCTGCTCCTCGGTGCCGCCCTGCAGCAGCGCCTTCGTCAGGATCTCGGGGCGCGTGATCAGCGAGCCGGCGCCGGCCAGGCTCGCGCGCGACAGCTCCTCGGTGGTGAGGATCATCGCGAGGTTGCCCATCTCGTAGCCGCCGTACTCCTCGGGCACCGAGAGCCCGAAGTAGCCGAGCTCGGCCATCTTGGTGATGAACTCCTCCGGGATCGTCTCGTCGCCCCGGTGGATGCGCTCGGCGTGCGGCGCGATCTCCTTCTCCGCGAACTCGCGCACCGCGTCGCGCACCTGCTCGTAGGTCTCGGGCAGCGGCGCGTCGTTGCGCGCGCGCCGGTTGGCGACCTCGCGGCCGATCGCGCGGAACACGGCCTCGTTGCCGACGCGGCGGAGCGACGCCCGCAGATCGGACGGGAACGCGGCCTGGAGCGCGTCGTCGCCGATGCCGAGGTCGTCGACCGCCGGCGCGATGCGGCTCCACAGGCTCTGGACGAGATCGGCCGCGCCGGCGGCCGCCGTGGCCTCGAGCCAGGCGTCGCCGCGGCCCTCGCCGCGCACGCGCTCCGCGTACTCGACCAGCTCGCGCGCGGCGCGCGCCTCGGTGGCCGCGTAGGCGACGCGCTCCGCCAGCACCTGGTGGTCGTCGATGCGCTTGCCGCCCTCGGTGATGGCAGCGGCGCGCGCAACGCTGCCTTCGAGCAGCGCCGCCGCCGCCGCGAGCAGCGGGCGCGCGTCCGCGAGGGTGGGGAGGCGGGGGCTCGTGCGCATCGGGGGTCTCCGTCCGGCGGGTTCGTCGAAGGCCGGGGGAGTCTAGCCGCCTAGGGCGCGGGCTTCCTGCCCAGGAATCCGAGCAGCTGCTCGACGAGCGCCGGCGCTCCGAAGACCAGCCCGAGCTTGCCTTCCGCCGGGTACTCGATGGTGTCGCAGCGCCCGCCCGCCTCGGGCACCAGGATCTGGGTCGCGGCGGCGTCCCACGGGTTGAGATGCAGGTCGACCATGGCGTCGATCCCGCCGCTCAGCACCTGGGCGTGGCCGAAGGCGTCGGTGTAGCCGCGCACCAGCGGGAGCTCGCGCAGCATGCGCTCGTAGGCGGCGCGCTCGTGCACCAGCTCGAAGCAGAAGGCGTCGCCGTGCGAGATCAGCGCGTCGCTGAGCCGGGTCCGTTGCGAGCAGCGAACGGGCGTGCCGTTGCGCCGCACGCCGCCCCGCTTCCACCCGACGTAGCGCTCGCCGAGCGCCGGCAGGTCGATCAGCCCGAGCACCGGCTCGCCGTCCTCCAGCCGCGCGATCAGCGTCGAGAACAGCGGGATCCCGCGTGAGAAGCCGATCGTGCCGTCGATCGGATCGATCGTCCAGGCGGCGCCGGACTGCGCGTCGCCGTGCGCACCGAACTCTTCGCCGAGGATCGCGGCGCTCGGATCGCCTTCGCGAAGCACCGCGCGGATCGCCTGCTCGGCGGCGCGATCGGCTTCGGTCACCGGCGAGCCGTCCGCCTTGGTCTCGAAGCCGACCTTGCGGAAGCGCGGCAGGATCTCGGCGCGGGCCCGGTCGGCGGCGCGCTCGGCGAGCGCGGCGAAGTCGGCGAGGTTGCGGGGCATGGCGGGCGGCAGGTTACCATGGAGCCCCGCGCCCGACGCGCTCGCTTCAGGGCGCGCGGCAGGCGAGGAGCTTCGCGGCCATGTACCAGGCGAGTCCCCCGCCTGCCGCCGAGCAGGCGACCAGCAGCACGGCGAGGGCGAGGCTCACGGATGCGAGCCGCAGCGCCTTCGGTCCCGTGATCACGCGGGCATCGGGCCACGACCAGACGCCGGGCGGTGGGAACACCTCGCTGCGGATCGCGCGCCGGCTCGCCGCGGCGAGCGCGATGCCGAGCGCGCCCGTCGTGCCGAACAAGGCGATGCCGCCGACGCGGAACAGCGCGGCGAGCTCGGCGCGCGCCGCCAGCACGTCGCTGCGGGCGAGCGCCTGGATCGCCGCGAGCCGCACCGCGACGAGGTGCTGCAGCCCGAGCCCGAGCGCGAGTGCCGCGACGAGCACGAGCACGCGCGCTCGCCACGCGCGCCGCAGCGCGGGGGTTCGCGGGTCGAGCGCCACCATGAGCGGATGGATCGGCCGGCCGCGGCGACCGGCTGAGCCCGCCGCGCCGCGTGCCGCTTGCGCACGTCTCGCCGCTCGCCCGCGGCGTGGGAGGCCCGCGTGACCGGCACGCTCGCCGAACGCCTCGGCTTCGCCGCGACGGATCGCGTGGCCGTCCTCCACGCCGATGACATTGGAATGTGTCACGCCGCCAACGAGGGTGCCTTCGAGGCGCTCGAGCGCGGCGCCGTCAGCTGCGGGTCGATCATGGTGCCGTGCCCGTGGTTCCGCGAGGCGGCCGACCGCGCGGCCGCCAACCCGCGGCTCGACCTCGGCGTCCACCTGACGCTGAACTCCGAGTGGCCGCACTACCGCTGGGGCCCCGTCGCGGGGCGCCAGCACGTGGCGTCGCTGCTCGACGACCAGGGCTTCCTGCCGCGCACGACGCTCGAGACCGTGAAGCGGGCGCGGCCCGAGGAGGTCGAGATCGAGCTGCGCGCGCAGATCGAGATGGCGCTCGCGGCCGGTATCGACGTGACGCACCTCGACTCGCACATGGGCACGGTGTTCTTCCCGCCCTTCGTCGAGAGCTACGTGAAGCTCGCGCTCGAGTACCGGCTGCCGGTGCTGGCGCTGCGCCCGGAGCCGCAGGCGCTGGCCGCCGCCGGCTTGAGCGGCGCCGAGCCGATCTTGCGGCGCGTCGCCGACGCGCTCGCCGCCGCGGGCATCCCGCTGCTCGACGGCCTCGACGCCGACTCGCTCGGCTTCACGCCGGGCGAGGGGCCCGCGCACACGCGCAAGCGCATCGAACGCCTCGCGCGCGGCGTCACCTACTGGATCATCCACCCCGCCAAGGACGGCGAGGAGCTGCGCGCGGTGAGCCCGGTCGACGGCCACGCACGCGCCTTCGAGCACGGCTTCTACGGGAGCGACGCGGGCGCCAGCGCGCTCGCGCGCGCCGGCATCAAGACCGTCGGGATGCGCGCGCTGCGCGCCCTCGTCCGCTCCTGAGCGCGCCCCGCCGCCTGCTACGCTCACCTCGGAGCGCCCAGAGCGCGGCGCAAGCCGAGAGCGCCGCCAGCGTCCCCGCTGGCTCGGGGGCGACCTCGAAGGCGCCGATGTCGCAGGCCGGGCCGCCACCGGGGTTGCCGTCCTGGACGCGCGGGAAGCCCGGGCCCGCTGGTCGAAGGCGAGCGGGAAGCCGTCGGCATCGAAGCAGCCGGCGGGGTCGCCGGCGTCGATGGCCGCGCTGCCCGGCTGGAGCGCGTGCGTCGCGGTGGGCCCTCCGTTGCCGGCCAGCGCGGCGATGCCGGCCGGCGTGTCGTCCTGATCCCCCAGCGCGTGGAGCGCGCAGCTCGAATCGTCCGCCAGGTCGTGGCCACCCGAAGCGACGCTGCCCGAGCAGTTCGTTCCGCCGCTCGGCTTCGCCAGCAGCGTGTTCGCGAGCCCCGTGGTCGCGCCGGCTCCATTCAGCAGATTGCTGCTGCCCGTGGTGCCGTTCGCGGCGAGCGTCGAGCTGCGGATCTGCGTGTCGGTCGGCTCGCCGGGGCCCTCGGTCGAGGCGACACCACCGCCGCCCGCCGCCGCGCTGTTGCCGCTCACGGTCGAGTCGACGAGCTTCAGCACGCCGGCGCTGTTGAGCACGCCGCCTCCCGAGCCCGAGCTGGCGGCGTTGGCGTCGATCAGGCAGCGCTGGATCGAGAGCGTGCCCCCCGCATTCGAGACCCCGCCGCCGCCCGGCGCGTGGTTGTTGGTGACGCGGCAGTCGATCAGCTGGACGACCGGCGGCGGCGGGCCGACCACGCTGCCAGCGTCCACGGCGACGCCGCCTCCGTCGGCCGACGACAGGCCGTCGGCGATGGTGACGCCCTGGATCACGACGTTGCCGAGCGCGATCGAGAAGACCGCGTACGCGCCCGTCCCGCTGATGCGGAGCTGGCTCGCGCCGGGCCCGACGATCGTGACGTCGTGGTCGATCTGGGGCAGAGGCGCGCTCAGATCGATGACGCCCGGCAGGCCCGGGATCTGCGTCAGGTCGATCACGTCGACGCCGGGGTCGCCGCTGTCGCAGCCTCCCACCTTGTGGTCGAGGTTCGCGGCGGCGATCGCATTGGGCAGGTCGCAGAGCGATCCGCTCGCTCCGGTGGTCAGCGTGTCGACGACGATCGTCGCGCCGCGCGCGCTCGCGAACGGGATCGCGAGCAGGGACAGCAGCAGCCATCCGCGGACGCTGCGCGCCCGCAACCAGCCTTGCGTCGAGCTCATGCCGGACCCCCCGAGGCGGATCTCATGCTTCGTCGAGCGCCGCCTCCACGACATCGTAGCCGGCGGCTTCGGGAATGCGGATCACGGGTCCGCTCGCGCCGCGGCCGAGCGTCGGCAGCACCGTCACGATCGGCTCGCGCCGCGCCCGCTCGAGCGCCTCCGCGACGCTCCGGCTGCGGCCGAGCTTCACCAGGTTGCGCAAGGTCGGAAAGATGATCGAGCGGCGCCTCGCGCGGGCATCTGCGACGGCCTGGTCGACGGCGATCCAGAGCGAGTCGACCGACTCGCCGCCGTCGTGCGCCGCGGCCTGGTCGGCGGGCGCAGCGACCAGGTAGAAGTGCGTGTCGAAGCGCTTCGGCATGAACTCGGGCGTGATCCAGTGCGCGAACGGCACCAGCGCGTCGCAGGCCAGCTCGAGGTCCTCGCGCTCGGCGATCGCGCGCATCCCGATCCGCCCGGCGTTCAGCTCGGCGCGATGGCGCGCCTCGAGCGCCGCGGCGTCGCGCTGCGACAGCAGCGCCGCCGCACCGCGGCGCCGCGCGACGAGCACGCCCGACTCCTCGAAGGTCTCGCGTACCGCCGCCACGCGCAGCGCGAAGGCGTCCTCGTCGAGCCCGGCCGTGCCGGCGCAGCGCGCGCGCAGGGCAGGGTCGCGGTCGGCGGCGTCGACCTTGCCGCCCGGGAAGACCAGCGCGCTGCTCGCGAAGTCGACCTGGTGGTGACGCTGCACCATGAACACCTCGATCGCCCCGCCCCGGCCGTCGCGGACCAGCAGGATGGTGGCGGAGGGGATCGGGCTGGCGGGCGGGCGGGCGGTCACGGCAGGAGGATGGCACAGGGCTGGCCCGCGGCGATTTCGATAGAGCGCGGGCCGGGAATGAGCGAGAATGCGGGGCGGACACCCCACAGGAGAATCCGATGTCGATGCGCTCCCCGCTCAGGCCCCGGTCTCGTTCGCGCTCCCTGCGTCTCGCCCGACTCGCCGTTGCGGCAACCGTCGCCTGGCTGCTGCCGGCGATCCACGGCACGGCCTGGGCCGGCGGGGGAGGCGGCGGGGACCAGGGGAACGGCGGAGGGCCGAAGCCGCGGGTCCTACGCGTCGGAACCTGGCGCGGCATCAAGGGCCCCTACCGCGACATCCAGTCGGCCGTCGACGCGGCCCATCCGGGCGACTGGATCCTGGTCGGCCCCGGCGACTACCACGAGCGCGGCGACTACGCGAATCCCGGGGACGAGGCGGGCGGGGGAGTCTTCATCACGAAGCGCGGCATCCACCTGCGCGGCATGGACCGCAACCAGGTCGTGATCGACGGCACGCAGCCCGGCGCACCGCTCTGCTCCTCGAGCCCCGCTGATCAGGACCCCGGCCCGACCAACGCGCAGGGCCAGCCGCTCGGGCGCAACGGCGTCCTGGTGCTGAAGGCCGATGGCGTGTCGGTGGAGAACCTGACCGCGTGCAACTTCCTCGACGGCGCCGGCGGAGGCGGCAACCAGATCTGGTGGAACGGCGGGGACGGCTCCGGGGAGATCGGCCTCGGCCGCTACTTCGGCCGCTTCCTGTCCGCCACGTCGACCTACTTCGAGCAGGGCCAGCCGAAAGGGGAGTACGGGATCTTCGTGAGCAACTCGCGCGGGCCCGGACGCATCGTACACACCTATGCGAGCAACATGGCGGACTCGTCGTACTACATCGGCGCCTGTCCGGACTGCAACGCCGAGCTGATCGACGCCCACGCCCAGAACTCGGCGCTCGGCTATTCCGGCACCAACTCGGGAGGCCATCTGCTGATCGGCTGGTCGGAATGGGACGGCAACAAGACGGGCATCTCGACCAACAGCCAGAACAACGACGACGCGCCCTCCCCGCAGAGCGGCAAGTGCCCGGACGGAGAGCAGGGCATGTTCGAGAACGGCCTCTGCACCTACTTCGTCGGAAACCACATCCACGACAACAACAACCCCAACGTGCCCGCGTCGGGGAGCGCAGATCTCGGCCCGGTCGGGAGCGGAATGGTCGTGTCCGGTGGCCGCTACGACACCGTCGCGTGGAACCGCTTCGAACACAACGGCTCGTGGGCGATGCTGCTCGTCCCCTTCCCGGACACCAGCAATCCGCCTCCGCCGATCGCGAACTGCGCGGGCGGCGTCGTGCCCCAGGAGTCGGACCCGTTCCCGTTGAGCCTGCTCTTCGACCTGGGCGTCACCTGCTACTTCGACGACTGGGGCAACGAGGTCCACGACAACTTCTTCAAGGACAACGGCTTCTTCGGCAACGACACCAACGGCGATCTCGGCGAGCTGAGCGAGCTTCACGATCCGGGCAACTGCTGGCACGACAACGCCGACCCGGACGGTGTCACCAGCTTCCCGCCGAAGCTGCAGGACACTCACGGAACCTGCGGCGTGCCGAATCACGGGGCGGGGCTGCTCTCGCCGCTCTCCCAGCAGCTCATCTGCGCCACGGGACTCCAGGGCCCCTGCGCGGGTCTGCCCGGTAATCCGGGCTACCCGCAGCCCACGCAGGTCACGCTGCTCCCGCTGCCGCACGAGCCTTCGATGCGTGACCCGTGCCAGGGCGTGCCGGCGAACCCCTGGTGCAACAAGGGCCACGACAAGCACTGGTAGCCGCGCTGGAGAGTCCGACGCCGGGACGCTGCCCCGGCGCCGGCCGGACCGAGTGCGTACTCTCGGCGCGTGGCGCAACGCGTTCCCGGCGAGGTCGCGCTTCATCTCGACGTCGAGGGTGAGGGACCGCTCGTCGTCCTCGCCCACGGCTTCGGCGGAAGCGCGCGCAACTGGCGCGCGCAGCTCCGTGCCCTGCGCGATCGCTTCCGGATGGCCGCCTTCGACGTGCGGGGCCACGCACGCAGCGAGGCCCCGGACGATCCCGCCGCCTACGCGCCCGAGCGCTTCGCCGCCGACTTCGGCCGCGTCTTGGACCATCTCGGGGAGCGCTCGGGCGTGGTCGGCGGGCTCTCGATGGGCGCCGGCATCGCGCTGCGCTTCGCGCTCGCCGAGCCCGGGCGCGTCCGCGGACTCGTGCTCGCCGCCTTCCCGCCCGGCGCGCGCGGGCGGCAACCGGAGTCGGCAGACGCGCGGCCGCAAGCCGCCGAAGGCGGCGCGCAGCGAGCCGAAGGCGAGCGAAGCTCATCGGACTGGGCCCTCGCGTTCGCCGACGCCATCGAGCGCGACGGGCTCGAAGGGGCGGGCGCGCGCTTCGCCTGGGGCGCCGAGTCCGGACTCGACGCCGAGGCGGCGCGTTTCGTCCGCATGGGCTTCCTCGAGCACGCCCCGCACGCGATCGCGCACACGCTGCGCGGGCTGCTCGCCGTCCAGCCGAGCGTCGAGGCGATGGCGCCCGCGCTGGCTCGGCTCGACGTGCCCGCGCTCGTCGTGGTGGGCGGAGCCGACCGCGTCTCGCTGCGCGCGTCGCAGGCGCTCGCGCGCGCGCTGCCGCGCGCGCGGCTCGAGGTGGTCGAGGGGGCGGGACACGTGGTCAACCTGGCCGCGCGCGAGCGCGTGAACGCGCTGCTGCGCCAGTTCCTCGACTCGCTCGCGAAGCCGGGCGGGGCGCATCGGCTACAGTGGCACGGCCGATGACGCCGCACGATCCGCTCGCCGCAGTGGCCGCGCTGTCGCTCGCGGCTTGGCTCTACCTGGTCTTCGCGCACGGCCGCTTCTGGCTGTGCGACCAGCGCCTCGATGGGCGCGCGGCCGCCCCGGCGCAGTGGCCCGACGTGGTCGCGGTGGTGCCGGCGCGCAACGAATCCGAGGTGCTGGCGCGCACGCTGCGCTCGCTGCTCGACCAGGACTATCCGGGCGCGCTGCGCATCGTCCTGGCGGACGACGAGAGCGAGGACGGGACCGCCGAGGTGGCGCGCGCGACGGCGCGTGCGCATCCGCGCGGGGCGCGTCTCGCGATCGCGCGCGTGCCGCCGCGGCCGCCGGGCTGGGTCGGCAAGATGTGGGCCGTCGAGACGGGGATCCGCGCCGCCGGCAACGAAGGCGCGGCGCCCGCCTACTGGCTTCTCACCGACGCCGACGTGCAGCACGGCCCCGACAACCTGCGGCGCCTGGTCGCGCGCGCCGAGGCCGACCGACTCGATCTCGTGTCGCTGATGGTGCGGCTGCACACCGGGCGCGGCTGGGACGCGCTGCTCGTTCCCGCCTTCGTCTACTTCTTCCAGATGCTCTACCCGTTCCCGCGCGTCAACGATCCGGCGAGTCGCACCGCGGGCGCGGCGGGCGGCTGCATGCTGGTGCAGCGCGAGGCGCTGCGCCGCGCCGG
>Ga0335070_10001209_pt1 | contig 29635 bp, 23 predicted proteins | sample Lox_Sample_13_FD_206722 | JGI IMG/M metagenome (GOLD analysis project Ga0335070, IMG submission 206722) | Soil microbial communities from Loxahatchee National Wildlife Refuge, Florida, United States - Lox_Sample_1.3 | ecosystem: Environmental > Terrestrial > Soil > Wetlands | place: USA...
CGCGCTTCCTCCAGCAACGCCTGCCACGCTCGCGCGTCGTGGCCGCGCCAGCGCAAGAATCCCCAGTGCTCGCGATGCAGCCCCGGCGCGATGTCGGCGGCGATCAGCGCCGCTTCGATCGGCAAGGTGCCCGATCCGCACATCGGATCGACGAAGGCGCCGCCCGCGGCGGCGATCTCCTGCCAACCGGAGCGCAGCAGCAGGCCGGCGGCCAGGTTCTCGCGCAGCGGGGCCTCGCCCGCCTGGAGGCGGTAGCCGCGGCGGTGCAGTCCCTCGCCGGCCAGGTCGACGTACAGCAGCACCCGCGCGCCGCTGGCGTGCGCGACGACACGCAGGTCCGGCCGTTCGAGCGCGATGTCCGGGCGCGAACCGGTGCCTTCGCGCAACTGGTCGCAGATCGCGTCCTTGAGCTTCAGCGCCCCGAACTGGCTGTGCGTGATGGTTGGATGGGTGCCGGTGAATTCGCAGGCCAGCGTGCCGGTGGAGGCGAGATGCGCCCGCCAGTCGATCGCGCGGGCGCCGGCGTAGAAGGCCTCGGTATCGGCGGCCTCGTAGTCGGCCACTTCGAGCAGCACGCGGCTGGCGACGCGCGAGTGCAGGCAGGCGCGATAGCCGCCGCGCAGGTCGGACTCGAAGCGCACCCCCGCATTGCGCTCGCTGAGCCGCGCCACGCCCAGCGCACGCAATTCCCGCGCCACCAGGTCGGCCAGGCCGCGCGGCGCGGTGGCCATGAATCGCAGCGGCGCTTCGACCACGCTAGGGCCTGTTCACGACAGGTCGATCCAGGTGGTCTTCAGCTCGGTGTACTTGTCGAAGGCATGGAGCGACTTGTCGCGCCCGCTGCCGGACTGCTTGAAGCCGCCGAACGGCACCGTGATGTCGTCGGCGTCATAGCAGTTCACGTACACCATGCCGGTGCGCAGCGCGCGCGCCGCGCGATGCGCGGCGGTGATGTCGCGCGTCCAGATCGCCGCCGCGAGGCCATAGACCACGCCATTGCCGATGCGGATCGCCTCGTCGAGGTCGCGGAAGCTCAGCGTGGCGAGCACCGGACCGAAGATCTCCTCGCGCGCGATGCGCATCTCCGGCTTGACGTCGGCGAACACGGTCGGCTCGACGTAGCAGCCACCGCTCGCCTCGCGCACGCGTTGCCCGCCCACCGCCACCACCGCGCCCTCGCTGCGGCCGGCGGCGATGTACTCCATGACGCGCCGGGTCTGCGGCTCGTCGACCAGCGCGCCGAGCCGCGTCGCGGCATCGAGCGGATCCCCGGGCGGCAGCGTGCGCGCGATCGCCGTGATCTCCGCGAGCAGCTCGTCGCGGATGCCCTCCTGCACCAGCAGGCGCGAGCCGGCCGAGCACATCTCGCCCTGGTTGAAGAAGATCGCGCTGGCCGCGGCGCGCGCGGCGCGCTTCAGGTCGGGGTAGTCCGCCATGACGATGTTCGGGCTCTTGCCGCCGCATTCGAGCGAGACGTGCTTCAGGTTCGACTGCGCGCCGTACTGCGCGATCAGCTTGCCGGTCGCGGTCGAACCGGTGAAGGCGATCGCATCGACATCCATGTGCAGCGCGAGCGCCTTGCCGGCCGTGTGGCCGAAGCCCGGCACGACATTGAACACGCCCGGCGGCACGCCCGCCTCGAGCGCGAGCTCGGCCAGCCGCAGCGCGCTGTACGGCGATTTCTCCGAGGGCTTGAGCACCAGCGAATTGCCGGCCGCCAGCACCGGGGCGATCTTCCACGCCGCCATGATCATCGGGAAGTTCCACGGCACGATCGCGCCAACGACGCCGACCGGTTCGCGCGTGACCAGTGCCAGCGCATCGGGCGCGGTGGGCGCGATCTCGCCGTAGACCTTGTCGATCGCCTCGCCATACCAGCGCAGGCAACGCGCGGTGGCTGGCACGTCCACGGCGAGCGCATCGCTGATCGGCTTGCCCATGTCGAGCGTCTCGAGCAGCGCCAGCTCCTCGGCCGCCGCCTCGACGCGCGCGGCGAAATCCTGCAGCACGCGCTTGCGTGCGGCCGGCGGCTGGCGCGACCAGTCGCCGCGTTCGAAGCGGGTGCGCGCCGCGGCCACCGCCGCGTCGATGTCGGCGCTGTCACCGGCGGCGACCTCACCGAGCTTGCGGCCGTCGATCGGGCTGTGCTTCGTGAACGTCGCGCCGCCCTGCGCGCCGACGCGCCGGCCGTCGATCAGCGCCTCGCCCCGCGGGCGCAACGCGCGGGCACGTGCGTGCCAGTCGATGCCATCGTATTTGCCGGCCATGCTCGTTCTCGCTTATCTGATGGTGGGAAACCGCCGAATATTCTATCCTTGCGCGCCATGAACACCGCCATGAACACCGATCTTTCCGCCTTCTGGATGCCGTTCACGCCGAACCGGCTGTTCCGCACCGCCCCGCGCCTGCTGGCCAAGGCCAAGGGTGTCTACTACGAAAGCGACGACGGTCGCCGCATCCTCGACGGTTCGGCGGCGCTGTGGTGCGTGAATGCCGGCCACGGCCGCACCGAGATCCGCGACGCCGTCGCGCAGCAGCTCGAGACGATGGATTTCGCGCCGACCTTCCAGGTGGGCCACCCGCTGCCGTTCGAACTCGCCCGGCGGCTGCGCGCGCATGCCCCGCCCGGCCTCGAGCAGGTGTTCTTCAGCAACTCCGGCTCGGAGGCCGCCGACTCGGCGATCAAGATCGCGCTGGCCTACCACCGGCGGCGTGGCGAGCCCGAGCGCAACCTGCTCATCGGCCGCCAGCGCTCGTACCACGGCGTCGGATTCGGCGGCATGTCGGTCGGCGGCATCCCGAAGAACCGCGAGGCCTGGCAGGGCTCGCTCCTGCCGAATGTCGCGCACCTGCGCGACACGCACGACCTGGAGCGCAACGCCTTCTCACGCGGCCAGCCGGCACAGGGCGTGGAGTTCGCCGACGACCTGGAGCGGCTGATCCGCGAGCACGGCGCGAAACGCATCGCCGCCGTCATGGTCGAGCCGATCGCCGGCTCCACCGGCGTGCTGGTGCCGCCACGCGGCTACCTCGAGAGGCTGCGCGAGATCTGCACGCGCCACGGCCTGCTGCTGATCTTCGACGAGGTCATCACCGGGTTCGGACGCACCGGCGACTGGTTCGCCAGCCAGCAGTTCAAGGTCACGCCCGACCTGCTGACGATGGCCAAGGGCATCACGAATGGCGCCATCCCGATGGGCGCCGTGTTCGTGCACCGCGATATCCACGCCGCGTTCATGACCGGCCCCGCGGCCGACATCGACATCTACCACGGATACACCTACAGCGGTCACCCGGTCGCCTGCGCGGCCGCGCTGGCCACGCTCGGCATCTACGAGCGCGAGGGCCTGCCGCAGCGCGCGGCCGAGCTCGCGCCGTATTGGGAAGAGCGCGCGCATGCGCTGCGCGGGCTGCCGGGCGTCATCGACATCCGCAACTACGGCCTGATCGCCGCGGTGGAGTTCGCCGCCGATCCGAACCGCAGCCCGACCCGCGCCTACGACGTGTTCTGCACCTGCTTCGCGCGCGGGCTGCTCTCGCGGCCCACCGGCAACGTGCTGGCCTTCTCGCCGCCACTGACGATCAGCCGGTCGGAGATCGACCAGCTGTTCGCGATCCTCACCGAAGCGATCCGCGCCACGCCTTAAGCCCGCACCCTGCGGCCCGGCGCGCTAGCCAGCTTGGTGCAGGCGGCGCACCGAATCCGCCCGTATTGGTGCAGCCTGCGCAAGGCGCGCCCATGCGATCGCGCGGCCGCGCCTCGAACGACCCGGCGCGCTCGCGCGGGGCGGCCGGCCGGGCGCGTTCGCCCGCGACGCAAATCTCCAGCCGTTCAAGCAGTTACCCGGGACAAATCTTCACCGGATTTGCATGGGCGACCCCGTACCATTCATTTGCGCACCGGGCGTGAGGGCTCTGGCACGGGACATGCTCTACCACTGTCCAGCGCAGCGGCGGCGCGGCCACCAGCAAGACGGCGCGACGCCCTGGCCGGCTTTTCTTCAACCCAACCCAACGACGGAGATCGATCAACATGTCCATGTCTGGAAAATTCGCGGTTCTCGCATCGCTGGGCCTGGCGGCCACTGGCGCAGGCACGGCCCTGGCGGAGGATGCGCCCAAGCCGGCATCGCCGACGCTCTCCGATGTGCTCGATGCCTCGGGCATCACCGCCACCGGCTACGTCGACGCCACGTACTCCTACGGCGACCACTCGGCGGCACTGCTCCCCGACAGCACCGACTCGGTGAACACCTTCGCGCTGAACCAGGCGGCGCTCACGATCTCGAAGCTGCCGAGCTCCGGCTTCGGCGGGCTCGTGAACCTGGTCGACGGCACCGAGGCCGGCACCGGCCTGTACGCGCCGAGCTACAGCTACGCCGGCAACATCAATGGCGGCTCGCACCTCGACGTGCTGCAGGCCTACGTGCAATACGCGACCGGCAAGACGACCGTCCTGGTCGGCAAGTTCACCACGCTGGCCGGCGCCGAGGTGGCGGCGCCCGTCGGTGACGTGAACGTCACGCGCTCGCTCCTGTTCTGGTATTCGGAGCCGATCAACCACACCGGCGTGCGCGTCGTCTACGCTGCCTCGAGCACCGCCTCGTTCATGATCGGCGCGAACAACGGCTGGAATGCCGAGACCAGCACCGGATCCGGCAAGACGCTGGAACTGGGATTCAGCCTCACGCCCTCGAAGGCCGTCGCGCTGACCGGCGCCGCGTACTACGGCGACACCGATGTCGCCTCAGGCCTCGGGAAGAAGACGCTGGTCGACCTGGTCGGCACCTTCACCGTCAGCCCGGCGCTGACGCTGGTGGCCAACGTCGACTGGGACAAGCAGGAGATCACCCACGGCGGCGGCTCGCTCACCTGGTGGGCGGCCGCGGGCTACGTCAACTACGCGGTCAACGACTCGTGGCGCACCTCGCTCCGCCTCGAATATCTCGACGACCAGGATGGCGCCATCGCCGGCACCAGGCAGAAACTGAAGGAAGGCACGCTGACGGTCGCCTACCTGCCCTCGAAGAACTACGAGTTCCGCGTCGAGGCGCGCCACGACACCTCCGACCTTGGCGGCTCGACCGATATCACGCAGGCCTGGCTGCAGGCGCTCTACAAGTTCTGAAGCGCTGGATCGCAGGCGGCACGAAGCCCGGTACGACACCGTACCGGGCTTCGTGCCGCGCTCATTCGTAGATCGCGTAGATCTTGCGGCAGGCCTCGAGCACTTCCCAGCTGCCGCGGAACCCGCTCGGAATGACGAACGTATCGCCGGCGCGGTAGACCCTGGAGTCACCCGCCGCATCGGTCAGGCGCACCACGCCCTCCAGCAGGTGGCACAGCTCGTACTCGGTGTAGTTCACGCGCCAGGCGCCGGGACCCGAGGCCCACTGTCCGGCATGGAAGCGCCCGTCGGCCGACGACAACACGTTCCACACCTGCTGGCGCGGCTGGCCGCTGATCAGGTTCGCGGCGGCCGGCGCGCTGTCTTCGGGCGGTCCCAGCGAACTGAAATCCTTGATGTCCACGCCGCACCCCCCGCGTTGCCGATCCGGTCGCGCAAGCGTAGCAGGATTGGCCGCGGGACCGCTGGTTCGACGCGCGCCACGCGCCCATGCTCAAATACCATTTTCGCGAGGCACGCATGTCCGACCGAGCCGCCCGTACGATCGCCTTTTTTCCCGAAGCCGCCTTTGGCCCGGCGCTCAATTCCGTCGGCATTGCGCAGGCGGTCACGCGCCTCGGCCACCGCGCCGTGTTCCTCTCGGATCCGGGCTTCGTCGAGGTGTACCGCGGCTACGGCTTCGAAGCGCACCCGGTGAACCTGTCCGAACCGATGCCGCCCGAGCAGATGGCGCGCTTCTGGGAGGACTTCATCAACGGGCACCTGCCGAATTTCTACAAATCGGCCTACGAGCAGATCGACAACTACGTGCTCGAATGCTGGGCGGCGATCGTCGACAGCGCGCGCTACGCGCAGCGCGACCTGCCGGGCGTGCTGGAGGCGATCCGGCCCGACCTGATCTGCGTGGACAACGTGATCCTGTTCCCGGCGATCAAGCAGCACGGCGTGCCATGGGTGCGCATCGTGTCCTGCTCGGAGAACGAGATCGAGGATCCGGCCATTCCGCCGCACCTGTCGGGCTGCGGCGAGCATGACCACGCCTGCCACGAGCGCTATCGCCGGCGCTTCAACGAAGTCATTGCGCCGCTCCACGCCCGTTTCAATGAATTCCTCGCCTCGACCGGCGAGCAGCCCTACCCGCTCGGCCAGTTCTTCGAGCCCTCGCCCTTCCTGAACCTGCTGCTGTATCCGCAGGCGGTGCGCTTCGCGCGCTCGCGCCCGCTGCCGCCGGAGCAGTTCCAGTACCTCGAGGGCTGCGTGCGGCAGGAGAAGCCCTACACGGTGCCGCGCTTCGCCGCGCACGACGACGCGCCGCTCCTGTACCTGTCCTTCGGCAGCCTCGGCGCCGGCGATGTCACGCTGCTCAAGCGGCTGGTGGCGGCGCTCGGCCGGCTCCCCTATCGCGCATTGGTCAACGTCGGCGCCCACAAGGACCAGTACACCGACGTGCCGCCGAACGTCATCGTGGAGGGCTGGTTTCCGCAGCCCTCGGTGATCCCGCAGGTGGATGTGGTCATCCATCACGGCGGCAACAATTCCTTCACCGAATGCCTGCTGTTCGGCAAGCCGGCGATCATCATGCCCTTCGCCTGGGACGGCCACGACAACGCGACGCGCGTGCAGGAGACGGGGCACGGCTTCCGCATGAACCGCGCCGACTGGACCGAGGCCGGGCTGGCCGCGCACATCGATGCCTGCCTGCACGATCGCGCCCTGCGCGCGCGGGTGGCGGCGACCAGCGCCCTCATGCGCGCGCAGGATGGGCCGGCGCGTGCCGCGCAACTGCTCGCCCGGCTGCTGGGCGAGGAGCGCCGGCGTGCCTGAGTCCGCATCCTCGGCGCCGCATGTCGCCAACGCTTCGACATACGCCGACGTGGTGGCGTGGGGCGCGCAGCCCGACGCGCTCGCGGGCAACTCGCAATCGAGCGGCCGCGTGCTGTACAAGGGGCCGGGCGGCCAGCCCGAGGTCGGGCTGTGGATCTGCACGCCCGGCCGCTGGCGGCTCGCGATCCCGCGCGATGAATTGTGTTATTTCGTTGCCGGCCGCGCGAGCTACGTGCGCGACAACGGCGAGCGCGTCGATGTCGTGCCGGGCACGCTGGTGCTGTTCCCGGCCGGATGGGCCGGCGAATGCACCGTGCACGAGACGATGCGCAACACGTACATGCTGACCGCAGCCGCGCCCGACGCCGCTGGCGCGAATGCCACCCCCTCGCCCGCCGCGCCCTGGCTGCGCGAGCCGCTGGCACAGACCGGGCTCGTCGACTGGGGGCTGATCCCGACGATGCTGGAGGGCGCCTCGCACACCTCCGGCAAGCTGCTGTACAAGGGACCGCAGGGTCGGTCCGAAAGCGGCATCTGGCGCTGTACGCCCGGCCGCTGGGCCTGCCATGTGACGCGCGACGAGTACTGCCATTTCCTGGCCGGACGCAGCACCTACGTGCACGAAAGCGGCGAGGTCATCGAGATCGGGCCCGACACGCTGGCCTGTTTCCCGCAGGACTGGCGCGGCGTGTGCACGGTCCACGAGACCGTGACCAAGGTCTACATGATCCGGTGAGGCCGCACCGACCGGCTGTTTTCCGTCAAGTATCGGCGCCAATTCGCTGATTTCACGAGCTTGTCACACAGCTGACATCTGCGCTTCATGACAAGGGCCGAAGCTGGCTGCGCCTACACAAGCGGAGTCCGCAGCACATGGCCCCGACACCCCGACATGAACTGCACGTACGCGCCGCCTTCCTGTCGGACATCCACCTCGGCGCCCGCGAGTGCCGCGCCGAGCTGGTGCTCGAATTCCTGCACCGGGTGCAGATGCGCGAGCTCTACCTGGTCGGCGACGTCGTCGACGTGTGGAGCCTGCGGCGCAGCTTCTTCTGGCCGCAGATCCACAACAACGTGCTGCGCACGATCCTCGGCAAGGCCAAGCATGGCACGCGCGTCATCTACGTGCCCGGCAACCACGACGAGGAATTCCGCGACCTCGACGCCGCGGTGTTCGGCAACCTCGAGGTGCACCGCGAATGCGTGCACACGACGGCGGCGGGACGCCGCATGCTGGTCGCGCACGGCGATGAGTTCGATGCCAACGTGAAATTCAGCCGTTGGCTCGCGGCGCTGGGCTCGGGCATGTACGACGTCAGCCTGGCGCTGAACCGCGTGGTCAACCGCGTGCGCCGTGCCGCCGGTTTCCCGTACTGGTCGCTCGCCAGCTACCTCAAATCAAAGGTCGGCAGCGCCGGGCAATACGTGCGGCTGTTCGAGGAGGCCGCCGCGCACGCCGCGTCGCGGCGCGGGCTCGATGGCATCATCTGCGGGCACATCCACCGGCCCGCGGACCGGGAACTGCACGGCGTGCGCTACTGCAACACCGGCGACTGGGTGGAGAACTGCTCCGCGCTCGTCGAAGACCACGCGGGCGAGCTGCACCTGTGGCAGCTCGGGGACTGGGCCCAGGTGCGCCCGGTGCCGGCGCGGCTGGCCACCGCGGCCTGAGACCCGCGGCGCATCGCGAGGCCCAGGGCCAGTAGCCCCAGGGCCCACGCGTCGAGCGCGCCACCGCCACCACCGCCCCCACCTCCACTGCTGGCGGCGCTCGTGCCGCCGGTGCCGCCGCCGCTGCTGCCACCGGTTCCACCGCCGGTGCCGCCGCCGCTGCCGGCGGCCGCGACGTTGATCGACACGACCGCCGTGTTCGAGGTCACGACCGCATCGGTCGCGCTGAAACTGAACTGGTCGGCGCCGGTATAGCCGGAAGCCGGCGTGTACACGAGCGTCGCTCCGTTGACCGCGCCGAGCGTACCGTGCGCGGGCTGCGTGACGATGGTGAAGGTCAGCGCATCCCCATTGCTGTTGCCGGTCTGCAGCGTGATGTTCGTCGCGGTGTCCTGCGTCACGTCCACGGTCTGCGCCGTCGCGAGCAGGTAGTCGGGGCAGCGGCTGCCGGTCCAGCCCATGTCATACAACGCGCAGGTCGTCAGGTCGGTGTGATCGCCCGTATGCAGGCTGTAGCGCGGCTCCATCAGCAGGTCGGGCGTGGCGCTGAGGTCCCAGTGCGAGACCGACGAGCTCGGATCGAAAGTCGCCGGCGCGTACAGCTTCAGGTGCCCGCCGGCGCTCAGGCCCGCCGTGAGGCGGCCGAGGTTCGCGTTGACATGCGCGCCGTTCCATACCAGCGCGGCGTTGCCGCCCGCGGACTGGCCGGTCGCGGACTGCACGCGCTGGGCGGCGGTCATTTCCGGCCAGAACATGCCCAACGATTCCTCGTAGGCGAACTGGTCGAAGATGCTGAGGTACGCGGTGTTGTTGGACGAGTCGGTCAGGCCCGCGCCGTTCTTGTCGACGATCGAGAGGAAGCCCAGGCCGTGGCCGATCTCGTGCAGCACGACGCCGAGCAGGTCGGCGATGTAGGTGCGGCCGTCATTGTGGCCCGTCAGCTTGTGATCGAATCCGTAGTAGAAATAGCCACCGTCGAGGCAGCCGCTCGTGCCGTTGACGGTGCTGTTGAAGGAGGCGGTAATCGCGTGCTTGCCGCCCTGGTTCTGCCCGGTCAGCGCATCGGCCAGCGCGCCCGGATAGAACACGTTGCTGTCCGGCGCGCCCGGGAAATCGCGGAACATCCACATCGGCCCGGCCGAACCCAGCACGCCGGTGTTGGCGCTGCAGGTCATTGGATCGAAGCTCGCCTCGATGACGATCGTCACCGGACTCGTGATCAGCTGGCCCCACAGTTGCGCGGCCTTGTTGAACACGTTGAGCCGCGCCTGGCCGAGCGTCGTGGCGTTGTTGCCGCCGATCGGCGTGAATGGCGTCGGGTCGTTGAAGCCCTCGTTGGGACCGTCCATGACCTGCACGCTCAGCGTGGCCGCGCCGGCCGTCCCGGCTGCCGCCGCGGCGAGGGCCGCCAGCAGCGCGGTGCGCGCGCGCCTCACGGTTGCTCCTGCCGCACGGGCGGGCAATTCGTGCCGAAGCTGCCGTCGGCCTGGCGACAGGCAACGACCGTATCGAAATACTGCGCGGCCACCTTCACGCCGACCGTGCCGTCGGGCAGCCGGATCACCTCGGGCGCCTCGGGCAATGCGCGCCGGATCGTGGCTGCGTCGGCGGGAACGGCCGCCGCGTCTTCGGCCGCGCCGGGCAGCACGATGCGTTGCGCGGCGCGAGCGCGCGGGCTCGTCGTCGCGGTGTTGCGCTGGGCGCGTGGCGTGCTGGCGGAATCGCGGGCCGAGCAGGCGCCGATCAACAGCGCAACGGCCCCCAGGGCCAGGGCCCGGTGCAGCGGGCGGACTTTCATCGGAACTCCTCGCGGGCGATCGCCATGAAGGGCCATGCCGTCGATGCTATCGGCACGGCGACCGCGGCCGCGTGATCAGGTTGGACTATCCTCGAACTGGCGCAACAATTCGCCGAACAGCGACGGCCGCCGGCATGACAATATGTCAACCATGAAGCAGCTCCTCATCGTCTATCACTCGGTGACCGGGGGCGCGGCCCAGATGGCGGCTGCGGCCGCCGCGGGTGCGGCGGGCATCGAGGGTGTCGAGACGCGGCTCGTCACGGCCACGGCCGCGGGTCCGCAGGCGCTGCTCGAGTGCGACGGCTACCTGTTCGCCTGTCCCGAGAACCTGGCGGCGATCGCCGGGCTGATGAAGGATTTCTTCGACCGCTCTTATTATCCGGTGCTCGACCGCGTGAACGGCCGGCCCTACGCCACCTTGGTCTGCGCCGGGAGCGACGGCAGCAACGCGGCGCGGCAGATCGAGCGCATTGCGACGGGCTGGCGGTTGCGCGAGATCGCCCCGCCGCTGATCGTCTGCACTCATGCGCAGACCCCCGAGGAGATCTTGCGCCCCAAGCACATCGGCGCGCAGGAACTGGCGCAGTGCCGTGACATCGGCGCAACGATGGCCGCCGGCCTGGCGATGGGCATCTACTGACCGGGCGAACCCGAGGGAAGACAGGCATGACGGATCGCATCTCGCGCCGTGACACGCTCAAGGGGCTGGCGCTCGGCGCCGGCGGCCTGCTCGCCGAGCGCGGCGGCGCGGCCGCGCCCGCCCACCCAGCCTCCGCCGCCACGCTGCCTGGCGCGCACCAGCCTGCACCGCATGCGGCGCCTGCCCCGCGGCAGATCCGCAGCTTCCTCACGTCGCAGGAAGGCGGGCAGCGGCTGGCGGAGCAGCAGGCGCTCGCGGTCGCGCCCGACAACAGCGACCGCGGCGGCGACGGCGAACGGCCTTCGCTCTGGGTCGACAGTTCGCACCGCTTCCAGACCCTGCTCGGCTTTGGCGGCGCGTTCACCGAATCCGCCGCCGTCACCTGGCAGAAACTCAGCGAGCCCAGGCGCGAGGAAGTGCTGCGCGCCTATTTCGACCCTGATGAAGGCCACGGCTACGCGATGTGCCGCGTGCACATGAACAGCTGCGATTTCTCGCTCGGCAACTACGCGCACGTCGAGACGCCAGGCGACACCGAACTGAAGAGCTTCAGCATCGCGCGCGACCGCCAGGCACTGATCCCGTTCATCCAGGCCGCGCAGCGCGTCGCGAAGCATCCAATCCGCATCCTCGCCTCGCCGTGGAGCCCGCCGGCGTGGATGAAGAGCAACGGCGAGATGAACCACGGCGGCACGCTGCTGCCGCAGTACCGGCAGGCCTGGGCGCGCTGCTACGCGCGCTTCATCAGGGAATATGCCGCCGAGGGCATCCCGATCTGGGGCGTGTCGGTGCAGAACGAGCCGATGGCGGTGCAGACATGGGATTCCTGCACCTACACGGCCGAAGCCGAACGCGATTTCGTGCGCGACCACCTCGGCCCCGGGCTGGCCGCGGCCGGCCTCGGGCACGTCAACATCGTCATCTGGGACCACAACCGCGACCTGATGGTCGAACGGGCGAATGTCGTCTACGCCGATGCGGCCGCGGCCCGTTACGTGTGGGGCACCGGCTTCCACTGGTATGTCGAAGACGACTTCGACCACGTGCAGCAGGTGCACGACGCCTGGCCCGACAAGCACCTGCTGTTCACCGAAGGCTGCCAGGAAGGCGGCCCGCACCTCGGATCCTGGGATCTCGGCGAGCGCTACGCGCGCTCGATGATCAACGACCTGAACCGCTGGACCGAGGGCTGGATGGACTGGAACCTCGTGCTCGACGTGCAGGGCGGGCCGAACCATGTCGGCAACTTCTGCAGCGCGCCGATCATCGTCGACACCGCCGGCGACGCGCTGCTGCGCCAGAGTTCGTACTACTACATGGGGCATTTCGCGCGCTTCATCCGCCCCGGCGCCCGGCGCATCGTCTGCGCCGCCTCGCTCCAGGAGCTGGAGACGACGGGCTTCATCAATGCCGACGGCAGCATCGCCATCGTGGCGATGAACCGCGGCGCGAATCCCTTGCCCTTCGTGCTGAGCGTCAACGGCGGCCGCTGGCTGGCGCAGTTGCCGGCACGCTCGATCGCGACCTACCTCGGGTAAGCGACTAGGCATTGCTACGGATGGCGGCGAGGTGGCCGGTGCCGCAGCATGCCCCCGGGATCCGCAGCAGCGGGGGTTCAGGTGCATCCGTATCCGCATAGCTATCTCGTCGGCGCCTTCGGCACGCCCGAAGGTGCCGTCACGGTCACCGCAGCGGACCTGCCGGATCTCGAGACCGCGCCGCCGCCGCAGTTCGACGGACCGGGTGGCCGGTGGTCGCCCGAGACGCTGCTGTGCGCGGCCGTGGCCGACTGCTTCATCCTGAGCTTCCGCGCGATCAGCCGCGCTTCGCGGCTGGACTGGCGCCGGCTCGAGTGCCGCGTGGACGGCAAGCTCGATCGCGTCGACCGGGTCGCGCAGTTCACCGCGTTCAAGACCGTCGTCACGCTCGTCGTGCCGCCGGGCACCGATGTCGCCAGGGCCGGCAAGCTGCTGGAGCAGGCCGAACATGCCTGCCTGATCTCCAACTCGCTGCGCGCGCACCGCTCGCTCGAGTCGCAGGTGCTCGTCGGCGAGTGAAGCGCGGCCGGTGCGGTGCGCCGGGCGCCGCTACGCGAGCGCGTCGCGGATCGCGCGCACCGCCGCCAGCGCGGTGCGGGTGCGCGCCGGATTGACGAACTCCGGCCACGTCGACAATTTCACCGCGACGAACTGCGCATCCGGGTCGATGTAGATCAGCTGGCCGAACACGCCGCGCGCCAGCAGCACGCGCCGCCCCGCCTCCTCCAGCCAGAACTGGTTCCGATACGCACCGCGCGGCAGGACTTCGCGATACGCGCCCGTGAACAGCGACGGATCGCCCTGCTGCGTGCGGCGGATCCACGCGGCCGGCACGAGCGCTCGGCCCTGCGCCTCGCCGCCCGAGGCATACAGCCAGCCGAAGCGCGCCAGGTCGCGCAGGGTCGCGTTGAAGCCGCCGTTGGCGCAGGCGAAGCCACTGGGATCGACCGTGAAGCAGGCGTCCTCGGCCGCGCCCATCGGCACCCACAACTCGCGGCTGACGAGCGCGGCGAGCCGCATGCCGCTGACGCGCTCGAGCACGAAACCCAGCACGTCGGTCTCGATCGAGCGGTAGCTGAAATCGCGCCCGTGCGCGCCGCGCGATGCCTTCAGCGACAGCACCTGTTCCCACATGCAGCGCGGCCAACCCGGCTTGCCGCCGCGCTTCCAGCCGGCGGCGACATCCATCTGCGCGCAGTGCGAGTCGGGTGCGGTGTAGTCCTCGTCCCACAGCACGCCGCTGGTCATGTCCAGCACCTGCTGCAACGTGGCGCCGCGGTAGGCGGTGGCCTCGAGCTCCGGCAGGTAGCGCGTGATGGGCGCGTCGACCTCGAGCTCGCCGCGCGCGGCGAGCATGCCCAGCACCGTGCCGGTCACCGACTTCGACACGGACTGCACCAGATGGGTGCTGTGCGCGTCCATCCCGTTGTCGTAGTGTTCCGCGACCAGCGCGCCGCGGTGCACGACGCAGAATCCGTCGGTGTAACTCGAGGCCAGGAATTGCGCGATGGTCGAACGCTGGCCGTCGATCTCGAAGCCGATCGCCGTGATGTCCTGCCATGCGTGCCGCCAGGCGTGCGGCGTCGGGCTGCGCCGCACCAGCGCGGTCGGCACGAATTCGCGCACGTGCTGGAAGCTGTAGCGGTTCCAGGGCGCCCGGTCCCACTCGGCGTGCGGAATCGCGGGAAAACGCGCATCGAATACCGGCGTCATCTCACGGCTCCAGCGCCGCGGCATCGGCGGCCGCGCGCATCGACTGCCACAGTTGCGCGACGTGCCGCGCTTCGGTCGATTCGATGCCGATCGACACGCGCGCGAGCCAGCGGCCGTCGACCACCGCGGGCGTCAGGTAGCCGGCGCCGGAATCATTGATCGCCTGCACCCAGCGCCGCGTGTGCGCATCGAGCGCTTCGCGGGCGAGCCCGGGCGGCTCGTGCCGCACGCACACGGTCTGCAGGTTGACCGGCGCGATGCGCCGCCACGGCGGGGTCGCGTCCACCTGCGCGGCCAGCCATTGCGCGTTGGCCAGGTCGCGGCGCAGCCGCGCCCGGATCGCCGCGACGCCCTGTTCGCGCAGCACCAGCCATAGCTTGAGGGCGCGGAAACGTCGCCCGAGCGCGATGCCCCAGTCGCGGTAGTTGCGCACCTGCGAATCCATAGGCGTTTGCAGGTAGCTCGGGTTCGTCGACATGACGCGCACCAGGTGCTCGGCATCGCGCACCAGGTACAGCGTGCAATCGAAGGCCACGGTCATCCATTTGTGCGGATTGACGACGATCGAATCGGCGTCCTCGATGCCAGCCCAGTGGTGCCGGCACTCGGGCAGCAGCATCGCCGTGCCGCCCATCGCCGCATCGACGTGCAGCCACAGGCCTTCGCGGCGCGCCACCGCGGCGATCGCGGCAATCGGATCCATCGCCGTGCTCGCGGTCGTGCCCGTGGTGGCGACGATCGCGCAGGGCCGCAGGCCCGCGGCGCGATCGGCCGCGATCGCCGCTTCGAGCGCCGGCACCTGCATCCGGAATTCGGCATCGAGCGGCAAGGCACGCACGTACTGCCGGCCGAAACCGGCCAGCAGCGCGGCTTTTTCGACTGAACTGTGCGCCTGGGCCGAGGTGTAGATCACCAGCGGCGCGGCGCCATCCTGCAGGCCCCGGCGGCTCTGGCCATGGTTCGTGCTGCGTTCGCGCGCCGATACCAACGCCAGCAACGTCGCAACCGAAGCGGTATCCTGGATGACGCCGCTGAACGCCGGCGGCAATCCCAGCAGGTCGCGCAACCAATCGGTCACCACCTGTTCGAGCTCGGTCAGCGCCGGACTCGCCTGCCAGTTCAGGCCGATGACGCCGAGGCCGGTGCTCATCATGTCGCCGAGCACCGAGGCGAGCGAACCGCCACTCGGGAAGAATCCGAAGAAACGCGGATGCTGCCAGTGCGTGATGCCCGGCAATATCAGCGCATCGAGATCACGCAGGATCGCATCGAACCCCTCGCCCTGCTCGGGCGCCGCCGCCGGGAGCCGCGCGATCAATTCGCCGGGCGCGAGCCGCGACTGTACCGGCAGATCGCCCTCGGCCAGCTGCTCGCGGTATCGGGCGATCCACTCCACCAGGGCGTGGCCCGCGCGGCGGAATTCCTCAGGCGTCACGTCGCATCTCCCCCGAAGTCATGCTGGCTGCCCGTGCCATGGTCGCATGCCGCGCGCGCCTGCGGAAACCCCGATCGAACCGGCCAGCGCCGCCGATTGCCAAGGCACGGGCCGCCGGTTAACGTGCCGGCATGCCTCCTCATCCTCTCGCGCGGACCGCCTGGCGAGCGCTGCCCGGCGCGGTGCTGCTGGCCTGGATTGCGCTGTTCCCGCCGGCCATCGCCGTCGCCGCGGACGCCGCGACCGGGGCGCGCCATGCCGCCGTCGCGGCGCCCGATGAATTCGGCGCGCGCACCGCGATGGATGTCATGCGGCGCGGCGGCAATGCGGTCGATGCCGCGGTCGCCACCGCGTTCGTGCTGGCGGTCACCTATCCGGAAGCCGGCAACCTGGGTGGCGGCGGCTTCATGATGATCTACGAGCGCGGCCAGGGCTCGTTCCTCGACTATCGCGAGACCGCGCCGGCGGCGGCGACGCGCGACATGTACCTCGACGAGCACGGCGAGGTCATCAAGGATGCCAGCGTGATCGGGCCGCGCGCCGCCGGCGTGCCGGGCACCGTGGCCGGATTGTGGGCCGCCCACCAGCGCTACGGGCGACGCCCGTGGCGCGAACTGCTGCGGCCGGCGATCGCGCTCGCGCGCGACGGTTTCATCGTGCCCGCGGCGCTGGCCGGGCGCATCCAGGACGCACGCGGCAGCTACGCGGGCCTGACGGACTTCGATCGTTACTTCGGCGCCGTGCGCGCCGGCGAGCGCTTCCGCCAGCCGGAACTCGCCGCCACGCTCGAGCGCATTGCCGCGCGCGGCCCCGACGGCTTCTATCGCGGGCGCACCGCGCAGCGCCTGGTCGCGCAGATGGGGCCGAAGGGCCTGGTCACGCTGCGCGACCTGGCCGGCTACCGGGTGAAATGGCGCGAGCCGCTGACGGCGACTTGGCGCGGGCTGACGCTGCTGACGGCGCCGCTGCCGAGCTCGGGCGGCTTCGCCTTGATCGAACTGCTGCGCATGCACGATGTACTGGCGCCGCAGTTCGCGGGTCTCGAACACAACTCCACGCAGTACGTGCACCTGATCGCGGAGATGGAGAAGCGCGTGTTCGCAGACCGGGCCGAATACCTGGGCGACCCGGATTTCGTGCACGTGCCGATCGAGAAGCTGATCGCTCCGGACTACATCGCGCGCCGCGCCGCCGAGGTGCGGCCGCACGAGATCTCGCCGGTGGCTGCGGTGAAGCCCGGCCTCGCCGAGGGCATGCACACGACGCATTTTTCAATCCTCGATGCCGACGGCAATGCGGTCGCGAACACCTACACGCTCAATGACTGGTTCGGCGACGGCGTCGTCGTCGACGGCGCGGGGTTCCTCCTGAACAACGAGATGGACGATTTCAGCGCCAAGCCCGGCACGCCGAACCTCTATGGCGTCATCGGCGGCGCGGCCAATGCCATCGAACCCGGCAAGCGCATGCTCTCGTCGATGTCGCCCACGATCGCGCTCCGCGACGGCCACGTCGCGCTGGTCGTCGGCACGCCCGGCGGATCGACGATCTTCACGTCGGTGTTCCAGACGATGTTGAACATCTACGACTTCCACATGAGCGCGCAGCAGGCGGTCGCGGCCGGCCGCTTCCACCACCAGCTGCTGCCGCCCGACCGCATCGTGTACTCGATCTGCTGTGCGCTCGGGGCCGAGAGCATCGCCGGCCTGCGCGCGCTCGGCTACAACCCGCAGCCGAGCCCGTGGGAGTTCGGCGACGTGCAGGCCATCCTCGTCGACGAGGCGGGCCAGGTGAGCGCCGGTTCGGATCCGCGCGGCCGCGGCCGCTCGCTCGTCGAGACGATGCCGCGATGACGACCAGCGCCGCGACCGACGAGCGCATCCGCGCGCTCGATTCCGCTTCGGCCGAGATGCTGGTTGCCACGGCGACCGGCGAGGGCGATGAGGCGTTGCGTGCCGCCGCGGTGCGCCGCCTGCCGGACGGCCCGACGCTGCGCCAGCTCGCCGGATTCGGGCCCGCCGCGCCGACCTCCACCGCGCTGCTGCGCCCCGCGCAGGAGCGTCTGGCGCAATTGCTCGATCCGGCGGCGCTCGAGCAGCTGCTCGCCGCGATCGGCGACCCGCAGCAGCTCGCCGCACTGGTGGTGGGCGGCGGCTCGACGCGCGTGCGCCAGCTCGCGGCGCAGCGCATCGAGGATCCCGACGAGGCGGACCGGCTGGGGCGGCAGGTACGCGACCGCGACAAGAGCGTCTACCGGATCCTGAAGGCGAAGTCCGACCTGCGCCGCGCCGAGCAGCAGCGCCAGGCGCAGCTCGAGAGCGACATCGTCGGCGCCTGCGTGGCGCTGGAGCGGTTCAGCCGCCACGTGTACGACGCGCTCTACGTGCCCTCGTTCGAGCACTTCGAGGCGCGCTGGCGTGCGCTCGAGGACAAGGCGTCGCCGCAACTGCGAGAGCGCGCGCAGCAGGCCATCGATCGCTGCCTCGAGGTCATGGCGAGCCACGTGCACGAACGCATGCAGCAGGCCGAGGCGCTCGCCGACGAGGCGGCGCGGCGGGCCGCGCTCGAGGCGCAGGCCGAGGCGGCGGCGGCCGCTGCCCGCGAGCAGGCCGAACGCGCGGCCGAAGCCGAGCGCGCGGCCGCGGCCGAACGCGAGGCCGCGCAACGCGCGCGTGAGGAGCAACGGGCCGCGGCGGCACTGGCCGAGCGCCAGCTCGGCGCACTGATCGCCAAGGCGCACGGCGCGCTGCGTGCCGGCCACACGGGCCCGGCGGCCGGCATCCGCCGCGCGATCGACGAGCGGCTCGCCGGATCCCCCGCCCCGTCGCCGGCCATCGCGCGCCGCCTGCAGTCGCTCGATGCCCGCCTCAGCGAGCTCAAGCAATGGAAGGACTACGCGGCGGCGCCGAAGCGCGCCGAACTGATCACGGCCATGGAGGCGCTGGTCGGCTCGACCGAACCGCCCGCACGGCTGGCCGAGCGCGTGCGCGAACTGCGCGCCGAGTGGAAGACCATCAGCAAGGGCATCGTCGTCGAGACGCAGGATGACTGGGAGCGCTTCGACAAGGCCGCGGAAGCCGCCTACCAACCCTGCCGCGAGTATTTCGAGGCGCAGGCGAAGGCACGCGCCGAAAACGTGGAGCGGCGCCGCGGCGTGCTGCAGCGCCTGCTGGCGTTCGAAGCCGCCCAGCAGGTCGAGCATCCGGACTGGCGGCTGGTCGCGCAGGTGCTGCGCGAAGCGCGCGAGGAATGGCGCGCGCACTCGCCGGTCGAACGCGCCGCGAACAAGCCCGTCGAACAGGACTTCAACGCCGCGCTCGCCCGGCTGCAGGCGCGGCTCGACGCCTGGCACGCAGAGAACGCGGCCGCCAAGCAGGCGTTGATCGATCGCGCGCAGGCGCTGCTCGACGCACCGGGTTCGCACGACCCGCTCGCGGCGCTGAAGCAGCTGCAGCAGCAGTGGAAGCAGATCAGCCCGGCGGCGCGCGAACAGGAACAGGCGCTGTGGCACGCGTTCCGCGACCGCTGCGACGCGGTCTACCAGCAGCGCCAGCAGGCCGTGTCCGCGCACGCGGCCCGGCTCGAGGGCAACCTGGCGCAGGCGACGGCGCTGTGCGCGCAGGCCGAGCAGCTGGCCGCGCAGTCGGGCGCCACGCTCACGGCCGGCATGGCATCCATCGCGCAGTGGCGCAAGGACTTCGAATCACTCGGCGAACTGCCGCGCCCTGCGCAGCGTGCCGTGCGTGAACGGTTCGAACGGGCGTTGCAACGCTGCCAATCCGCGCTGGCGGCACAGCGGCGGCGCGAGGCGGGACAGGCCCATGAAAACCTGCTCGAGGCAGCGCGCCTGATCAATGCCTACGCCTGGGCGCTGGCGCAGGGCGCATCCGCGACGGACGCCGAAGCGCTGAAGCGCGCCGCCGAGGAATTCATCGCCGGCGTGCCGCAGTGGCCGAAGCCCGGCGCGCAGGCCCTGCAGGCCGCCTGGGACCGCGCGGGCGCCGCGGGCACGGGCGCCGGCGACGCGGGCGAGGAAGAACGCCGGCTGCGCACGCTGTGCATCCGCGCCGAGATCCACGCCGACCAGCCGACGCCGCCGGAAGACCAGGAGCTGCGGCGCCAGTACCAGCTGCAGCGCCTGGTGCAGTCGATGGGCCGGCCGCAGGAGCACAACCCTGCCGAACTGGACGAACTGAGCCTGGAATGGATGCGCGGCGCGCCGATCGCCGCGCCGACCTACGAACTGCTGCTCGCGCGCTTCATTGCCTGCCGGCGCGTCGCTAGCGGGATTCCCGCTCAACCAGCCACTTCGCCAGCGCGATGAATTGCTCATCGCCACCGGCCGATCGCGGCGTCAGCCGGTACTTGCCGTTGATGACCAGCGTCGGGGTCGAATCCGCCTCGTAGGCCATGATTTGCGCATCGGCCTCGCGCATCTGCGCATCGACGCTGAACGAATGCGCCGCGCCGAGGAATTCGCCGGGCTTGAGCTTCGCGATGCCCTCGTAGAAATGCGCCACGTCCGCGAGGCTCGGCAACGGCGATTTCATCTGGTTGCCATCCATCGTCGCGAGCTCGCCGGTCTTCCAGACCGCATCGAACACGCGATCGTGCGTCCGGTCGGCGATGCCGAGCGACAGCGCGGCGAAGTACGCGCGCTGGAATACCTTCCAGTCTTCCTCCGGGTGCCATGAGGCCGGCAGGAAACGCCACTGCACGCGCGCCGCCGGCAGCGCCGCCCTGAGACGGTCGATCACCGGATAGAAATGATTGCAGGCCGGGCAGGCGTAGGAGAACACCTCGACCATCTCGATCTTGCCCGCCGCGACCGCGGTCGGCTGCGCGGGGCGCAACAGGAAATAATGCTGGCCCTCCGTCCATGGCGGCACGGGCTGCGCGACCGCCACTCCGGCGGCCCAGGCTGCCAACAGGATCGAGACGGCACGCTTCATGAGTCCTTCCCCAGGCTATCCGGTGCGAGCCAACACAATAGCATCACGGGCCGCCATCGCAAGCGCCCGCTTCCGCCGCATTTCACGCGCGCGCCGGATCCGGCCCCGGGCCTGCGCCAGTGCGCGCCGTTGCCCGCGATGGTGGCGGGCGAAGCGCTTGAGTTCGTGTTGCAGCAGCTCGAGGTCGGTGACGGCGCCCAGCTCCTTCTGCAGGCGGCGCAGCGTGAGGCGCTCGCCGGGCGACACGCGCAGGCCGAGCCTGGGCGCCAGGTCGAGCTGGTAGCGGCACAGCTTGATCGCGACGCGCGCCCGATGCAGCGCCTCGATGCCACCGGTGCGCATGCGCCGGCACGCGGCGCGCACGTTGCGCCGGCTGCGGTCGATGCAGCCGCGCGCGCCGTCCGCGGGTCGGGCGCTGGCCGCGCGCTTGCGCGCGAGCCGCACGATCCGCCGCGTCGTCCGGCGCGGCCGCGCCGCCTCGAGCCCGGCGATCGCCCGGCGTTGATGGCGCCGGATGTCCTCGCGCAGCGAAGCCAGCACGGCGTCGAGCAGCGGCCGCAGCCCGCGCCAGCCGGCGCGCATGCGCCGCAGGTGCGCGCGCGTCGCCTGCAGGTCGCGCAGCCGCGCGCACTTGCGGAACGGCCGACGCAGCTCGCGCGCGAGCCCGCGCCATTTGCCGCTGGGCGCGAGCGCGGCGGCGAACTCCAGCAGCGCGAGCATGCGCCGCGTCGCGATGCGCAGCGCGTGGATGTCGCGCGGGCGGCCGGTGCGCGCCGTGTGCAGCGCCCGCACGTAGAGCGCCGATTCGGCGCGCAGCGCGGGCACCAGGCGATCCTGCTCCGCGGCGGCGGCGAACTCCGGTGCGCGGGCGTTCATGTCCATTCCTCCAGCCGGACGCGCGCGCCGCTCGCGCTGCTGCGGTGCGCGGCTTCGATCACCTGCAGCACCTGGCGCGCGGCCGCCGGCGCCACCGGCGGTATGGGCGCCACCGCGCCGCCGCTGCGCTCCTCGATCGCGCGGCGCACCGCCCGATAGTAGACCGCCCAGCGGCCGCGCTCGGCCGGCACGCGGCGGGCCCGGCCGGTCGCGCCATGGGTGATGTGCCCGCCGGCCGGCAGCGGATTCAGGCCGAAGCCCTGCTCCGCGGGCCGCATGCCGGCGCGCAGCTGGTCTTCCTGCGGATCGAGCGAATCGCTCGCATAGCTGCCGAGCTCGCCGTGCACGCGAAAGCGCGGACCGGCTTCGGCGGCGAGCGAGCTCACGCCGAGCACGATGCGCGCCCGTCCCTTGCCCATGCGCAGCTCGAAGGCGTCCTCGACCGTCGCGCCGCTGCGCTGCGCATGCAGGTCGGCCTGCACCCACTCGGGCATGCCGAACAGGTGCAAGGCCTGGTCGATGAGGTGCGTGCCGAGGTCGTGCAGGACGCCGCCGCCGTGCGCCGCCTGTTCGCGCCAGCGGTCGGCCACCGCGGGCCGATAGCGGTTCCAGCGCGCCTCGAATTCCAGCACCGTGCCCAGCGCGCCCTCATCGAGGACCCGCCTCAGCGTCAGGAAATCGCTGTCCCAGCGGCGGTTGTGGAAGGGGCTCAACATCAGCGCCGAGGATGCGGCCGCCTGCATCAGGCGATCGACGCCCGCGACGCCCAGCGCCATCGGCTTGTCGACGACCACGTGCTTGCCCGCCGCAAGCGCGGCCATCGCCTGCGGCTCGTGCAGGTCGTTCGGCGTGGCGATCACGACCAGGTCGAGGTCGGGCAGGCCGAGCAGCGCATCGAGATCGGGCAGCACGCGGGCCGCGGGCAGCATGGCGCGCACGGCCTCGTCCTGCCTCGAGACCACGCCGGCGATCGAGATGCCGCAGGCCTGCAGGAGCGGCGCGTGGAACACGCGGCCGGCGAGTCCGAATCCGACCAATCCCGCGCTGATCGCCATGCTAGTCCATCGGCCAGGGCAGGGATTTCGGCAGCCGCAGCGTCGGCGCACCGACCCGGCGCCTGGCGGCCGCGCCCGCTTCCACCGCGCGCCACCAGGGCGTGACCGGCCCGGCCTGCGCCGGTTCAACCGGTTCACCGAGCTGCGGCATCATCAGCCGCGCACCGGTCTTCGGCGCCCGCGCCAGCAGCGTCTCGGCCGGCTCGTCCCAGGCGTGCATCGCCAGGCTGAAGGTGCCCCAGTGCACCGGCAGGAACACGCCGCCGCCGAGCAGCTCGAAGGCCTGCAGCGCATGCTCGGGCCCGAGGTGGATGTCGCCCCAGGCGGGATGGAACGCGCCCACTTCCAGCATCACCAGGTCGAAGGGACCGAGGCGCGCGCGGATCTGCGCGTATTCGTCGGTGAGCCCGGTGTCGCCGCTGAAGAAGACCGCGTGCCGGGGCGAGCGGATCGCGATCGACGACCACAGCGTCGCGTTCCGGTCATTGAGGCTGCGGCCCGAGAAATGCTGCGACGGCGCCGCGGTGATCGTCAGTTCCGTGCCTGGCAGACGGTGTGACTCCCACCAGTCGAGCTCGGTGATGCGTTCCGGGTCCACGCCCCAGTACTCGAGATGCGCGCCGACGCCGAGCGAGGTCACGAACGGGACCTCGAGCTTGCGCAGTTCGCGGATCGTCGGATAGTCGAGGTGGTCGTAGTGGTCGTGCGAGATGACCACCGCATCGAGCGGCGGCAGTTCGCGCAGCGCCACCGGCACCGGCTGGAAGCGCTTCGGGCCGGCGAAGCGCGCCGGCGATGCGCGCGGGCCCCACACCGGATCGGTCAGCACGCGCGCGCCGTCGATCTCCAGCAGCACGGTCGAGTGGCCGAGCCAGGTGACGCGCAGCCCGCTGCCGGGCTTGCGCCGCCAGGCATCGAGCGGATCGCGCGCCGGGAGCGGCGCGCGCGGCACGCGCCGCTCGCCGCCGCAGAGGAATTCCGCCAGCGAGGGCATCGGCACGGCCGGATCGCGCAATCCCGGCATGACGGGATGGACATTGCGAAACCGGTCGCCGGCCCACGCCGGCGAGGCACGCACGCGCTCCAGACGCTGGCCCTGCGGCCGCTTGCCCAGCGATTTCATGCCAGCATTGTAGGGCCTGTCCGCATCCGGAACATCGCTGTCCCGCGGCCGGCCGGGAGCGCGCGCCGCCCGGCAGCCCGGCAATCCGCCGAGCGGCCAGGCGGCGCCGGTCGGGCGCCGCGGGCTAGAGCGGCACCGCCTTGACCGCCAGCACCTTGCCGGTGGCGCTCAGCTCGCAGGAGGCGCGCGCGACCGCCTGCCCGGTGCGTGGATTGTAGGCCGTCAGTTCAAGCTGGCTCGGCGAGCCCAGCAGGTCGTCGATGCCATAGAAGCTGGCGGCCTTGATCTTCGGCGCCGGCTTCTCGGGCGTGGCCAGGCCGGCGACGAAGGCTTCGGCGCAGGCGTGGGCGGCCATGGCCCCGGGACCCGCGGCCAGCGATGCTGCGGGCAGCAGCGCGATGGAGAGTGCGGCCAGCGCCGCGTGTTTTACGTTGCTCATGTGGGTGTCAGCTCCGATGAGTGGTTGGGGGAAGCAGTCCACCCAAACGTAGCGGCAGCCATCGGGCGCGACAAACGATCAAATTTCCGGGCAGGCCAAATTCCGCTCACGCAGGCTCGCGCCCAGGGCGGGCTTGAACTCCGCCTCGAGCCAGTTGAGCAGGTCGCGCACGGCCCCGCGGTGCGCATCCGTGGTGCGCGCGACGGCGTAATAGCTCTCGCCTGCACCGATCTCGTGCGCGAACACGCGCGTCAGCGTGCCGGCGGCGAAACGCGCGCGCGTCAGCGGCGTCGCCACGAGCGCGAAGCCGACGCCGCGCTCGGCGGCGTCGACGACCGCGGACATCGTGTCGAAGCGGATCAGCTGGCGCGGCTGGAGCGGCGCCAGCCCCGCGGCCTGCGCCCAGCGGTCCCACAGGTCCGCGCGGCGCGCGTGCACGATCAGCGATTGGCCCGCCAGGTCGCCGTATTCGCGCACCCCGGAGCTGCGCAGCAGCGCCGGGGCGCAGGCCGGCACGAAGCCCTGCGCGAACAGTGCGCGCGCCACCAGGCCCGGCCACTTGCCCGGCCCGAGCGTGACCGAGACGTCCACGTCGTCGGCGTGCGGCTCGGGTGGCGCCGAGCGTGTCGCGATCTGCAGGTCGGTGTGCGGGTGCGCGGCGCTGTAGGCCCCGAGCCGTGGCAGCAGCAGTTCCTGCGCGAAGAACGGCGGCACCTGCAGCCGCAACGGCACGCGCGCGCGCGGCCGGCGCACGGCGGCCGTGGCCGCCTCGAGCGCGGCGAAGGCCGGATCGATCTGCTCGAGCAGCCGCCGGCCCGCCTCGGTCAATTCCAGCGAGCGCGGATTGCGGCGGAACAGCGCGACGCCGAGCTGCTGTTCGAGCCCGCGCACCTGGTGGCTGACCGCCGAAGGCGTGAGGAACAGCTCCACCGCCGCGGCCGCAAAGCTGCCGCGCCGCGCGGCGATCTGGAAAGTCTTCAGGAATTTCAGGGAAGCTGCGGACACGGCGCCACGATCCACGGACGGCACTGCCCCGCATCGAGCAAGCGGCATGCCATCCGCGCCTGGCCTCGGGCCCCGGCATCCCGCGGCCGCGCGCCGGCCCTCAGCGGATGTCGAGCTCGAAGGGCACGGCGGGCAGGCCCACCGCGTTGACGAGATTGGTCACCGGACTGCCGGCCCAGGCGTAGCGCACGCGCAGCGCGTGCTCCCCGCGCTGCTCCTCGAGCACGACGTCGGCACCCTCGACCACCGCATCGGCGTAGCGGCAGCGTTGCGGCGCGCTGCACAGCTCGAACCCCGCTGGCCGGTTCGATGCCAGCACGCGCAGGCCCCCGTCGGCATGCGCGAATGAAATGACGATGCGGCCGCCGCTGCGCCGCGCCGCGTGCGGCGTGGGCCCGGAATCCTCGAGTGCCTCGCCGTAGACGCGATGACGCGCCAGCAGCGCGAGGCGCCGGCCGACCTCCTGCTTGTTGGTCGGATGGATGTCGTAGGGGTCGCCGATGTCGATCGCCACGGCGAGGCCCGAATGCGCATCGCTCTCAGCGACGCGGCGCTGCACGTCGCGCAACGCGGCCCAGCCCGACTCGACCGGGCCCGGGACCGCCGGCCCGAAACCGGCCAGCTGCACGATGAAGAACGGGAGCTGCGCTCCGAATTGCGCGCGCCAGTCCGACATCAACGCCGGCAGCAGCCGCGCGTACTCGCCCGGTTCCGAGACGTTCGATTCGCCCTGGTACCACAGTATGCCGCGCAAGCGCAGCGGCGCGAGCGGCGCGATCATGCCGTCGTGCAGCGTCGTCGCGCCGATCGGCGCCAGCCACGGCGCGTGCGGCAGCGCGCCGATGCTCGCGAGCTCACCGGCGATGTGGTAGCGCCACTCGAGCGCCAGCGGCACGCTCGTGCCATCGCCGAGATCGAGTCGCCGCGCCCCGGGCGGCGACCACATGCCGCCGCCGCCGCCGGTGTCGAGCACGCGCACCGCGATCTGGTTGCTGCCCGCATGCAGCAGGCCGGGCGGCAACGCGTAGTCGCGCGGCACGTCCCAGCCCTCGAAGCCGCCGACGCGCTGCCCGTTGACCCAGGTGGTGTCGACATCGTCGATTGCACCGAGGCGCAGGTGCGCGCGCTGCGCGGCCTGCGCGGCGCTCAGCTGCACCGTCGAACGGAACCAGACCACGCCGTCGAAATTGGCCAGCGCCGGGATGCCCGCGTCCTCCCAGTCGCCCCCGAGACGCATCGTGGCCCAGGCGCTGTCGTCGAAATTCGTGGCGCCGAATTCGGGCGGGCCGATCGCCGCGACCGGGCGTCCTTGCCACCATCGATCGACGATGGCCTGCCAACCGGCTACCGCCCCGGCCGGATCACGCGCATGGCGCGCCAGCAGCGCCAGCGATTCATCGTAGCCGCCGAGCGCGTGCAGCGCGTCGGCGCTCAGCCAGGCCTGGATCGCCGATCCGCCCCAGCTGGCATCGACCAGCCCCACGGCCATGTGTTGCGTGCGCTCGATGTCGCGGCCGAAGAAATAGCAGGCGGCCGAGAAATCGCGCACCGTCGCCGGCGTGGCCGGTTGCCAGGCGGGCGGGGTCTCGAAATCGCGCCGCGGAGCTTCCGCGCTGTGGCGGGCGACCTGCAGCAGCCGGATGCGCGCATTGCTGCCGTTGGCGATCTCGGTCTCGAGGTTCGCGACGCGGCGCACCTGCATCTCCATGTTGGACTGGCCGGAGCACAACCACACGTCGCCGATGTAGAGATCGCGCGCTTCGGCGCTGGCGCCGGCCGCGTCGCGCACGCTGATGCCGACCGGTCCGCCGGCCGGCATCGCGGGCAGCTGCGCCTGCCAGCGGCCCGCGGCGTCGGCGGCCACGTGCGCGCGCGCGCCGCCCAGGTCGACATCGAGCGCAATGCCCGGGGCAGCCGTACCCGCGAGCGTGATGGGCTCATCGCGCTGCAGCACCGCGTGGTCGGTGAATTGCGGCGCCAGCGTGGGTGCGCCGGCCGCGACTTCGAGCGCCATTGCCGGCTGTGCGAATGCGCAGGCGGCGGCCAGCGCGCAGCCGCAACGGAAATGTGGCGCGGTCATGGCGATCACTGCTCGGCGGCGCGCGGCAGGCACACGGCGCCGGCCGGATCGGTGCTGAGCTGCACGCCCACGATCGACACGGCGAAGCGGCCTGTGCTGCGCATCGAAAACGGCGCGATGACGTGGCTCATGTCGGCGCCGGCGTCGCGGAAGCAGGACAACTTCACCTTGAGCGTCCGCCATTCGCCGGGCGGCGACGCCCGCAGCACCTCGCCCGCATCGAGCGCGCTGCCTTCGCACGACGGCGCGCACTGCATCGCGAGCTGCACCGGCCCCACGGGCGGCACGTCGACGCGATAGTCGATCTGCAGCGCCAGATCGCCATTGGTCTGCCGCCCCAGGTCGGTGGGCTCGGCGGAGATCGCCAGTTCCGCCGGTGCGGCGCCGCGCCACTCGAAGGCGCGCGCCGCCTCCTGCACGCCGCCGGCGTCGACGGCATGCACGACGAGGCTGCCGTCCGGGGGCATCGACCAATGCCATGGCGCGGGCGTATGGCCGCGGAAGAAATAGCGCTCGACGTTCCACGCCTGCCCGGCCACGCCCGATTCCTCGGGCAGCTTCCCGAGCGTCGCGGTGGAACGGTAGTCGAGGCCGAACCCACGCGCGAACAGCGGCGTGCCGCCGCCCTGCGCGGCGGGCAGGGCCTTGCCCGGCCACGCGAACGACAGCCGCCCGGTGAAATCGTGGCGCGGCCTGCCCGCGGCGTCGCCCACGAGCACGTCGGCGACGCCGCCGCCTTCGGTACCCGGGTACCACGCGGCGACGAACGCGTCACTGGCATTGAGCTCCGGATTCACCCACAGCGGACGGCCCGAGAGGAACACGGCCACGACCGGGATGCCCTGCGCGTGCAACCGCACCAGCAGCGCGAGATCGTCCTTCTGCCCGGGTTCGTATTCCAGGTTGCGCAGGTCGCCGACCATCTCGGCGTACGGGATCTCGCCGAAGACGACCACCGCAGCGTCGGGGCGCTGCGTGAACTGCCCATCGGCGCTGAACTCGGCGCTACCGCCGCCCGCGGCGAGCGCGTCGCGCAACCCCGCGTAGATCGACTCACCGCCCGGGAAATCGCTGTTCTTGTTGCCCGTCCCCTGCCACGAGAGCGTCCACCCGCCGCACTGGCGCCCGATGTCGTCGGCCGCGGCGCCGGCGACCAGCACGTGCGCGTTGGCGCGCAGCGGCAGCACTCCGCCGTTGTTCTTCAGCAGCACCAGCGATTCGCGCACCGCCCGGCGCGCGATGGCGCGGTGCGCGGGCGCGCCGATCAGGTCGAGGCGCCCTTCATACGGCCGCGCCGGATCGAACAGGCCCAGCTTGAACTTGACGCGCAGGATGCGCCGCGCCGCATCGTCGATGCGGGCCAGCGGGATCACGCCGCCGCGCACCTCGGCGAGCGTCGCGAGGTAGAGTTCCTTCCAGTGGTCCGGGGCCATCACCATGTCGAGGCCCGCGTTGATCGTCGCCGCGCAATCGGAAGGCGTGCAGCCCGGCACCTGCCCATGCCCGTTCCAGTCACCGATGACGAAGCCGTCGAAGCCCAGGCGGCCCTTCAGCACGTCCGTGAGCAGGCTACGGTTGCCGTGCATCTTGTGGCCTTGCCAGCTCGAGTACGAAGCCATCACCGTCAGCACGCCGGCGGGGATCGCGCCCAGGTAGCCCTGCGCATGCGTGTCGATCAGCGTGGCTTCGTCGACGTCGGCGTCCCCCTGGTCGACGCCATCGCGCGTGCCGCCGTCGCCGAGGAAGTGCTTGGCGGATGCCGCGACGTGGCCATGCTGCAGCAGGCCGCCGCGCGACACATCGCCCTGGAGCCCCTGCACCATTTCGCCGGCGTAGGCGCGCACCAGCGCGGGATCCTCCGAATAGCCCTCGTAGGCGCGTCCCCAGCGCGTGTCCTGCGGCACCGCCAGGGTCGGGCCGAAGGCCCAGTCGATGCCCGATGCAGCCACCTCGACCGCGGTCGCCGCGCCGATCCGGCGCAGCAGCGCCGGATCGTGCATCGCGCCGAGCGCGATGTTGTGCGGGAACAGCGTCGCGCCGACGATGTTGTTGTTGCCGTGCACGGCATCGATGCCGAACATCACCGGCACCGGCACGTGCCCGGCACGCGTTTCCACCGACACGGCGCGGAACGCGCGCGCGGTGTCGATCCAGGCTTGCGTCGGCGCGCGATCGTCGGCCCCCAACGGCGGCGTGCTGCCGCCGGCGAGGATCGAGCCGATCGGATAGCGGCGCAGGTCGTCTGGGACGATATGCCCGATGTCGGCCTGGATCAGCTGCCCGACTTTTTCCTCGAGGCTCATGCGCGCGAGCAGGGCGCTGACGCGCGCTTCCGTGCGGGCATCGACGAGGCCG
>Ga0335070_10001210_pt1 | contig 29634 bp, 26 predicted proteins | sample Lox_Sample_13_FD_206722 | JGI IMG/M metagenome (GOLD analysis project Ga0335070, IMG submission 206722) | Soil microbial communities from Loxahatchee National Wildlife Refuge, Florida, United States - Lox_Sample_1.3 | ecosystem: Environmental > Terrestrial > Soil > Wetlands | place: USA...
TCTCCCATTTTTGGAGCAAATGATTGAGGTGCGCAATTTGAAAATTCAGGATCTCGCCAGTCAAGCTGGATTGCGGGTGCATTTCGTAACCGCCACCGATCTCGCCGCGGTCGACCCGACGGCCCGATCGTTTCACAACGTGAACACCCCTGCAGACCTCGAAGCGGCTCGCGCATTCACCGTGCAGCCCAGTCAGCCTCGTCATCAGTCATAACGCTCAGGGCCAGCGCCGGCGTCTGAGGCGTGATCGACTCTTGAAAGCGGCTGTTACCTGCCTTGTCTCGGCCCATGCCGTATGTTACAGTGCCCAATTGGTTTTTCCTTGCTTTGGTAAGGACTTAGGAGCGGTTTGCGGTGTCTCAAGGGGTTGTACAAGAGAAGGTAGCCAATGCCCTCCTGGGTGCCCTCAATGGGGCGAAACAGAAGGGACAACTCAAGACCGACATCTGGCCGCAACTGAGTTTGGATGCACCCAAGCGTCCCGAGTGGGGTGATCTCGCCTCGACGGTGGCCATGTCGCTAGCCGGTCCCGAACAGCGTGCTCCTTACGACATCGCCCAGATTATTGTCGACAATCTTCCCGAGCGTGAGTTGCTTTTCGATCGAGTGGAGATTGTGCGACCAGGATTCCTTAACCTCACGATCAAGCCGCTGATCTGGCAAGAGGTCCTTCGAGAGATCGAAGGACAGGGGTTTGCCTATGGGCGGGCTGACTTGGGAAAGGGGCAGCGAGTGTTGGTGGAGTACGTCAGTGCCAATCCTACGGGGCCGATGCATGTGGGTCATGGCCGTGGAGCAGCGGTAGGACAGGCCCTGGCACGACTTCTCAAGGCTGTCGGATATGACGTCATCAGTGAATACTACATCAACGACGCGGGTCGACAGGTGAAACTCCTGGGCGCCTCCGTGTATGCACGGTATCAAGAATTAGCCGGTCGGCCGGCGGAATTTCCTTCTGACGGTTATCACGGCAGCTATGTCAAGGCTCTCGCGGAACGAGTGAAACAGCACTTAGGTGCTCGTCTTGACACCTTGCCTCCCGCTGAAGCCGAGGCTCGGTGTCGGGACTTTGCATATCAGGAGATGCTGGTGATCATTCGCCGGGACCTGACGGCGTTCGGAATTGAGTTTGACTCATGGTTCAGTGAAGCTTCGTTGCTCGCGTCACAGACCGTCGAACGAGTATTCGCTGAGCTGAAGGCCAAGGGTCTGCTGTTCGAACAGGAGGGCGCGCAGTGGTTCCGATCGTCTGCGTTCGGGGATGAGAAAGATCGAGTGGTCCGCAAGCAGGACGAGGAATATACCTACCTCGCCTCGGATATTGCCTATCACCGTGACAAATTGCAGCGTGGGTACGATCTGCTCGTCGACGTCTGGGGAGCCGACCATCATGGTTACATTCCCCGGATGCAGGCAGTGATGCAAGCCTACGGCTATCCCAAGGACCGCCTGCGCGTCGTCTTGGTGCAGATGGTGAATCTTCTGCGTGGCGGGAAGAAAGTGGAGATGTCGAAACGTGCGGGCGAGTTCATTACGCTCCGCGAAGTCATCGACGAGGTGGGAGCCGACGCCGCAAAGTTCTTCTTCTTGATGCGGGATTCCAATACGCACTTGGACTTCGACCTCGAGTTGGCCAAGCAACGCTCGGCCGACAATCCCGTGTATTACGTGCAGTACGCGCATGCTCGAATCGCGAGCTTGTGGCGGGTGGCTGCCTCACGAGGGGTCGCCTGTCCGCTGCCGAGCGAAACGGAGTTAGCGCTCTTAACGGATCCCGATGAGCTCGGGCTGATCCGCAAACTCTCGGCCTATCCCGCCGTGCTGCAAGGGACCGCGCTCGCCTTTGAGCCCCATCGCATGACCTACTATCTGCAGCAATTGGCTGCCGGCCTGCACACGTTTTACAACAAGCATCGGGTCCTCCCTCCGGCCGCGGACAACGATATGATCGACACAACGCCTGACGGCTTGGTGCCGACAGAGAAACGCCAGAAGGAGGAACTCACACCTCAACGGACAGCTGCACGGCTGGCCTTGATGCGGGGTGTGCAGCAAGTGCTGAAGAACGGCTTGAGGGTGCTGGGGATTTCGGCGCCCGAGCAGATGTAGTTGGACGAGAACGTATGACTGGCTTTTCCGTTACACAGATAGATCAGGCGACCTGTGCAAGACGGGGGACGCTGACGACGGCTCACGGCCAAATCGATACGCCGATGTTTATGCCGGTTGGGACGCTGGGTCCGGTCAAGGGGGTCGACCCGGACGACCTCCAGCAACTCGGATTTCGGTTGATGCTGAACAACGCCTATCATCTGTATCTGCGGCCAGGACACAAAGTTGTGTCAGAATTAGGCGGGCTGCATGCGTTCACCGGGTGGCCCGGGGCGATTCTGACGGACAGCGGCGGATATCAAATTTTCAGCTTGGCGAAGTTATGCAGAGTAACGGACGAGGGGGTCAGTTTTCAATCTCATCTCGACGGTTCCACGCATTTCATCACGCCAGAAACAGCCATCGAGATCGAAGAAGCCTTAGGTGCCGATATCGTCATGGCGCTCGATCAATGTGTCGCGCTCCCGGCTTATCCTGACGCGATTCGTGACGGTGTTCGACGCACGCAACTCTGGGCCGAACGGTGCCTAACCAGCCGTCGCCGAAGCGACCAGGCGTTTTTCGGAATTGTCCAAGGCGGACTCGACGCAGAGCTGCGTGTGGCCGCGGCACGAGACCTTGTCGGTCTTGGGTTTGACGGTTACGCCGTCGGAGGTTTGTCAGTGGGCGAGTCCAAGGCTGAGATGTACGCCATGCTTGATGTCACGGTGCCGGAACTACCGGCTTCGAAACCCCGGTATCTCATGGGCGTCGGCATGCCCGAAAACCTCGTCGAGGGCGTTGCCCGAGGCATTGATCTGTTCGATTGTGTCGTGCCATCACGCCACGGCCGGACCGGCTGGCTCTTTACCAACTTTGGCCGTGTCCTGATCAAACAGGCCCAATATGTTCGTGACGACAGGCCGGTCGATCCTGCCTGCGGCTGTCCGGTCTGCCTGCGGTATTCGCGAGCGTACTTACATCATCTGTTCAACGTGAAAGAAATGCTCGGCGCAAGGCTCAATACCATTCACAACCTCTGGTATTTCTCCGATCTCATGCGCCGCATCCGGGTTGCGATTGCGCAAGGGACTTTCAGCGCGTTTCGAGCCGAGTTCTACCGGATTCGTGGAGATAGGGAAACCGATGAGGTGCTGAATTCGATAGAGGATGTGGACAACAGACGGCGAACGAGACAGGATTAATCGAGCCGGGAGGGGAAGAAACTGACATGGTGATGCAATCCGTCGCATGGGCCCAAGGATCAACCGGGGGTGGAGGGGGGATGGGATCGTTGTTGTCGCTGGTCCCCTTCGTTTTGATCTTCGTCATCTTTTATTTCCTGCTCATCCTGCCGCAGCAGAAGCGGCAGAAACAGCAGAAGACGATGATGGAGGCATTGAAGAAAGGCGACAAAATCGTTACGGCGTCCGGCATCTGGGGGACCATCGCCAATTTGGGCAAAGACACCGTGACGCTGCAGATTGCCGACAACACGAAAATCAAAATTCAGCGGGAACATATTGCGCGTATTCGCGGAGATGAAGACGACAAAGAATCGTAGTATGCAAGCTAAGAAGGGGTTGGACATAACATGAAGAGAGTGGGTGGGCGGTTACTGCTGCTGAGTTTGGTCATTGTGGTGTCGCTCGTTTTCTTTGTGCCGACGTATAGGCCGTTGTTTCAGGCCCTTCCGGATTGGGCTCGTAAGCTGTTGCCGGACAAAGGCATCACGCTGGGACTGGATCTGCAGGGGGGCATTCACCTGGTGATGGAGGTCGACGAAGATCGAGCGGTCGAAATCGCCCTCGATCGGACGGTGGTCTCGCTCCAAGATCTGTTGCTTGAGAAGAAGATTCCTGTCGAGTCGGTCAAACGGACCGGGTTGAACCGGATCACCATCACCTTTCAGAACCCGGAACTGAAAGATCAGATTAAGAAATTGATCGACGATTATCCTACGTTTACTGAAGCGGAATCAGCAGGATCAAGCGATACCGTGATATGGGATCTTCGGGATGCGGAAATTAAGCGAATCAAAGACTCTGCGATCAACCAAGCGTTGGAGACCATCCGAAATCGAATCGACCAGTTCGGCGTGGCCGAACCGTTGGTCCAACGTCAAGGGCTCAAACAAATCGTGGTGCAGCTCCCCGGCGTCAAAGATCCGAAGCGGGCGAAGGACCTCATCAAGGAAACGGCATTGCTGGAGTTCAAGATGCTTGACGAGGACAACCAGCTCAAGCTCGATCTTCCGGCTCGCGTGCCGAAGGACAGGGAAGCTGACGTGCTGAAGCAGGCTGAGGCCAAGCTTCCTGAGGGCGATCAAATCCTCTTCGAGCGAGTGGTTGAGAAAGATACAGGCCGCGAATATCGCATCCCCTACGTCGTCAAAAAGCGGGTCATGTTGACCGGAGACGTGCTGAGCGATGCGCGGGTGGCGATCGGCCAATTTAACGATCCGTATGTGTCCATTACGTTCGACGCCAAAGGCGGAAAGGAGTTTGACCGGATCACCGGAGAGAATGTCAAAAAGCGGATGGCGATCGTGCTCGACAACTCGATCTATTCCGCGCCGGTGATTCAAGAACGTATTACCGGAGGCCGCGCGCAGATTACGGGGACATTTTCGACGCAAGAAGCCAACGACCTTGCCATCGTACTGCGGGCTGGGGCATTACCGGCTCCTTTGAGGATCATCCAAGATCTCACGGTCGGACCCTCGCTGGGGCAAGACTCCATCGACAAGGGGGTGCAGGCGACCCTCATCGCAGGCGCGATGGTCGTCGTCTTTATGATCGTCTATTACAAACTCTCCGGCGTGGTCGCTGATTTCGCGTTGATTCTGAACCTCGTCTGTTTGATCGGAGCCCTCTCTGCCTTGAACGCAACGCTGACATTACCCGGCATCGCCGGGATTGTGCTCACCATCGGGATGGGCGTCGATTCGAACGTCTTGATCTTTGAGCGTATCCGGGAGGAACTGCGGCAGGGAAAACCAGTGCGGCTGGCGGTGGATGGGGGCTATGACAAAGCGTTGCTCACCATCGTGGACTCCCACGTGACGACCTTGATCACGGGTGTGGCGCTTTTTCTGTTTGGGACTGGCCCGATCAAGGGATTCGCTGTGACCCTGTGCCTCGGTATTGCCATTAATCTCTTTACCGCGTTGGTCGGCACGAAAGTCATTTTCGATATCGTGAATCAACGACAGAAAGTGGAGCAGTTAAGCATTTAGTTCGAAGGAGCGTGGATGTTGGAAATTCTTGGAAAGACCAATTTCGACTTCATGAGCAAGCGCCGTCTGGCCTTTACATTTTCCGGCGTCATGGTGGTGCTGGGAATCATTGCCGTGGTGCAGATTGCTCGTGGTGCAGCGAATCTGGGGATCGATTTCGCAGGAGGGACGGCGGTCCAGCTGAAGTTCGATCAGCCGATCCACATTGATGTGGCCAGAAAGGCGCTGGAAGCAAATGGGTTGGGGGATGCCGAGCTGCAGGAGTTTGGGCAAGAAAACAAACTGCTGACTCGCGTGAAGGCATCCACCACGATTGAAGAAAAGGTGGCCGAGCGGGTGGTGGGCGTCTTCACGAAGGAGATTCCTTCCAATCATTTCGTGGTTGAGTCGAGCACCGAAATCGGGCCAACGATCGGCAAGAAACTTCAGGAAGATGCGCTGATCGCGGTCGTCATTTCGTTTGCCGGAATCATCCTCTATATTGCGGCACGGTTCGAATTTCGATTCGGCATCGCTGCGGCGGTCGCCACGTTTCACGATGTCTTGGCCGTCTTGGGGGCCTTCTATCTTCTGGATAAGGAAATCACCTTGCTCGTCGTCACCGCGCTTCTGACCTTGGCCGGTTACTCTCTGACGGACACGGTCGTCGTCTTCGACCGCATTCGTGAGAATCTGCGAACACGGAGACGAGATAGTGAAGAAACGATGATCAATAATGCCGTCAATCAAGTCCTGAGCCGGACGATCGTGACAAGTTTGACGGTCGTCCTGGTGCTGATTCCCCTGACTGTGGCGGGTGGTGAAGTGCTTCATGATTTTTCGCTCGCCTTGCTCTGGGGTGTCATCTTCGGTACGTATTCGTCCGTGTTCGTGGCCAGTCCGCTCTTATTATTGTGGCCGGGGACGCCCGGTCGGTTGTTAAAACGCAGTTAGCCGGATAGGCCGGAATCGAGGAGCCCGACGACGTCGGGCCTCGCCCATGCACCCATGAAGTTCTGGAGTCGGTCTCACAGTCTCCAGCATAAGATCATCACGGCAATCGTGGTGGTCGGACTCCTGCCACTGACCCTCCTCCTGGCTTTGACCTATCATGAAGAACGGCGTTCGCTTCAAGAAACCACCGGGGCGAACTTCAAAGAAGTTGCGGTTGAAGCGTCGCGCCGGATTGAAATGCACATCAGCCGCGGGATGAGTGAGGCTCAGCAACTGGCGACGACGCCGTTTCTCCGGACCGCGGTCACCGAAGCCAACCGGACTTATGAGGACAAAGATCCCAGCACGATCCAGGGCATGATCAAGGATTGGCAACAACGGTGGAAGCAACGCGACAAAAATAGTGAATTCCCCCTGTTCATTAACCGAATCGTCACCAATTATTTGATCCGCTGGCACGACATTCGGAAAGCCGACTACGTTGGCATCTTCGTGACCGACAATCAGGGCGCCCTCGTCCTCAGCTCGATCCCGCAAGTGGAATATTTCTACGGGAAAACGGCGTGGTGGCAGGCGATCGTGAAGTCCAAGACGCCTCATGTGTATGTGAGCGACATCGCTTTTGATCCCAACTTCGGCACCCACGTGGTCGTCGTGGCGGCTCCGATTCTGGATGACGCGCAACATGTCGCCATTGGCGCCATCACAATTTTGTTGAGACGGGACACGTTGTTCCATTCCATTTCCGAAGTCACGGTCGGCTCGACCGGGCATGCGATGTTGTTCAACTCGGATGGAGTGCCGGTCATCTGTCCGGTTCTCTCCCTCGAAGAACATACGGTCACGCCGGAATTGATCGCAACCATCAATCAGCCAAAATCAGGATGGGCTGTTGCTTCGGACGACTCCCATGGGAGTCGTAATTCGCTGATCGGGTTTGCTCCGGTCCGGTTCGGGGAAAGCCTAGCCCCCGGCAGCATCGGTGGGAAACACTGGATCACTGTTGTGCGACAAGATCCACGAGAAACCTATGCGCCCCTCGCCGACCTGGTGGCCAAGGTGTTGTTGTATGGATTGGTCGTGCTTGCGGTGCTCGCGGGGACCGGCGTTGTGGCGGCGCGCCGCATCGCCCGTCCGATCCAGCTCCTGCATGACGGGGTGCAAGAAATCGGGAGTGGCCGATGGGACCAGCGACTCGATCTCAAAACGGGCGATGAAATCGAGCACCTCGCCGAGGCGTTCAATCAGATGGCGGCGAATCTCAAAGTCTCCTTTGCCCAGATTGAACAGCGCATGGCGGAGGTCCATCGCCTTGAGGAGAAATATCGCGACCTCATCGAGCATTCTCCAGAAATGATCTACCAGTTGAACCGAGGCGGCCAGTTTGTCCATGTGAACAAAACGGGCCTCGACAAATTGGGCTATACCCTGGACGAAATGTTGACGATGCGGCTATGGGAAATTGTGCCCAAGGGACAAGAGGCCTTGGTGTTGAATTACTTGGAGCGACTCATGTCCCAGGGGCGGAGTTCAATCGAGACGGTGTTGGTATCGAAAGATGGTCGACCGATCGATGTCGAGATTCACGCGACGGCCTTGTTCGACCAGGAACGGGGCGGGCTCGTGCATTCGCGCGCGTTCGTTCGTGACATCACGGAACGGCGCCAATTGGAACGGCAGCTCAAACAATATACGACCAACCTGGAGCAAGCGGTGTCGGAGCGAACCCAGCAGCTCGTCGCCTCGCAGGCGCGCTATAAGGCGCTCTTTGATCTCGTGGCTGACTCCGTGTTTATGGTGGATGCGCAGGGCGTCGTGGTGGCAGTGAATAAGCGGGAAGAACAAGCGCTTGGCTATGCGGAATCCATGGTGGTGGGGAAGAGTCTGTTTGATGTGGCGATGCCCGAACATCAGGAGGTGCTGCGCGAGCTGTTGACCAAACTCATGGCGGGGCAGCGGCAGGTGCCCACCAAAGAGATCACTGTGCGACATGCCACCGGACAAGAGATACCGGTCGAAATGGATCTCATTCACGTTGAAGCGGCGGAGAGTCCGCTGGTAATGGTCCAGTTGCGCGATATCGCGGATCGAAAACGGCTTGAGCGCCAATTGCAGACCTATCGAGAGGAATTGGAACTCAAGGTCAGGGAGCGAACGAGGGAGATCGAGGAGACCAAGCAATATCTCGAAAACCTTCTCGAAAATGCGAATGACGTCATCTATACCTTGGACACGGATCAACACTTTACCTATGTGAATAGTAAGATTGAGGCATGGGGCTATCGCAAGGACGATTTGATCGGGCGCCCGTATCTCTCGCTGCTATCGAAGCGACATCGAGGACGTCGTCTGAAGAATACCCTCGATATTGGAGCGAAGCAGGTCTATGAGGTGGAAGTTGTCACGCGCATGGGAGAGGCGAGAACTGTCATGGTCAGTGTTTCCCCGCTTCACGGGATTGAAGGGACGATCCTTGGGGTCTTGGGCATCGCCCGAGATATGACAGAGACCAAGAAATTGGAACAACAGATTCGGAATTCAGAAAAGTTGGCCTCGGTTGGGAGGCTGGCCGCTGGAGTGGCGCACGAAGTCAATAATCCGCTCGCCGGGATTTTGAACTGCATCTACAATCTCCGGAAAGGCACTCTCTCTCCGACGAGACAAGAGGAGTATGTTGCGTCGATGGAGGATGGGGTGCGCCGCGTGCAGAAAATCGTTCGACAGCTGCTCGATTTCTCCCAGCAGCATGAGCCGGCCTTTGCTCCTGCCGACATCAACCAGGTCATCGATCGGGTCTTGGTGTTGACCACTCATTTGTTCGCCCCTAATCGGATCGTGCTGGAAACCATGCTGGGTCACGGACTGCCGAGTTTGATGGTCGACCGGCATATGATCGAGCAAGTCCTGATGAACCTGATTCTCAACGCCGTGCAAGCCATGAAGGGTGGAGGTGTCTTGACGATTCGCACGTCTGTGGTGGAAGGCGTGTGTCTTGTTGAGGTCCGTGATACGGGATCGGGCATTGCTCCGACTGTGCTGCCGAAAATCTTCGATCCGTTTTTCACGACCAAGGGCGAAGGCGAAGGGACCGGGTTGGGTCTTTCGGTCAGCCTCGGGATCGTGGAACGGCATGGAGGAAAAATTCTCGTGGAAAGTGAAGTCGGGAAAGGCACGACGTTCACTCTGTGTCTGCCCCTTTCCCGCGACCGCTCTTTCGTGGAGAAGACGTCATGAAGGGACTTCGGATCCTCATCGTCGACGATGAACCGTTGATGCGGCTTTCGATGATGGATGCTTTGGAAGCGGTGGGCTACGACGTCCAGGCGGCGGCATCCGGGACCGAAGGAATCGAGGCGATTCGCCAGCGGGACTTCGATCTCGTCATCACAGACTTACGTCTGCCCGGTACGGATGGCTTGTCGGTGCTCAAGGCGACCAAGGACAAGGCTCCCCATACGGACGTGGTGGTGATTACGGCGCATGGATCGGTCGAGACGGCGGTGGGAGCGATGAAGCTCGGCGCCTTCGACTACATTACGAAGCCGTTTCAAATGGATGAGTTGTTGTTGATCGTCGAGCGGGCCGGCAAGGTGGTCGCCCTGCGACGGGAAAATCAGGATCTGAAGGAGACGTTGGAGGACAAGTTCAGCTTCGGAGGGATTCTGGGGACCAACAGCCAGATGCGGGCGGTACTCGAGAAAATCAAGCTGGTGGCGACGACCGATTCAACGGTGTTGATACTGGGTGAAAGCGGGACGGGGAAAGAATTGGTTGCCAACGCCATTCACCAGAACAGTCCACGAAGCCATTACCCGTTAATTAAAGTCAGTTGTGCCGCGCTCCCCGAGACGCTGCTCGAGGCCGAGCTCTTTGGCCATGAGAAAGGGGCCTTTACGGGGGCGCTTCGTCAGCGGCGGGGACGGTTCGAGTTGGCGCATAAAGGCACGCTGTTCCTTGACGAGATCGGAGAAATTTCCCCTGTTGTGCAAGTCAAGCTGTTGCGCGTCTTGCAAGAGAGAAAATTTGAGCGGGTTGGCGGCAACGATACCATCGATGTCGATGTGCGGCTCGTCTGTGCGACGCAAAAGGATCTCCGCAAAGAGGTGGCCCAAGGCCGCTTTCGTGAAGACCTCTTCTATCGCCTCAATGTCGTGCAAATCGTCGTGCCGCCGCTGCGCCAGCGGCAGGAAGACACCATGCTGATCGCCGACCATGTTTTGAACACCTGCTCGGTCAAGATGAACAAGAAGTTGCGAGGATTTTCGCAACAGGCCAGGGAACTGCTCTTACGCTATTCGTTTCCCGGGAACGTTCGGGAACTGGAGAATATGGTCGAGCGTGCCGTGGCGTTGGGACGAGACCGGGACGCGATCCAACCGTCCGATCTCTGCGGGTTCCAAGCCTGTCCGTTTACCGGTGGTGCGCCTCAGGAATCGTGCGGCTTTTGCAGTGAGGGACTCTCCGGCCGGCAGAAACAGCATGCACAGCCCTTGACCTCGTTGGCCGCGGCGCGCGAACAATTCGAGCGCGAGTATATTGTGTCGGTGTTAGAACGAGTTGAAGGAAGCCGCACGACGGCGTCGAAGATCCTGGGGCTCTCGCGCAAGGCGCTCTGGGAAAAATGCAAGCGGTACAAAATTCCGTCGGCTAAAGATGAGCGGGACGAAGAGTAGGGTTACTCCGTCGATTCGGCCCCGCCTTCCCATAATTTCACTGTGCGGTCCCAAGCCGCGCTGGCGAGTCTCGTGCCATCGGGCGAGAGGGCGATCGTACGAACCCCGCCGGTATGTCCCTTCAGCGTACGGAACACGCGGCCGGTCGAGAGATCCCAGAACTTGATCGTCTGATCGTCGCTGGCGCTGATGAGCACCTTGCCGTCCGGAGTGACGACCAGCGAACGGACCCATCCCGTGTGCCCCACCAAGGTGCGCCGCTCGATGACGTTCGGTAAGTCGAAGAGCTTGATCGTAGTGTCACGGCTTCCCGTGATGAGGGTCTTGGCATCAGGCGTAAACGTCATGGCGCCGATCCAATAATCCATCGGCTTTTGGAAGCCGCCATCGTCCTCGATGAAATATCCGCGTGTTTCCGTGGAGTCCTCCTCATCCTCTTTCCAGTGACCGTTGTGGAGCACTTTTTCTTCTCCGCTCGGGAGGACTTCCCAGAGCTTGATCTTGCCGATATCACTTCCGCTGGCGAGATGGATCCCATCTGGAGAAAACGCGACGCAAGGCGACCAATGGTGGTCATATTGATCTTTCCCGAGCAATGTCATGAGTTCGGTGCCGGTCGTGACTTCCCAAATCTTGATGTCTTTATTGTGGCTCCCTCTGGCCAGCATGAGGCCGTCCGGCGACAGAGAGAGACTGCACACGTTGTGGTCGTACCGGGTGAAGAGCAGTTTCAACGGTTCGCCGGTTCGGGGATTCCAGAGTCGGATGGTTCGATCGTCACTTCCCGTCGCGAGGGTCTGTCCATCAGGCGTATAGACCACCGCCCGGATGTCGTTCGTATGTCCCCTGAGAGAACGGAGCAGCCGCCCGGTTTCAATTTCCCAAATGCGGACGAGACGATCGACGCCTCCACTCGCTAGGGTCAACCCGTCCGGTGCAATGGCCACCGACCAGACTCCATGAGAGTGGCCTCGAAATGTTCGAATCTCTCGCGCGTCGGTCTTCCAATATTCGAGGCAATCGACCGGTTGCGTGCTCACTCCCGACCCTGCAGAGCTCGGGGAAGGGGTTGGTGCGATCGGGGTTGTGGTAACGGGGTCAGCCATGGTGAATCTTCCTTTGGATGAAACGGATATACTCCCGGCCCATGCCCTAGCTTGATTGCAAAACAACGATCGGGCCCAGTATAATTTCGCTACGGTCAGTCGTGATCGTAAGAGATGCTCAGTCGTCAAGTCAAGACGGCGATCGGGGCGGTTTCGCCGGTCTGTCGAGCGACGTTCGGAGCCTTCCACGCCAGGGTACGTGATTGAGGACGATTATGGAACTTCGCTTTCAACCTGCATTGCTTCAAGAGGTCATCGACTCGTTTGTCGAAAAGACGGAACGGGAGGGGGACCCTACCTATTATAAAGAATTCCACGAATTGGCCGATCCGATTTACGAGAAGTTTACGCTCGATGATCGCGAAAGCGAGTTCAAGAAACTCTACCAGTATCTCTTCGGGATCTGGGGATTTTCGGACATTATCCGCGATGCATTCAATGAATATCCTGTCCTCCAGAAGAGCATCGGGATTGTCTTGGTCAAAGGAGTGCTCAAAGAGGATCAAGAAGGTGTGGATATTCTCAGGAAATGGGGCTCGGTCGAGCAGGAGTTGGCCAAACAGTTTGAGGAGAAGGGACTGAAAGGCGTCGGCATCAAGCTCATTCCGCGCCGATTCTACGATCCCGCTCTGACTCGGTACTGCCGTCATGAACTCATGCATATCTCCGACATGCTGGATCCGCTGTTTGGGTACGACCCTGATACGAAGGTGGGGCAAAACCCCGGTGAGGAAACGCTGATTCTCCACCGATATCGTGTGCTCTGGAGCATCAGTGTGGACAGTCGCCTGATATCCGCCGGCAAGGAACCCATGCTGCCGAAGGAAGATCGCTTCAAGGAATTTCGCTCCTGGTATCGGAAAATTCCTGCCCCTCAATTGAAGTCCGTCTTCGAGGGACTCTGGCAGACCGGTTTCTTTACCCACTCAGAGTTAATCGAAATGGCCACGGATACGCTGCGTGTGATGGACAGAGCCGTGGATGTCGAAGGAGGCGAAGTTCCCGACACGGCCAATAAAGTCATGCTCATGCCGGGGTTCCCGTGCCCGCTTTGCCGGTTTCCCACATATTCCTGGGTCGAGGACATGGACAATAAGGTCGAATCCTATGTGCTGGATTTCATCCGCGAGAATCATCCAGGCTGGGACATCGAGTTTGGCGCCTGCGATCGCTGCATTGAAGTGTACAAACTCCGAGCAGACGGCGTGATGTAGTCAGGCCGAATTTCACGTGGCCACCGATCCCAAATACGGCCGGCGCGACTTCTTCAAAGACTCGGTCCTGTCTGTTGCCAAAGCCGCTCGAGAATTTTCCATCCATAGCAACGAGGCATCTGAGAAACCTGCCCCGCCGCTACGCACCGATTGGCTGCGTCCTCCTGGCGCGGTTGATGAGGCGTTGTTTCTCGAACGGTGCACGAAATGCGGTGACTGCACAAAGGCCTGCCCGCACGGCTCGATTATCTTTCATCAACAGGACGCAACGCCGGTGATTTTTCCGGACCAAGTTCCGTGTTATCTCTGTGACGACACACCGTGCATCGCCGCTTGCGCCACCGACGCGTTGCTCCCTGTCGCGGGACGGGATGACATTCGCATGGGGCTCGCAACGGTCTCGCATCGGTTGTGCACGGCGGCGCAAGGATGTCATGCCTGCGCGTCGAAGTGCCCGACACAAGCCCTTTCGATGGATTTTGATACACAACGCCTGGTCGTGACGGCTGAACGCTGTGTCGGCTGTGGCCAATGTGAGCAAGTCTGTAAAACGGTCAATGATCACATCGCGATAACCATCATACCGGCTCGCCTTTATCCACAGAAGTACCCCTGAAAAACCAATGAATTCCGAGGTGTGCTCATTTCCTCTACAGGAAGAAAAAAATAAAAGAAAATGGAGTAAAAGAGAACTTTTTTCCGTAGTCCGTGAAGATGAGATCGGGCTTGACATGCCCCGAACCTTTACCTATCATACCCAACCTCAGCAGTGGTCTGACTGCTTACGCCGAAAAAGAAACGGCGTGGTGCGCGCCAGACAGGAGAGCTGATCCTCATGACGAGTAAACAGCCAGTGCCTGCTTCACAATCCGCAGCCGCTGTAATGACCAACCCCCCAGCAATCAAAGATTCTCCTGCAGTCGAACGAGCCCTCAGTCGCAGCAAGTTATATCTCCTTCTTTCGTGGAGTCTGCTGTACCCGGAGGACGAAGAATTTCTCGACTATATGCAGTGCGGAGAATTTGTCGAAGATGGGCGTGCTGCACTCGATGCGTTGCAGGCGGCGCTCGATAGTTTTGGCGGTGAACGAGCCAAGCAGAAGATTGTGCTCTTGCGGAAGCATTTTGACCACATTGAAAAGCTCGTGGCGTCGGAATGCGTGAATTGGCAACTTTCCGACCTGCAATCCGAGCATCGGCGTGTGTTCAGCAATGTGATCACGCTGGACTGTCCACCGTATGAAACTCTGTTCGGGAATGACCACGTATTCGCGCAATCGCATGTCATGGGCGACATCGCGGGCTTCTACAAAGCGTTCGGCGTCGAATTGTCGAAGGATATTCATGAGAGGTTGGATCATCTCAGTGTCGAATTCGAGTTCATGCATTTCCTCGCCTATAAGGAGTCGTACTCGCGTTGCCATGACAGCGCGGAGAAAACGCAGATTGTGGTCGATGCCCAGAAGAAATTCGTCAAGAATCACATCGGACGCTGGGTCCCGCTCTTCTGTCGGATGCTAGTCAAAAAGGCTGATTCAGGCCTGTTCATGATCGTTGCGGACATGATGTCAGACTGGATGGACTTCGAAGCTGCATTTTTGAACGTGACCCCACAGCCCTACTCAGAGGCCGACTATCGGCCTGCTACCTTCAATGCCCCAGAAGGCCAAACGTACGAGTGTGGAGCGCAGGATCAAGGAAACGAATTGAGCCTGTTGCTGAATGAAACGGGCGCACAGAATTTCATGGACCACAAGGACAAAGAGCAAGACAAGGAGGAGGGGGGGCCGGTCGGAACCGCCTAATGAGTTGAGTCTTTATCGTGTTGCGGATTTTTTGTTGGCAGGCAGTCATACTAGTTGCTGTTTAATCATTTAATAGAGGAGGGTATAGTCACATGAGAGTAGTGCAGACACACAACAAGCATGTGGTGTTTGGCATTCTTCTCTCTGCGTTGATCGTCGGCGTGATGCTGACGATCGGGCAGGTACCGTTGGCCGTCAGCCAGCCGGTGACCATTCCGGCGAAGGCCGTGAAGGGGCCGATCCCGATGGATGGCGCGAACCCGATTTGGGAGAGCGTCCCGGGTGTGATCGTGCCGCTCAGCGGCCAGCTGATTACCACGCCAATGCATCCGAACATCTCCGTGAAATCGGTGTTTGTGAAGGCAATGACCAACGGCAAAGAGGTCGGGTTGCGTCTGGAGTGGAACGACCAGACCAAGAATGATACAACTATTGGTCCGCAGGACTTCCGTGACCAGGTTGCCATCATGTTCCCGGTCAATACCTCTGGTGCGCCACCGTTCCAGTGCATGGGCCAGTCTGGCGGGACCACCAACATTTGGCGGTGGAACGCGGAGTGGCAGAAGGATCTCGGTAAGGACAGCGCCGGAATTTGGGACGTTGACGATCAATATCCCGGAATTTTCTGGGACTATTACTTTGAAGAGCCTGCAGGCGGTGTGACCTATCCAGACCGGATTGGCCGCAGCCTCGGACCTTTCAATCCCGGAATCTGGTCCGGCAATATCATGTCTGACCCGACGTTGCGAGTGAGCTCGGTCGAGGATTTGAATGCCAACGGCTTCAGCACCCTCACGACGCAGGCTCACCAAGACGTGATCGGGAATGGCGTATGGGAACCGGCAGGGTCCGTCAAGGGTGGAGGCTATTCCGGCCCAACCTGGCGCGTGGTTGTCAAGCGGTCGCTGGAGACCGGTGATGCCAACGACGTCCAACTCAAGGGCGGCATGACGGTACCAATTGCATTTGCCGTGTGGGATGGCAACAACATCGAGCGTAATGGTATGAAAGCGCTCTCCACTTGGTTCTCGCTCAAGCTATAACGAGCGGACCGGTGTGTGACGAGACGACCTCTCGTCTCTAGGGACGAGAGAAATAGTAGCTAAAGAGAATCCCCCGGGGTTGCGGTCGCGCGAGTGACGGTCGATCCCGGGGGATTTCTTTTTTTGACCCATTTCTGAGGGCGAGGTACCTCTCCCGCAGGGTCTCCTGCGAGGCCGAAAGCAGAGACGGCGAGGGTTGATTTTAGCTGCTTCCGGAGTGTATAAGCCAGGGAAGGTCTAGATCTTAATTTCGTCTTATATTTCATACTAGTCGGTAGAGATTTTCTATGAAAGTGTCTCTGCTCTTCCCCCCTACGTGGCACCCGTCCCAACCGTACCTCAGCCTTCCCTCTCTGACTGGATTTCTCAAGCAATCAGGGGTCACGGGTGTATCCCAGCGTGACCTCGGCATTGAATTGTTGGATCACGTTCTGACTCGGCCCTACGGGGCTTCACTCTATCAGCAGCTGGTGGACAAACGTCGGATGCTGGACCATGAGCGGACCGGGGAAACAGGCCCAGGAAGCGCGGAGCATCACGCTCGCGTCGTCGAATCTTTGGACCGGTTCCCCTATTTGATCGATCGTATCGAGCCGGCCAAAGATACGCTGCGGAGCGAAGGTTTCTACGACATGGAAGCCTACCGCGAAAGTCTGTTTCTGATCGATAAATGGCTGGAACTGATTTCCACGCTGTATTTTCCCACCCGAATGACGGTCGTCGATAATCAATTCAGCACCTATTCCATTTATTCGTCGAAGGATCTGATGAACGTGATCCGGGACGAGAGCCAGAATCCTTACATCAGCCTGTTTCGTGAGTCATTTCTTCCCTCAATCCTCAGCGATCATCCCGACCTGATTGGGGTTTCCATTACGGCCACCTCTCAGATCATCCCGGGTCTCACCCTCTGCCGCCTTATCAAAGAGCGGGCACCGGAGATCCATTTGACGATCGGAGGGAGCATATTCACCAGACTCGTAGATAACCTGCGCCGGTGCCAGAATCTCTTCGATTTGACCGACGACATCGTCGTCTTCGAAGGAGAAACGGCGTTGCTCGAGCTCGTGAATCAACTGGCCGGCAAGAAAGACTTCAGTAAGGTGCCGAACCTGATTTATCGCCAGAACGGAAAGATCATTGTGAATCAGCCGTTCTACTCCGAGAACGTCAATCAGCTCCCGGCCCCCAACTACGACGGGTTTCCACTCGACCGCTATTTGTCGCCGGAACCGGTACTGCCGGTCCAATTCTCGCGCGGCTGTTACTACAAGGATTGCGCGTTCTGTGCCCTCACCCTGGATCACCAGAACTTCCGCCAGAAGGAGCCGGCGCGTACCGTCGAAGAGTTGGAATGGCTGAAACAGCGCTATGGGGCTCAATTCTTCTTCTTTACCGACGAGTGTTTTGCGCTGTCGCCGACCAAGCGGTTGTGCCAGCAAATAATCGAGCGGCAGCTCGATGTGAAATGGACCTGCGAGATGCGGTTTGAAAAGCACCTGACGCGCGATCTGCTGGCCTCGATGCGGGATGCGGGATGCCTCAAGATTGTCTTCGGTCTCGAATCGTTTAACCAGCGGATCATGGATTTCATGAAGAAAGGCATCAAGCAAGAATGGGTCCGCCGAATCTCGGATGACTGTGTCGATCTCGGCATCGCCGTACATTGTTACATTATTGTGGGATTCCCGACGGAGAAGGAAGAAGAAGCCCTTGAAACGATGAATTTTGTGGTGCAGAACAAGCGGCTCAACGAGTCGTACGGCTTTTCCTGTCAGCCCTGTTTGTTTGATTTGGAGAAGGAAGCCCCGATTATGAGCGACCCCGGCGGATATGGGATTCGTCGGATCATGCGGCCTGCCGCGGAAGATTTGAGCTTGGGATTCTTTTACGAGGTGCAGGAGGGAATGACTCCGGATCAGGCCGAACGGCTCTACCAGCACGTGTATGAAAAAATCAGTGAAGTCGTATGCGAGTTGCCGTTCAACTATTCGATGGCGGATGGCCTTCTGTATATTGCACGTGCAAAGGCACAGCCGGTGACTGTGGCGCAGTCGGCCAGTTCTTAAGGGACACACAAGAGCCGGCGATGTTGATCCTTCTGTTCATCGATCGGGACCATTTGTCGCTTCTATGAGTATGAGAAGGAGTTCCTCGTGACGGCAATCGCAGCCGCCAGCGAAAGGGTGACCGGAAAACTGGGGGATCAGACCCTCCTGTTTCAATATACGATCAAGCTGGTGTTGTTGATCTCGTTCCTGGAATTGGTTTTGTACCGTCTCGTATCGCGGCTGGGGATGCATCTCAGCAAGCTGGCGGCGGAACACGAGTGGATTATTCCGACGTTCACGGCGCTGACGGAGATCGGGCAATGGTTGTTGAATGCCGTGGCGATTCTGCTCTTTCTTGGATTGGGCGTTGCGATTCTCAACCGCGCGGTCGGACGGAGCATGAACGGATTCGACAAGATTACCGTTCCCTGCATCGCCCTCTTACTCCTGTTGACGGTGGGGTTTCTCTTCGTCCCGCCGACGATGCTGGGATCCTCCATCTATAACCTGGTCGCATTGGTGACCCTCATCTGTCTCATGACGGAGTACCTGTCGACACACGAAGAGAGATCTCACCGTGCGATGGGGCTCACGTATCTGTTCGGGATCGGGGGATGGTTGTATTACCAGATCGTATCGACGGCCTACAGTTTTCTCGGAACGGTCTCCGCTCCGCCCATGGTCTATGAAGCACATCGAGTCGGCGAAGCCCTCATGGTCCTGTCCAGCATGCTGGTGTTTTGGGCCTATGGACACGGTGTGTCGATTCGCTCGCGCAACCAACGCCAACGGCGTCGAGCCGTGTGGTTTTGGACCACCGCAGTGTCAATCTTTGTGGGCATGCTGTTCTTGGATTATCTCCTCGACCACTACAACTCAACGATGGCAGCCAATATCAGAAGCGGCGCGAGGGGCATTGGGTGGATTTTCCAATTCGGGATGGGGTACACCTTCTACCTGCCGTTTGCGTTCTACATGGCCGGATTGATTTGTTGGTCCTATACGGTCATCAAGTTGCTGACCATGGGCCGTCTGGCCGGTTACGGGATCGGTCTCATGTTTATCGCAGGTTATGCACTGTTGTATTCGAACTTGACGCTCATGGTCATTCTGGGCGTCATGCTCCTGACGATGGATCGCGCCAAACGAGAGTCGGTGGAATCGGCCCCCGCCTCGAGCGCGTCGATGATGGGGGCTCCCGACTCACTGGTGAGCGGGCATGTATAATGTAACCGTCTTGGAATAGGATCACGTATGAACGAACACGCGTCGACACCTCACGAACCGAGTCCTGCTGCAGTCGATCCCGGCGACATGCCGCTGGCGCCGGATGAAGAAATCGCCGAACTCGAAAAGATGCTGGCGACCGAACCGGACGATTTTCAGGCGCGCTGCCGGCTCGGAGAACTCTATTTCAGCAAGGGGCGGCTGGATGACGCGCTCGTCGAAGTCAAGAAATCCATCGAGATGGCGGAGGGCCTACGGGCGGAAATGAATCGTTCACTCGCCATGTACTATTCGAATTTAGGGACGATCTACGCCACGAAAAACATGGCGGATGAGGCCCAAGCCGAATTCAAACACGCGCTTGAGGTTTTTCCCCACGACGTGCTTGCTCTCTTCAATCTCGGGCGACTCCATGCGGACAAAAAACAGTACTTGGACGCCAAAAACTATTACGAACGCCTCGTTGAAATTACACCGGACGATCCGATCGCCTGGTACAATATCGCAAGTGTCTATGTCGAACTGGATAACCCGCAGGTGTCGGATTACAACACCATTGATATGGCGATTCAGTGCTATCTCCGTACGCTCGAACTGGACCCCAAGCATTTGGAGGCCAGTTTCAAGCTGATGGATTTGGCGCTCAACCATAAGAAGACGGACCTCGCCATCCGGGTTATGGAAGACGCCGTCGAACAAAATCCGGACGAGCCGCTGGCCTACTACAACCTGATCACCGTGTACGACAAGTGCAAGATGTTCGAACAGGCTGAGCAGACGAGGCAGCGACTCAAAGAGCGATTTGCAAAACGGGCCAAAGAAAGCGCATCATCCTGATTTACACACGGAGGAATACACCATGTTTGGGAGTCTTGGTTTCACAGAATTAATCCTGATTCTCGTCATCGTGCTGATCATCTTCGGCGCAGGCAAGTTGCCGCAATTGGGTGAAGGGATCGGGAAGGCCATCAAGGGCTTCAAGAAGTCTGTGCACGAAGCCGATGCGATCGAAGCCGAAGCCCAGGCGCAGACGGCTCAGCAGCAGATGGCGGCCGCGCCCCAGCAGGCGATTCCTGCTGCGCCGGCGCAAGCCGCTCCCGTTGTCGAGCGGCATGCCGCGACCGCCCAACCGGCCTCGCGAGGATAGGTTCCGGGCCGCCAACGAGGATCGGAAGGTATGGAAACGGACGTTCAACTCGCGACGGGATACATCGAAACCTTTGCAGGCAATGGCAAGGCCCGCAGCACCGGAGACGGCAAGCGCGCCGTGAAGGCCGGCATTCCCTTGCCGCATCATGCCGCGCTCGACAAAGAGGAGCGATGGCTCTACTTTGCCGAGTCCGGATCCGACCGTATCCGACGCATCAACCTGCAGGAAGGCACGTTACACAATTTCGCCGGCATCGGCGAGACCTGCTATAGCGGGGATGACGGCCCCTGCGGAGAAGCCGGCCTGTACCTTCCGCTTGATGTCGCGTTTGATTCCCGCAACGATCTGTACGTCTGTGATTCCGGGAGCAATCGCATCCGTAAAATTGATCGTGAGACCGGCATCATCACCACGGTGGTGGGAACCGGGCAACATGGATTCAACGGGGACGGTCCCGCGCTCGAAGTCAACCTGACGTGGCCGGCAGCCATCGCATTCGACAACGACGACGTGATGTATATCGCCGACACGCAGGCGCACCGGATTCGCCGCTTCGATCCGCGGACGGGGTTGGTCACGACGATTGCCGGCGGTTGGACAGCGGAGGACGATGCCCGCGAACAGCCGCTTGTGGCCAGGAACCTCGTCGTTCTGTCCGGCGATGCGATCGGGATCGATTTCACCGACGATCATGGCTGGCTGATGCCGGTCTGCTCGGATGGGCTGGATCTCTCGATGTATCTGGACGACGGCAAGCCGGCGTTGGAGGCGAGGCTCTACGACATTGTGGGTATTGCCGTCGACAGCAAAGGCGATGTCTACGTCGTCGACAAAGGCAGCAACCGAGTCCGCAAGATCGACATCGAAAACGGGATCATCTCGACAGTTGCCGGAGTCTGTCGGTATGGCTATGACGGCGACGACAAGCCGGCCACGAAGGCGATGTTACATGCGCCGGAAGCCGTCGTGTTCGACCACCAGGACAACATGTATATCTCCGATACGATGAACCACCGTGTCCGGCGGATCGATGCCAAGGCCGGTGTCATCACCACGGTCGCGGGTAATGGCGACAGCGGCTATGAAGACAAGAACATGGGCGGCTGCGGGGCCGCCCGATTTGTGGCGAAAGAATCCGCCGGGACGCTGAAGCACGGCGATGGCCTGCTCGGCGTCGAGGCGGTGGTGAACTCGCCGGTCGGGCTCGCTCTGGACTCGCAAGGACATCTCTTTGTCTGCGAACGGGGTGAAAATAAAATCCGTCGCGTGAAACTCTGGTAGCGTCGCCGGCGGTCGTCCCGTCTGGTCTCGCGTTCGGTGTGTGATACGCTGAGCCTCTCGCGACGTAGGCGCTGGTCATCCGAGGGCCTTGCATGGTGCGCATGACGACGGCTAACCGTTCCCGTCCCCTCTTGCTCTTCTTTCTCTCCCTTATGATCGTGGCAGGCGTGTTGGGAGGCCTCGGCATTCCGTTGGTCAGTTCCGAGGGTATGATTATCCGGTCCCAACTCGTTGACGGCGGGTTGCCGACGACTCCGGAGGATGCGGCCTGGGCCAAGGTGTCTCCGATGACCCTTCCGCTGAGCGGGCAGGTCATTACCAGGCCGGTATGGCCGGAACCGACCGCCCGTGCGCTGACTGTACGGTCCCTGCACAACGGCACTGAGATCGCGTTCCTCCTGGAATGGCAGGACAACACAAAGAACGACCGGCTGACGCCCGGGACCTTTCGGGACGGAGTCGCGATCGGGCTTCCGCTCGGCGATGCGCCGGCGTTCTTTTGCATGGGACAGCTTGATCACTACATCAACATCTGGCATTGGAAGGCGGACTGGCAGAGCGACATCGATCGAAGAGCGGCTCGAACCGGCGAAAAGAAGAGTGGCGAAGTGCGCACGTTCGAAGTCATTCCCCGTCGGATCTCGTCGGTGGAAGATTTAATCGGTGGAGGGTTCAGCACGCTGACAACGAAAGAGAAGCAGGGCCGGGTGCAGGGCAAGGCCACGTGGAAAGACGGAGTCTGGCATGTCGTGATGCGACGGCCGCTCTCAAGCGAAGAGCAGGAAAATGAAGCCAAGCTCGTTCCCGGTCGAATACAAACGGTGTCGTTCGCGGTCTGGAACGGAGAGAACAAGGAACGGAACGGGCAAAAGGCGGTGGCGCCGTGGTTTCAGCTCGTGATCGATCCGGTTGCGAAACTGTAGAGTTCTTGGTGTGATGTAAGAAGAAGGTGTGCGTCAGCATTGGAGGAGACATCGGTTTGACGGATCGACGACAGCAAGCCCTTCGCCGCAGGAGGGCTTTTTTTATGTGTGTTGGCCTGTCTCTTATGATGGCCGGCGGACGTGTGCCCGCTGACGTCCGAGCGGCTGACCAGGAGCCCATGACGGTCGAAGAGGCCACGCGGCTGGGTGAAGAGTTCGGTGTGATCGTCGGCGAAGTCGATGAAGAAATCCAGAAAGAATTGAAGCTGCAACGGCCTCAGGGCGTAGCGGTCTTCGAAGTGATCGGCAATTCACGGGCCGACTATGCAGGGATTAAGGTTCGCTCGGTCATTAAGGAGATCGATAAAAAGGAAATCAGAAATATGATCGATTTTGGACGATCGATCAAAGTGGCGATGAAAGAATGTAACTTTACGTTGGGAACTTATGAGCCTGCAGACCCGGGCGATCCGGTCGGGTGGGGTGTCAACTTTCACTTCGTCGGGTGTAAGCGGGACTAGGAACGATCTATGCGCATCGGACAGCGTCTAGCCGTCGGTCTCTTTCTCGCAATCGTGGTGGGTGTCAATGGTGTGTACCATGGGTTCGCGATTGCGGAGAAGGCCGACGGTCAAGCACCGGCCGACTGGGTTGCGGAGATCGAGAAAATCTTCATCCGGTCCGAGGATTGTAAACAGTGTCATGACCGGCACTATGAAGAATGGAAGGGGATGCGCGAGCAGACTCCCGACCTGAAGACGTTCGGTCGGGTCGATGCCGCGCTATTACACGGCACCTCGCTGGAGTCCCCGGTGTTCCGCACCGTCCTGGGCGTCTGGATGCAGACGAATCCGACCACCGAGGAGCGGCGTCGATGCCTGTCCTGCCACGTACCCTCCACGACGGTGTTTCCACAACATGCTGAAAAAATTGTCGGCCAAATATTGGCTGGAAAGCCGAAGGTCGAAGGGATCGGCTGTGCCTCCTGCCATTTGATCAAGCAAGTTGAGTCGACACCGGGCCCTCCTCCGACATTCAAAATCGAGCCGGGGAAGATGATCTATGGTCCGTACAAAGATCCGGAGGAGAATCTCGTCCATCCGGCCACGCAATCCGATCTCTTCCGCGGAGCGAACTACTGCGCCTCCTGTCATTTCGATAAGGTCAAGGACGTGACGCAGAAGGACATCCCAGGAGAAATTCTGCAGGGCACGATCTGCCAGGATTGCCATATGGAGCCGTCCACCGGCAGTTCGACCTCCAAACGCGGCGCGATGACGCGTGCGATCGGCCGGCACTGGTTCCGTGGCGTCGTGATTCCCGGCATTCTGCTCAAGAACAGGAATCTTCAGGCGGAGTGGATGCCGCGCGTGGACATTGACACGACCAAGTCCGCCTCGGCTGTCGAAGGCACGGCCCTGGTCAAAGTGGGAAGCCTGCCTCATAGTTTTCCGGATGGTGATCCGGTCTTGAAGCAATTTTTCCTCACGATCACGGTCAAGGATGCCCAAGGCAAGGTCCTGGGCCAGGACACGAAGCAGTTTGGACTGCCGTACGACAAAATCCTGCGCGGGCCGATCGCCGATCCGTTCATCAAAGGCGGGAATACAAGGAAAGTTCCGTTCTCACAAGCCATCCCCGCTGGGGCCACGCCGGCGACGGTCGAAGCCGTGCTGAGCTATGCCTTGATTCCAACGCCGGATGCCGCGTTGCGAGACAAGTATCTGGCGACGCTGGCGAACGATAAAGAACGGGATGCGGCAAAGAAAATTCTCGACGAGTATACCCAGCCGCGTGTGCTGACCTATCGAGCCAAAACCTTGTAGCGCCAACGTAAGGAGAAACGGCGTGATCGTCAGTCAATCTCGACGTGTGAGAGTTGCGCTGGGAACGGCCATCGTGCTGTCTCTATTCGCCGGTGGACATCTGGTTTCGACCGGTCTTTTTGCGCAAGAAACAGCCAAGTCTCAGGCGACCGTCGAGAAGGCGTTCCCCAACTCGAGCAAGTGCAAGCGATGCCACGAGCGGGTGTTCGAGGAGTGGGAAACGTCGCCCCTCTCCCGCTCCATTCATTCGCCGGCCTTCCGCACGGCCCTCGATGAATACGTCCAGTTTTCCGGCGGGAAGGACAACGCGCTTTGCTTTCGCTGCCATGCCCCGCATGTCCGCGAATTTCCCGATCATGCCAAGCTCTTTCTCGATCAAGTCAAATCCGGCGAGCCGGCAATTGACGGCGTGGCTTGCGCGCAATGTCATTTGATCAAACAGGTCGATCGCGCCAAACATCCGCCGGAGCCGAAATACGACCTTGGGAGCAAGGTGCTCTACGGGCCGTACAAGGATTTCGTGCAGAACCTGGCGCATCAATCGATGGATCTGGATCTGTTCCGTAAATCAGATCTCTGTCTGAATTGCCATCAGTCGGTGCCAAGTGCGGCGAATCTGGGAAAGACTAACGATCTGTTGGGCAATTGGGACCAAAGTAAGGCGGTGAAGGCCGGCAAGGAATGCCAGTCATGCCACATGCCGGAGCAAATCGGGGAGTCCGCAAACGGCGAAAGCAAGCGCAAGGTCGCGAACCATACCTTCCCCGGCCGCATCGGGAAGCTGCGTCAGGAAGCAGCCAAGCTGGACGTTCAAACAAAAATCGAGGGCGACAAGACGACAGTGACGGTCAAAGTCCAGAGCCTGGTACCGCACAATCTGCCCACGACCCATCCGGCCTGGGCCACTGTGATGCTGGACCTCGATATCAAGGGCAAGAATCTTAAGACCGTCTTTACCGACAAGCGCGTCTATGGACGGGTCTATCAGGATGCCAAGGGACAGAAGACAAACTTCGATTTCGAAGCGGTGAAAGTGGTGGAAGATACCGTCTTGAAGCCGGAAGAAACGCGCGTCGAGACCTTCACCTTCCCAACGCCAAAGGACACGAAGAGCTTCGACGTCGATATCACGCTCAACTATGCCGCCATCAGCGGACCTGCGACCTTTCTCCAGCGGGTCGAAGCCGAATCACCCAAGGGGTCTCAGGACCCGGTCTTCCAACCGATCCCTATCGTCAAGTATACCGAGAACATTCCAATCAATAAGTAAAGTCGTTCGTCTCTTGTGAAGCGGAGAGGTCAGAGGTCGGACGCTTCTACCGCCGCATTGGTGGAGAAATACGCTTCACGAACGACGCGTCACTCAAAAATGATGCGTGACCCAGGCGACTTCATCTTGAAGATTTGTAGAGCGGAGTAGATACTCTTGGCCGGATGATTGAGGATGAGACGGGAATTCGTAATGTGGGTGTCGATCAGCTCGTACTGCCCGCCGCTGTAGTAGATATCGCAGTCGTCGATCTGACAGTTCTTATAAACATGATTATCCAGTGCCAGCTTCGCTTTGCTGAAATTCTGTCCGTCGATGACGATGTAATTCGGCTCTAGCCCCATTGCAGTTCCTCAGTCGCGGCGCACTATAGCAAAGTCGACTACTGCCGTAAACCGGCTTTCTTATAAGTCCAGATAAGCCTGGTCCAATAACCTGTCTGGAACTCGCCGCGCAACTGAGCGTAATATCAAGCCGCCCGTGACGTGGGAAGAGTGGGTCAGAAACAAAAGTTTATTATCCAACCACGCTACCGGTTCTCTCTTTGGAGGCTCATATGTTTCGACACTTCAGCAAATACCTCCAGCGAAAGCCCGGAGGGCCAGTCATCGATTTTTCCGGGATCTGGGTAAACGAGTTGGGCTCGGAGGTGGAACTCAATGTTCAGGAGGACCGGGTCAGCGGCAACTACAGAACCGCAGTCGGGAGAGCGAGTCCGACCGAACGATTCGATCTCACCGGGTTCGCTACGAGGGATCGGATCGTATTTTGTGTCAAATTTGGGAGCTACGGGACTCTGGGCGCGTGGACCGGCCTGCACAGTGAGGAGAAGGGGGTGGAGGAAATTTATTCCTTATGGCATCTCCCTCGCGATATTCAAGACGACGAAGAGGCCAAGGACTACCGCTGGTCAGCGATATTGACAGGTGTCAACACCTTCAAGCGAAAAGGAGCATCATAAACGAGCGTAGCATCCAGTAGGCTGCTACTTCATTCTTGACGAACGAGTGCGGAATTAGTTCGAATCATCCGGAGGGTCAAAAAGCCCGAAGGTTTCATTTCAACACGCAAGAAAGTCAAAAGATTCCGAAACGGTGAAGGAATGGACGCCAAGTCGCATTGGGCACGAATCTATGAAACGTTGGCTCCAACCGAGCTCAGTTGGTATCAGGAGCGCCCGCGTCTCTCATTAGCACTGATCAACAGTACGGGAGCCAGCACGACAGCTCAGATCATTGATGTGGGCGGGGGGACCTCCCGACTGGTGGATGAGCTTCTCGCGGAGGGCTACCAGCACGTGACCGTCCTTGATATTTCCGGAAGAGCACTCGCGCTTGCGCGTCAACGCCTTGGCGCTCGGGCTGCCGCCGTAACCTGGGTCGAGGCTGACATCACCACGGTCGATCTCCCGCATCACGGCTATGACGTGTGGCACGACCGGGCCGTGTTTCATTTTCTCCTGCAGCCAGAAGAGCGTCGCCTGTATGTAGAAACCATGCACCACGCAGTGAAGACCTACGGGTATGTGATCGTAGCGACTTTTGCGCTCGACGGACCGACGCGATGCAGTGGGCTGAATGTCGTCAGATATAGCCCCACAAGTCTGGCCGATGAGTTCGGAGCCGAATTTGAGTTGGTGGAATGGACGAGGGAGTTTCATCGGACACCACTGGGGGTCGAACAGCCTTTTCTGTATTGCAGCTTTCACAAATGCTCACGTCGCTCGTGAGCGAGGCATGTCCGACGCTCAAAATCAGTTACATATGACAAATAAAGCAGAAGACATCTCCATCCTCTCGCCTGGTCTGGATCGAACGTATTTGATTCAGAGAGGCCGAATGCTCCAATATCTGACCATCGCTTGGAACTCTGCTGAGTTTATAATTGCACTTGTGGCCGGATTTTTGGCGGGCAGCATCGCCCTAATCGGTTTTGGCTTCGATTCCGCCATCGAGGTGACAAGTAGTTTAGCCGCCCTATGGAGGCTAGGGCGTGATGGCGATGAGGAATCAAGAGAGCGAGCTGAGCAACACGCCCTACGACTTATCGGTGTCTGTTTTCTCGTGCTGGCCTGCTACGTACTCTACGAATCGGTCCAGGATCTTCTCGAGCGGATAGCCCCACAGCACAGTATCATTGGCATTGTACTGGCTACACTGTCTCTGATCGTGATGCCATGGCTCGCCCATCTCAAGCGGAAGGTAGCAATCAGTTTGGAAAGTGGGGCTCTCGAAGCGGAAACCCGTCAGACTGAGATTTGCGCGTACCTCTCAGCGATACTGTTGGTCGGACTCGGGTTGAACGCATGGTTAGACTGGTGGTGGGCTGATCCTGTCGCGGGACTAAGTATGGTTCCATGTATCGCGTGGGAAGGATGGGAAGCCGTCAGGGGCCGGACGTGCTGTGCTCACTGAATAACCTCGAAACTTCACTTGCATCAGAATCAGTTGGTTTTGAACCGCAGAGGTGACCACAGACATCCTCCCGATTTCCAAAGTCTCTTGCCGCTCCTTCGGACCGAGGTTTTTGGACCAGACGCTTGGGGCAAAAAGGAAACCTGTTTCTCCCCAGAAGGATCTGCCTCAATCATCCTTCCAGACACTGTCCAAGCTTTCACTCTGCCAAAAGAGAAACTACCAGGTTCTAGTCTCAGGGCAGATTGTGTGGGTGTGGTCACAAAAATCCCCCTTCCGTGAAGACGGAGGCCACAGGGGATGTCGCTGCAACCCAATCTGGTCTTGGGAAAAAGTAATACTGAGTTATCCCCGTTACCTACCCCACATGCACTAGGAAAATGCCATGAACACCCAAGCCGAGTGGTCAACGGGCTTGCATGCATTCACTCATCTGCATTCTCAGCGGGTCGGGGCAATATCGACGACCATATTGTCTTCGTTCAACTCCGCCCGCACGAGTTTGCCCTCCGCCAGCATGGACAGCTTACTGCCTGCAGCCTCATCCATCGCAAACGTCTGCTTCCCTTCAGCATTGGTGATCTCGATGACTTCCCAAAACGGGTCCGCATAGGTCAGCTTGCCAGCGATGAGGCGATGGCCTGCAGGCTGAGTCCCTTTCCTGTGTAGATCGATCAGCATGTTGCTCTCATCGATGACCAAGACGACTTCATCACCCGCCTTTGCCTCGTTTAGCCCCATGCGTTCAGCCTTGTGGACGCTGACCGCCCGATCCTGCAAGCCAGCCGTCGGTTTAAAAAACACTAAACCCGATTGGACCTTCTCGACCGTGGTCGATAGGTGTTTGTGCGTGGGGGGGCCGTGCTCAGGTTGGTGAGCCTCACGGGCAAACGTGAGGCTCCCACACCACATCAGGCCCGCCGCCACAACGATGCTGACAAGAATGGGACGCATACATCTCCTCCTTTCTTCTCTTCCTCAGCAGGAGGAAGTCACGACCAGGTTGACTGTGGATCGTGCGACGTGACCGTGTCGTGCGGCGCACAGAGCAGACGCCACCGCAGGTCGGTCGCGGAAGGTAGCAGGCTCCCACATAAATCCTTGGACTCATGGGTGCCTCGTGAAGAGCGTGGTAGATGAATTCAGGCGTTGGAGCGGCGGAGACTGGAGAATCGGTCGCGGGAGGAAGGCCCAGGAAACGCGAGGGATAGGGCAGTCAGCGGGGCTGGAACGCCCTCGTTAAATGCTAGGCGCAGAGAGGTGGCTTCGTCAAGCGGTATGCTTAGTGTGCTAATGAAATGGCCCCAGCCTTCTTCCCACTGGAGCCTCGCAGGAGGCAAGATGCGTTGTGATGCGTCACCACACACCCATCTTCACACCAAAAGGAGGG
>Ga0335070_10001211_pt1 | contig 29626 bp, 25 predicted proteins | sample Lox_Sample_13_FD_206722 | JGI IMG/M metagenome (GOLD analysis project Ga0335070, IMG submission 206722) | Soil microbial communities from Loxahatchee National Wildlife Refuge, Florida, United States - Lox_Sample_1.3 | ecosystem: Environmental > Terrestrial > Soil > Wetlands | place: USA...
CTGACAGATTGTCAGCCACCGACACAAAATGCGTGCGAGGCGTCGGCTCCTTCCCTGCTCCGGACACACCCGACTTGGAATCGGAGATGATTCCCTTCTCCCGGTCGATGACGCCCGCCTTGATCAGCGGTGCCAGCGCCAGAATTACGGAAGTCGCATAGCAGCCGGGGTTGGCCACAAGTTGCGCCCGGGGAATCGTGTCGCTATGCAACTCGGGAATTCCGTATACGGCCTTTTCGGTCAGAGCTGCGACCGTAGCTGAGCCCTCATCCTTGAATCCGTAAACTGCGCGATGCTGCGCCTGCTTCAGCCGCCACGCTCCGCTCAGGTCAATCACTCGCAAACCATTCGCCAGAGCCTCGGGAGCCAAGGAACGTGAAGCCTCATGCGGCGTTGCCAGAAACAGCAATTCGACGCCCTGCGCCTTCAGGGCTGGCCAGGAGAGCGGTTGCAGTGGATAGGAGCCGTTGCCGGACAACGCCGGGAACACTTCTGCCAGATTTGTCGGACCTTTGCCGTCGCGGTTGCGGCTGAGCAGTACGGGCTTTTCGACGAAAGGATGGCGCAGAAGGATTCGCGTTAGTTCGAAGCCGGAATAGCCAGTTGCCCCCAGGACTGCAGCTGTGAGTTTGGCCGCCATCAGGCAGTCATCTCCTGAAGACGGGCGGCCAGGCGGTGGGCGGCTTGCTTGGCGGGGCAGACAATCAGAATGGTGTCATCTCCCGCGATAGTGCCCACGGCCTCGGGCCAGTTCGCGTCATCGAGCGCGGCGGCCACCGGCTGGGCGCTGCCCACAGCGGTCTTAATCACAAGCAGATTCTGCGCGGAGCGGACATCCAGCACGAATTCGCGCACCAGCCGCGAAACCGGCGGCAGAGCCGGATCGGGTGGGATCTCCCCTTCGGGCAGCGCGTATCCCTCCCCGGTTTTCACCAGCCCGAGCTCGTGAATATCGCGCGAAAGGGTGGCTTGACCCACCCGGAACCCTTGCTTTCTGAGGGCGCGCTGCAGGTCCTCCTGGCTGGCCACGGGGCCGTTCTCCAGGAGTTCCAGAATCGTTTTTTGTCGCAGCGGCTTGTTGCTCATGAATTTATATGCATTATAAAGAATATTTATTCATGATGCCAGAAAAACCTGAACGGCGCAGAAAGATCAAAGACGAAGGTATTCAGGAGGGCATTAGGCGAATCTTCGGTGAGAAGACGCCTGGCGCCAAATAAAACAGGCGGCCCGCGGGCTGCCTGTTGCCTGGTCTGCAGGCTACCTGGGGGACGGGTTGCCGTGAGGAGCAGGCGCCGAATGTGGCGCCGGTGCGGAGCGCGGCATGGACGGGGGCGCCATGGATGGTGCTGAGCGTGGCTGCGCTGGCGCAGCCCTCGGTGGAGCGGTTCCCTGCCGGCCGACACTGGAAGGCCCGGCAGTACTTCGCGGATTTCCCGGTCCACCCCAACCTGCAACTCGCGATGTAACAGGTACCGGTGTCACGCGTATGTTCGCCGTCGCCGATCCCTGCTGCCGCACCTGGGATGACACTCGCGCCAAGTTGCCGATGCTTCCCCGTGGGATTCCCAGTCCGGCAGAATCGCTCCTGATCACGATCTTCTTGCTGGAGGGGACAGTCAACGTGCGCACCGGCGCGCGGTTCACAACCACCGGCGCCCCGCCCGTTGTGGCCGGAGGCCTCGGAAAAACGAAGGTCTTTGGTGGATTGACCACCACCGGAATGGTGTTCCACCCGGCCCAGGAACCCGTCGGCTGCCACATCCATCCGTATCCTGGCGCATAGAACCAGGAACCGTAGCGGTATGGCATCCAACCCCAGGGGTACGAGGAAACCCACATATAGCCAAAGCCCGGATACCACGCCCAGGCTCCATTCATGAACGGATCCCAACCGGCCCCGACGAAATACGGTTGCCAACACAATCCGTAACCCGGCAGGTTGTAATAGCTGCCGTAGTAATTCAGATCACTCAGACCGTATCCGTAAGGGATGTTGGCGGAGTTGGCAGAATTTCGGGCGTGATATTGGTCCTGCTGTTTGTCCCATTGGTCAAACGGGTCGTCGGCGATTCCACTGGCCAGTTTGAAGGCATTGTTGTTCGTCAGATCAAACGTGACCGTTCGATTCTTGGAGACCTTCGCTTCGCCGGATTCTCCTTCGACAGTCACTTCGCCACGGTAGACGGCCAAGGCCGCCGCGGTATCGTTGATCTGTATGCGGAAGTGAGCCGCCTGACCCAGATTCACAGTCTCGCGGCCAAAGATCACGCGGAAGTCATCACCTTTCGCACCCAGAAAGTTCACGTAGGCTACGCCTTCTTGCACGGCCACAGTCGAACCCCGGCCGCCAGAGTCGCGCAGTGACAGCTGTGGAAACTCGACGCCGGTTCCAGGCGTAATGCGGACGGTGCTGCCGTCCTCAAACTCAATCTCTGCCCGGCCATCTTCCTTGGCGCGAAGTTTTACGCCCTCGGTGATGGGCAAATTCAGAAAAGCTTTCTCGTAGCCCTGTCCTGTGGCCCGATCGATCTCAACATTGCCGTGAACGTCACTCAGCCTCACGATGCGGACATTCGAGTCGCCAAATGCCGGAATGGCCGTGAGACAAGCGCCCACGACCACCAGCCAAAACCGCCGCACGTCCAGATTCCAGCTCCACATAGGAATTCCCCCGGACGATCTCTGTCAGCTTCATTTATTAGAGCACTGGTTTGCCCACGTTCGTTGTCACCATTTGTAAAAAATTTCGGGAAGATGCGGGCTGCGGGGGAAGTTGCTGAAGAAACTCCTCAGCGGTCAAAGGCGGGGCATTCCCCTAGCAATATCAATTACTTAGATCCACTTCCGGTCGACTGATCGACGCCCGCGAGAAGCCGCATCGCCCGTCCGCGAACCACGTTTATAACCGAGGGGTCGTCAACGATCTTCTGCAGGATGGGCGCAATTGCCTGTACCTCTTCCAATTCATTCCGGCTGGACATGTCTTCCATCTGCTTCAATTCCTCGCTGAGCGCCAACTTCTGATATTTGTGGAAGTACTGCAACCGTCGGCCGAACTCTAGCGTTGACGACAGGTTTTGAAACAGGCGCGTCAGCTCTTGCACAGCCGGTAGCAGAGAATAATTGTACGTGGCTTGGTTGGTTTTCCCCGAGGCGGAATAGCTGAGCACTTTGACGCCGGTAGAAGCCAAGTTCTTCTTTCCGGAATCGATTTGGTTCTCGAAGTAGTGTGCCTTCTTGGCTAAGTCGAAGATCTGCCTGCAGGTAGCCTGGGAAACCGCGAAGGTGAACCGATAAGTGTCGTTCCCTTCTGCTTCGGAACTGAGCTTGCCGTTGGACTCATAGGTCGCTTGCCCATCGGAAGCAATAGTGATGACGTAATGCTCAGGGTCAGAACCTGGAAAATCAAAACTAAAGCCTAGGGTCGATGACGCGGGACCTGACGCCTGTGCTACTGCCTGCGCCCCCAGTAGGAGGCTCAACCCGAGGATCAAGGACTTCTGCCGGAATAGTCCCCACTTGCCGATCATAATGCAGGAATGCCCCCACCAAATTATGCCAAAAGATGTGCCGACATGGTGAGCGGGCTACCTGGCCGCGGCGCGTTGGCGATCTAAGGTAGCCACCGTGTGCAGGTGACAGATGGCGATGGCCAGAGCATCGGCCGCATCGGTCGGTTCCGGAATCTCCACCAGGTGCAACAAGTTGGCCACCATGTGCTGCACCTGATGCTTCTCCGCTTTGCCGTATCCCACCACCGCAGACTTGATCGAAAGCGGCGCGTATTCGGCGACTTCGAGGCCGGCCGAGGATGCCGCCAGCATGGCAACCCCGCGCACCTGCCCCAACTTGAGCGCCGATTTCACATTGACCGCGTAGAAGACATCCTCTATGGCGACATGGTCGGGCCGATGTTGCTGAATGATCGCGCCTAGTTCGCCGTAAACCTTGGCCAGCCGTAGAGGCAACGATTCCCGCCGCGAAAGCCTGATCGCCCCACAAGTCAGGCACAGTAATTTGTGGTCGGATCCAAGTTCCACAACACCGTAGCCGGTGCATTCGGTGCCGCAGTCAATGCCCAGGACCCGCATCGGAGGAAGTGTATCGCAGAAATCCGAGGAACGGAGTCACTACTCCTGGTTCAGCAGTCCGGAACGATCCAGGCGTTCTCCCTTGAAGAAGACTGCGGAGATCCTCTCAATAGCCGTGATGTCCTGGAGTGGGTTTCCATCCACGATCAACAGGTTTGCGTCATTGCCCTTGCGAACGAGTCCGATGCGATTCTCTGCACGCAGCAAGCGGGCCGCATTGTAAGTCGCTGCCTGCAGCGCGACTGTCGGAGGTATGCCGCTTTGTACCCAAAGTTCGACTTCACGCTGGACTGTAGGCCCGTGGATCACCAAATAGTTTCCCGCATCGCTCCCCGTCACGAGAGTGACGCCATCCTTGTAGGCGCGTTTCAGGTTGTCAATGCCGGTTTGCAGACTCGCAGGCGACTGCGCCATGTGCTGACGGATGGCTTTTGTTTCTTCGCCCAGCATCGCCCGGCGGGTATTCTCAAGGAGCTCCGCCGGCCCGACCTGCTGCACCAAAGAACGCTGGAGCAGGTCCGTTTTTCCGGCGGCGAAATCCTGGAAAGCCTCCGCCACACTTAAGGTAGGATCGTAAAACGTGCCCTGATGGGTCATCTGAGCAAACAAGGCATCAGGGATAGGTTGGCGGAACGAACCATGTTCGATGGAATCCGCCTGCCCTGCCAGGGCATCGGCCACATCACGCACGTCGCCGGTGTGAACCGATGCCGGCAGCCTATCAGCGTGAGCTTCCTCAAGCACAGCCTGCAGGAATGAGCTGTTGAGGCGGTTGAAAACGTTGCCGTCAGCGCCCGATTCCAGCACCGCCTTGATGCAATCCACGCCGTCTTTCTTCAGCTCATCCACTTGGCTCTTTGCTTCGTCAGCAGACTCCGGAATCCTGGTGAACTGTTGCTGTGCCCGATCGCGAATATCTGCCGGCAGATCTTTGAAATATTCGGTCCCGTGCCCGCCTGCGGCCGTGAATAACGGACCGCAGGTGAATAACTCCGCGCCAAGCCTCTCACCACTATTCATAGTGCTGCGCGCGTGCAAGACTGAGTCCAGGGGATCCCCCACGCTCCTGACGGCCGTCACCCCGCTGTAAAGGTAGGCCCCAAGGTTCCGCTGCATTACCGGCTCTACGCGATAGTCCTTCATATCCGGAACAAATCCCCCTGGCGCTCCCAGGTGGACATGCACGTCGATCAGCCCCGGCAGGACGGTCGTGCCCGCAGCCTCAATGAGCGTGGCATGGACCGCTTGCGAACTCGGCCCCACGCCTTCGTAGACTTCCTCGATCTTTCCTTTACGAATCAGGATGGCGCCGGTTTCAATGACTCGGCCGTCTCCGACGAAAATGCGGGCGCCCCGGACCAGATAACTCTCGCTGCGCGCCATCTCCCGATTGAGAATCTTGGTCTTCAAAACATTCTGGCGGGTTCGCATTTCCCACGCGCCCAGAGTAAGAAAAGGAATCATGACCGCGCTGATCCACAGTTTGGCGGCGGGACGAATTTTCTCCTCTTTCTCCCAGCGGAAGAGTTTGTACGAAATGAACAGTCCCACGACGATGGTGATCAGCAGAGCTCCGGCAGCGGGCGCATTCGCCGCCAGGGTCTCGCTGCGCAGCATCATGCCTTGCAGTCCCGAAACCAGGTACGTCGCTGGCAAAAACTGTGTCAGGACCAACAACCAGTCGGGAAAGAGCCAGGAGGGAAACGTCGCGCCACTCAGAAACAGCATAGGCAGGTAAACCAGCTGCACCATGATCTGGCTCTCCTGCATGGAGTTCGCCACTGCCGCCAGAATCATTCCAATGCTGCGAAAGGCCAAAATTGCCAGCGTAATGAAGCAGAAGATCGATCCCAGATTCGCGGGCCAGGGCATGCCGTAGGCGAAGTGCGCCAGGGAAAATATCAGCAGCACGAACGGCATGAACACCATCCAACCCACAACAGTTGCGGCCACCAACAGCGGCGCAGGTGTGATTGGCGCGACTTTATAGCGCCGCAGGATATTGGCTTCGCGCTCCTGGACAGCCCGCATTCCCGCCCCAAACAGGCCGTTGCCCAGGACACCAATGATCGTCACCATGGTGAGGATTTGCGTGATGGCGCCGCCGCGCTCGGCGTGCAGAATCTGCGTGAACGTAACGAAAAAGATCAACGGGAACAGGTAATTGAAGAACAAGACAGACTTCTGCCGCAGCGCCAGCCGCAGATCCAACCCGATCAGTGCCAGATAACCCTTCATTCACGCAGGCTCTTTCCCGTCAGTTCGATGAAGACGTCTTCGAGGGTGGGCTGTTTCAAGTGGACATCCACGAGCTCCAGCCCGCTCTGGTCGATCCATTTGATTAGGTCCACGAGGGTGGCGGCAGGACGGCGGGAAATTACAGTCAAGGTGCGGCCGCCAGCATCGAGCGTGTTCTCGATCGCCTCGGCCCAACGCGGATGGACCGCGGGAAACGGCTTGTCGCAGGTCACCACAATCGTCGAGGCAGCGCGGCTTTGCCGCTGCAACTTGCGGGGAGTGTCCAGGGCAATGATTCGTCCCTGATCTACGATGGCCACCCGATCACAAAGGCGCTCCGCTTCCTCGATATAGTGTGTAGTCAGCAGAATCGTCCGCTTCTCGCCCTTCAGTTGCTCGAGCAGTGAGTGAATTTCGGCGCGGACCTGCGCATCCAGACCAGTAGTCGGCTCGTCGAGAAAAAGCAGGTTAGGATCGTTCACCATGGCCAGTGCCAGGGCCAGCCGCTGCTTTTGACCGCCTGAGAGCGTGCTGTAGAAGGCGTCGCGCTTTTCTTCCAGTTGCAGGCGCTGTAACAACTGGTTCGCATCCACGCTCCGGCTATAGAAGGACGAAAAAACATGCAGGGCTTCGCGGACGCGAATCTTGTCCGGCATATTGGTAGCCTGCAAACACACTCCAATGCGATCCTTCAGGCGTACCTTTTGTTTTTCGGGATCAAAACCCAGGACCGATACTTCGCCGCTGCTGCGCGGACGCAGCCCTTCCAATATTTCCACGGTTGTGGTCTTGCCCGCTCCATTAGGTCCGAGCAGGCCGAACACTTCGCCCGTCTGGATTTCAAAATCCACGCCGCGGAGGGCTTCAACCGCGCCATAGCTTTTGCGCAGGCCGCGGACAGAGATGGCGAGGGAGCTCATGAGGGAGTAACAGGCTACCGGAGCCTGCGCCGCAGGTCAAAGTAAGCGCACGCTGTCCAGGAATCGTCTTGGCGATTGTTTCTAGCAGCACCTGGGACGGCGTGCCTTAGCCGTTTCGTTTTCCCGCAGGAAGGCGGCGTAAGCTGCCACTGAGGAGGCAAGGCCGCTTCGAGCCAGGAAGCGAGAATAGGCCGATTCGTCGAAAATCTCACGCAATGCATCGGCGAGCACCCCGATGATTCGTCGGATCCTCTTCATCCTCGCTCCGCAGCGAAGCGGGTGGGCACAAACGGCGCTTCCCTCACTCGCGCTTCTGTCTTGCCGGTGAGCACACGAACCCACTCCACAGCGGATTCAATCAAGATCAGCGCAACCATGACGACCAGAACTCCGGTGACTGCGGCATCAAGCCGGTCATTGAAGATCAGGCGTGCGTTACCTCCGGCTTCGGCCAGTTGCCGCGCGTGCGCCAGAAAACCGACGTGCGGATTGGAATGGAACATCTTCTGCCACGAGGCGGTAAACGTGACCGAGACCAGCCAGACTAGCGGCACGAGAGTCACAGCGGCACAGTGCGCCTTTCCCATCTTGATAATGATGGTTGTGGCCACGCAGAGCGCCACCGTGGCCAGCAGCTGGTTGGAGATCCCAAACAGCGGCCACAGAGAATTGATTCCTCCCAGTGGATCTTTGACTCCCTGCCAAAGGAAGTACCCCCAGGCGGCGACCATCAGTCCGCTGGTCACGAGAATCGACGGGTACCAGCCGGTGCGCCCAAGAGGCTTCCAGATATGGCCGAGCGCGTCTTGAATCATGAACCTTCCCACCCGTGTTCCGGCATCCAGGACCGTCAGAATGAATAAAGCCTCAAACATGATGGCGAAGTGGTACCAGAGCGCCATGACTGCCTGGCCGCCCAGGCTGCTCGAGAAGATGTGCGCCATGCCCACAGCGAAAGCGGGAGCTCCACCGGTCCGGTTGTACAGGGTTTGTTCGCCCACCGCTTGTGCGAGGGCCTGCATGCCCGAGGCCGTCACCGGAAATCCCCAATTGCTGATCGTGGCCGCAGCAGCTTCCGGCGCCTGGCCCACGATCCCGGCAGGACTGTTGATGGCAAAATATGTCCCTGGCTGCAACACGCAAGCCGCGATCATGGCCATGATCGCTACCATCGACTCCGCCATCATTGCTCCGTAGCCAACCATGCGGGCTTGCGGTTCGCGACGGATGAGTTTGGGCGTAGTTCCACTGGAAATCAGCGCGTGGAACCCGCTCACTGCCCCGCATGCAATGGTGATGAAGGCGAAAGGAAAGACGCTTCCCGCAAACACAGGGCCGGTGCCGTCAATAAAGCGCGTCAGTGGAGGCATGTGCAGCGTGGGGCGCAGGGCAAGAATGCCGATCGCCAGCATCCCAATCGTTCCCAGTTTGACGAAAGTGCTGAGGTAGTCTCGCGGCGCGAGCAGCAGCCAAACAGGTAGCGCCGAGGCGGCGAATCCGTAGGCAATGATAACGAGGGCTAGTGTGGGTGCGGTCAGCGTGAACCACCTGGCGGCAACCGAAGAATGGGAAACCAATTGTCCGCCCCAGATCGCCAAAATGACCAGCGCGAAGCCCAGTACCGATGTTTCCAGCACTCTGCCGGGACGCAACCGGCGGAGATATATTCCCATCAGCAAGGCGATGGGAATCGTCATCGCGATCGTGAACGTGCCCCAGGGACTGGCCTTCAACGCGTTGACCACCACCAAAGAGCACGCCCCGAGAAGAATCACGATGATGCTGATCACCGCCAGGTAGGCCACGAATCCGCCCATGCGGCCGATCTCTTCCCGTGCCATCTCCGTGAGCGACCTGCCATCCCGGCGGATGGAGAACAGCAGGATCACGAAATCCTGCACGCAGCCTCCCAAAACGGCTCCGGCCAGAATCCAAAGCGTTCCCGGCAGGTAGCCCAGTTGGGCTGCCAGCACCGGCCCCACCAGCGGACCGGGCCCCGCTATAGCGGCGAAGTGGTGTCCGAAGACAACCCATTTGTTGGTGGGGACAAAGTCGCGGCCGTCGTCCAGACGCTCGGCCGGCGTGGCGCGATTGGCATCCAGAGCCAGGACCTTTGCCGCGATGAATTTGCTGTAGAAGCGGTACCCGACAGCATAGGTGCACAGAGCTGCCACGACCAGCCACATAGCGTTGATCTGCTCCCCACGATGCAGGGCGATAGTCGCCAGAGCCAGCGCGCCCAGTCCAGCAATTGCCATCCAGAGCAGAATCTTCAGGAAGTTCGGCATGGAAGTCCGACTATTGTGGCCAATCCTTGCCCTGGGCGCAATCGCAAGATGGATCCCCAGTTGAGAGGGCTGCCCGCACAACCGTTTGTGATCTGTATCATGCGGGGGCGGGCCTTTAATGGTAATCTTAGGCTTCCGTCCCAGGTATTCAGCGTTCGAATTGAAGTGCTGCAAGTGTACCCAAAAACGTTCTTTTACAGCGGAGGACGTAGGGGCACAAAGTTTCATACAGGAGCCAAAGATGAAAGTCGGGATGTTAACCGGGGGAGGAGATTGCCCAGGACTAAACGCCGTTATCCGCGCCATCGTGCGTAAAGGAACATTTCATTACGGCGACACGTTTGTGGGATTCCTCGAAGGCTGGCGAGGCTTGCTCGAAGACAAGAGCATGGCGCTCGATCTGGAAGCGGTCGCCGGCATTCTGCCGCGCGGCGGGACCATCCTCCGCACCTCGCGAACCAATCCGGCAAAGCATGCTGACGGGTTGGACAGATGCGTTGCCACTCTCAACAAGCACGGCATTGACGCCTTGGTCGCAATTGGCGGCGACGACACGTTGTCGGTCGCCAAGAAGCTCTTCGAAAAGGGCGTGAAAGTAGTTGGTGTCCCCAAGACGATTGACAACGACCTGGCTGGCACCGACTACACCTTCGGCTTTGATACCGCGGTGAACATCGCAACCGAGGCCATCGATCGCGTGCATACCACCGCCGAAGCTCACAATCGAGTCATGGTGGTCGAAGTCATGGGACGCGATGCCGGCTGGATCGCGCTGCACAGCGGCGTTGCGGGCGGGGCCGACGTCATCCTGATCCCCGAGAAGCCATTCGATGTTGACGAGGTGGCAAACACCATCCGCCAGCGGCACGAGAAAGGCCGGTATTTCAGCATTGTAGTCGCCGCCGAAGGCGCGAAGTTTGCGGTCGGAGCGGCTTCGCAAGGCGAGAACGTGCTCCAGGATCTCGGTAAAGATGAGTTCGGGCATGTGCGATTGGGCGGTATCGGAAACGCGCTGGCCAAGGAAATCGAAAAACGCACGGGTTTCGAGACGCGCGCGGTCGTGTTGGGGCACATCCAGCGCGGCGGCTCCCCCAGCGCCTTCGATCGCATGCTGGCCACGCGTTACGGCCTGGGTGCCATTGACATGGTTCATCACGGCGAATTCGGCAAGATGGCGGCTCTGCGCGGGAATAAGATCGTTTCCGTCCCACTCTCCGAAGCGCTGGCCAAGAACCGCACCGTGACCGACGACATGGCCGACGTAGCCACTGGCATTCTGGCCAAGCTCGATACGGCAAAGAGCGTGGCGGAATAAACTTAAGCAAGTGTTGGTCCAGCCCGGACGAAATTGTCCGGGCTTTTTCTTGTCGCACAAGGCCCTACGCCGGACGGCGGAACAACCCTATATCTGTAAATACCAAGCATCTGGCAACGGGACTGGTTCCTGGATTCGTAGATGCTGTAGCGACTACACTTCCTTCCTGGCTCATTATGAAAGCTCGAGTCTGGCTTTTGCTGAGTTTGCTTGCCGGCGGGATCACCGGGCTCTATACACTCCGGATTCAACTGCCATGGGAATACCACGTGCAGGTGGAAACGGGGATCCTGAAGGCGAAACTCGGTGACCTGTATTCCCGTTGGGTTGGCACCCGTGAACTTCTGCTGTATCGACACAATCCGTATGGAGAGCAAACCAGCCATGCAATTCAGATGGCGTTTTATGGCCACATCGTCACGCCAAATGACCAATCGAACTCCCCCGAGCTTGACGAACAGCGTTTTGCGTATCCTGTGTATGTCGTATTTCTTCTAGCCCCCACCCTCTACGGCACCTTCTCTGATGCCCAAAGATGGGTCTGGCTAATCCTGGCACTACTCACTGCAACCAGCGTGTTATTCGGGCTGCGTGCGTTGCGCTGGAATCCTCCGCGAACAGTTGTTGTGGCCACAATTGTGTTTGTGCTCAGTAGTCCCCAAATCATGCAGGGACTCCAGCTCCGCCAGTTGGGCCTGCTGGTAGGTTTCCTCCTCATGCTCGCCACCTGGTGCATCACAAGAAACCGCCTGGGACTGGCTGGCGCGGGGCTGGCGGTGTCCACCATAAAACCTCAGATGATGGTTTTCGCGCTCCTCTGGTTTCTGGTCTGGACTATAGGCGACTGGCGGAGGCGGTGGCGTCTTCTCGCCAGTTTCGCGGTCACCCTGGCAATCCTCGTGGGAGCGGGAGAAATCGTCCTGCCGGGCTGGCTCCGTTTCTTTTTCGAGGGCCTGATTGCTTATCGACGATACAACCACCCAATGTCGCTGCTGGACGTGATGCTCGGCGACCGTGCCGGATCGATTGGTGCGGGGCTGATGATGTTATGCTTGTTCCTGTTTGCTTGGCAAAACCGCAAACACGCCGGCGACTCCAGGGAGTTCGTAACTACCTTATCCTTGGTTCTGATCGGCACCTCGCTCTCGATGTCGTTAATACCCATATTCAATCAAGTCCTGCTATTGCTGCCTGTGATTATTCTTTTGCGTGACTGGGCAAGTCTGCCACGCGCCACTCGTCTCATCTTCATCACACTTGTCATTTGGCCTTGGTTCGCGTCCCTTATCCTGTTGTTGTGGTTTTCGCCCCATTCAGCAGCTCTTGGACACTTGTACTTGACCCCGTCGTACGTGAGTTTGACCATGCCATTCTTGCTTCCTGCGTTGCTTCTGCGCCGAAAACCACTGCCCAGCCAACAATAGTCTGGATCGCAGGGGTAATCCTCCTGGGATGTTCCATTCCCCCTGACTGAGTGCACGGATCACCCTACCTCGTGATCGCTATCACAGGCGGATGAGAGCTAACGAGCCATAATTCCCTCAGGTGCCAGGCCCTTTTGTGTCGGACCTAGGGGGAAGGAGGAGCGACCATGAAAACCTGGCCAGTGGTTATCCTGATGGTTGCGCTTGTGACGCTTACGGCGCGTGTAATTGCCCAGCAAAAATCCGCGAGCGTTCCCAAGTACGATGTGGCGACCGAGGCCACCTTCAAGGGGACCATCGACGAGGTGAGAGATCGCCAGTGCCCGGTCAGCGGCGGCATGGGTGCGCACATCGTCCTTAAGTTGGCGGACGGTAAGACCATTGAAGTCCACCTTGCCAGCGTCAAGTTTATGAAGCTCTACGAACTGACCTTCTCTAGGGGCGAGCAAGTCGAAGTCACGGGCTCCAAGGTTATGTTCGAAGGCGTGGAGACGATCTTTGCCCGCGAGATCAAGCGGGGCAATGACACTTTTGAATTCCGCGATAAAGACGGAAAACCGGTGTGGTAGTCCCTCCTGGAGTGTCGAGGCGGCGTGGGCCGGTCGATCCCGGTCCACGCCGTGGAGAGTGCAGTTCCCGCCTCGTGTGACCGCAAGCTAATCAGCCCTAGCGTTCCTTCTTGCGCATTCCCGCAACGGCGAGGAAGACCGAAAGCGCCGCTATGAGCGAAATCAACGCCAGCGACGAGAGGCACAATACGCACCACGCTGCCAGCACGTAGGCTTCAATGTAAGTGAGGTAGAGGGCGAAACCCAGCCCGCCCAGCGAAGCGATGAGCAGCATGCTGGGCGTCTCCCTCCCGCTGCGATATACGGTGGCCAGAGCAAGAAGCGCCGCGTATCCCAGGACGCCGATCAGAGCGACCGGAATTCCCAGCGCCGTTGAGTAGGTGCTGCGGTTGACGATGTCGCAGTTGAGGTTCCCGCCAAAATCGCAAAAGGATGACTTGTCCGACCCGTAGTGGTGATACAGAGATATGGAAGATACGACGATACCCGCGCCCGACAGCAGAGCGATCGCGATGAAGATGCGCCGCGCCGCAGTAGTCATGGCAATTTGCATCCGGTTTTTTCGCTGAGAACCTGCAACGGCTGGGGCCCCACCAATCTTTGCCCATCAGGAAACTGCCAGGTGGGAAAATTCACCACGCCCGCCTGAGCACACACTGGTTCTTCCCTGCGCGATCCGCGGATGCCGCACTCCACGTAGGGAACGTAATGAAACGACGATCCGAACCACTCCTTTTGTTCTTCGCAGTGCGTGCACCAGTAGAGCCCGTACATTTTGACTTGCTTTTCCGCGAGACACTGAGCGAAGGCGTCAAATTTTTGGCCGCGCCTCCAGCGAGCGACGAAATAGACTCCGACAAACGCCGCTACAACCAGAACCGCGATAACAACCGTGCGTGCAGGCCTTGCCTTAGGCGCTTGTTCGCGTTCCTGCTGCCGTCTCCTTCGTTCTTCCGACATGGGCACGTTATACCACGACGTTTAAGGCGGAATGCAGGACATCCAAGGTCTGGCAATGCAGCGTGAGCACCTCTCCATCCACCATGCAGTCCACGGGGCCTTCGAGAAAAAAATCGACGTGCTTCGCTGCTCGCCGCTCCGCCAACGGGTGATTCACGTGGGTTCCATCGTAGAGGGTGGGCAGGTTGCGCACCAGGCCCACTCTGCCGATTGGTCCCCAACGGACATACTCAATCAATCCGTCGTTTACCTCGGCGTTGGGCGCGATCATCATCGTGCCGCCGGTGAATTTGCTGTTGCTGAAGGTGAGAAATAAGCAACGGCGGTGGTCGATGTCTCCCTCACCATCCACGCGCAGCGGAAACGGACGCCGCCGGAAGCGCGCCAGGGTCAGAAAGATCGCCGACTGGTATCCGACCTCTCCCCAGCTACTGAAGCGCCGGGCGCGTAACGCGGCCACGTCGGCGGAGAAGCCCACACTCAACAGATTGATGTAGTGAATCGCACCATCCTTGTGGGTAAGCCGCAACACGTCGCAGGGTTGCGACCGCTCCCCCAACAAAGCCTCCATGGCAAAGTCCACACCGCGATCGCTGAAATCCCGCAGAAAGGAATTCCCAGTGCCCAGGGGGAGGAAGGCTAGCGTCGGAGGTTCGCCGTTCAGCGCCTCGGGGAAGAGTCCGTTGACGATCTCATAGGAGGTTCCGTCTCCGCCGACAGCCAGAAAGCGAACATACCCCTGCTTATACGCCTGCCGCGCCAGCTCAATCGCCTGACCGCTGGCTGTGGTCTCTACGGCTTCCAGTTGGATCCCGCTCGCGGCCAAACAGTCGAGCGCAGGCTTTACCAGCTTGCGGCACCGTCCGCCGCCAGCCGCCGGATTGATTACGGCAAAGAAGGCTTCTCTCACAACGGAACCACCGCCCGGCGATCCACGGTTTTGCCTACATCTTCGGCGAGCAGCACGCGCTTGATCTTCATGGACGTAGTCCGCGGGAAATCCTTATCCACCACAACGTAGCCCCCCACACGTTTGAAGTCGGGCAAGCGGTTATTGCGGGCGATAATCTCTTCTTTCAATGACTCACTGAACTGTTGGTTCTGCTCCAGCCGTAGAAGGATTACCAGAATCTCGTTCCCCAAGGTCTTGGCTGGCCACACGTAGTTCGCCGCAAAGATGCAGTACTCCTTTACCGGAAGCCCATCAAAAACGGTTTCGATGTCCTCCGGGTAGATGTTCTTGCCGCCAGCGGTCACGATCATGTTCTTCTTGCGGCCGAAAAGTTGCAGATGGCCGTTTCCGTCGAATCGGCCTAAATCGCCGGTCAGCAACCACCCGTCTACGATGGTCTCGGCCGTAAGCTCTGGATCGTCCAGGTACTGGGACATCACCGTCCTGCCTTGTGCCGCCACCTCGCCGATTCCTTCGCTGTCAGGATTCAAAATCCTCAGTTGCATGCCGGGCAGAGGCTTTCCGACCGTGTCTGCGCGAAATGGCTTCAGATCGTTCAGGGTGAGCGCCGTGCAGGCCTCGGTCAGGCCATAGCCGTTGGTAACGGAAATCCCCAGATCGTAGAAAAACTGCAGGGTCGAGGGTTCAATAAATGCCCCGCCGGTAATCAGAGCCAGCACCTCACCGCCGAAGGCGGCGTGAACTTGACCAAGAAGCCTTCGGCTCAACTTCACGTTCGGCTGCTTCTTGGTTAACGCTTTGTTCAGTGCAATCATCCGGTTCAGAAAAAGGCGCTTGAACGGTGACAGCTCGTCGAATTTCGCGCGCAATCCCTTCTCCAGGTTTTTCAGAATCATGGGCACAAGCGAAACATAGGTGATCCGGTAGCGGATGAATGCATCGCGCACGAACTCGGGACGCAGCGTGCGCAAGTGGACGACACACGCGCCGCAGACAAAGGGACCAATGAACCCGACCATAAAGTCGATAGCATGATTCGTAGGCAGAATGCTCAAGTACCGCACGCCGGGCCAGAACGGATACCATGCAGTGAGCGATTTGCACTGTTCCAGGTAATTGTCGTGGGTCAGAACACAACCCTTGGGCCGGCCACCTGTGCCCGAGGAGTACACGATGCAGGCCACGTCCTCGCGGTGTCGCACGATAAACCTCGGCTCTCCTTTGCGGCGAAATTCCTCCCAGCGAAACGCTCCCACCAACTCCACGGCTGGCGGAGCTTCCGTAACCAGGATGGTCCGCATCGCATGCTTCTTGAATTCCGGTGACTCCGACAGGGCTCGCCACAGGTGATACTCGATTATCAGAAACTTGGCCTTGCTGTGCGCCAGCAGTTGCAGATGTTCCGCCGCCGTGAGCTTGTAGTCGAGAGGGACAATTATCCCGCCACAAAAGAAAATGGCGTACGCCGAGATCAGCCACTTCGACTGATTGGTCATGATTATGGCCGCGCGTTCACCGGCCCGGTAGTCTGCGTCTTGCAGCGCGCGCGCCAGAGGCAAGGCCATTTCCTTGAAATCGGAGTACGTCAGGCGGGTCTTTTCACGATCGCGGTCAGCCTCAATCAGGCAGGTTTGGTTGGGCCAACGCTCAAGCGCATCCCGCAGCGCCGCCCCCAGGCAGCTGTATTGATCAAGATTCAGCATGAACTCTTGTATTTCATCACAGACACACGGGCACACGGCCAAACGCTGTTGATCACTTCACCACCTTGTTGCGCAGATTCCGCGAAAGGGAAGGGCGCCTTTTTGTTGCTGCGCGGCAGTCTGTCTTTCTGCGTACCCGGGACGCTAAAGCCTAGCCTGGACTCTGTTGGCCAGGGTCCGGAAATCCGAGACGCCCTGCAACTCGTAGTCCGGCAGCTCGACATTGAAATGGTGCTCCAGCCGAGTAAGCAGGTCGAGCGCCTGCAGGCTGTCGATTCCCAGCGTCTTGTAAAAGTCGTCGTCAGGGCTGAGCTTTTCTCGCGAGACCTTGAAGTGCGTCGCGGCAAGATTCAGGATTTCGTCGATGGTTTGGTCCGCTGTTCGCATTGTGTGAGTTTACCAAGCTCCTGTGGTTCGGCTTTGCTCCGAGGAAGCGGCCCATGCCGACTTCTCTCACGGCAAGTACGGATGCGCGTCGGTGCTCTCCACAAACCTTTTGAGTCCTGCTTCCACCGCGGGCTCGGCGAAGAGCCGGCAGAATATGTCAATCTCCTGGCGCAACTCCTCATAGGGAATCGGCTTGATAAAACCTTTGGCGGCGACCGCCGTCTGCCGGTCGAACTTTGCCAACTGCGCGGCCGTGGCACGCGCCACACGTAAAGCCTCACCTTCGCCCACCACCTGGCTGATCAAGCCGATCTGTTGCGCTTTGGTTGCGTTAAAACTGCGCCCGGTGAGCAACAGGTCGCGCACGACTGCATTCCCGAGATCGCGCTTCAGGCGCGGAATTCCTCCGAACCCGGGCACCAATCCCAAGCGCAGCTCGGGAAAACAAAAGCGCGCCATTTTGTCGGCAATGATCAGATCGCAAACCAGAGCCAGTTCAAAGCCTCCGCCAAAGGTCACGCCGTGCACGGCTGCAATCGTAGTCAGGGGGGCGGCGTCAATCGCGTTCATCACCCGATGTATTCGTTCCAGGAAGTCACGGACGCCCGCGACTGCGGCTTTCTTCTCCATGCCCTGCGAGCGGTGGTAGAGCTCGCGCAAGTCGGCACCAGCACAGAACCCAGATTTCAATGTGCTGTGGATGATCAAGGCATGCGCCGAAGCTTGCAGCGATTCCTGCTTCGCGGCGAATGTCTCCAACTCGTCAAGTGAAAGCGAACCCAGTTCGTTGCAGGGCTCGCGATGCAGCGCGAGTTCGATGACGCCGTCCTTCAGATCCCACGACAGCGTTTTTCCTTGAAAGTGATCCATTTCGTTGTTGAGACCGCAGATCCCTCGACCTCTGTAGAACGCTCGGCCGCGTCACACTGCCTGCTTTACCGTGTACATCTCGTCGATCTCCTGCTTCATCCGGGCCGCGATCAAGTCGCGTTTCAGTTTTCCGTTCGCGGTCAATAGCCCATTGTCGATCGAGAACGGCTCGCGGCGAACATGAAACGCCCGAATCTGCTTGTAGTGCGGGAGACCCGGGTTGACCGCATCCAGCGCCGCCTGAACCTTTTCGGACGTGACGTCGCCGGTAATAATTGCCGAAAGAAATCCGCGCCCGTTGCCCACCAGCACGATTTGCTGAGCGCCAGGCAGGTTTTGCAGCACTTCATCCTCGATCGGCTCCGGCCCGATCTTGTGACCCGATCCCAGAACGATCAGGTTCTTGATTCGCCCTACAACGCGCCAGTTACCCGCCGCGTCCACCTCGCCCTGATCTCCGGTGTGAAACCATCCGTCGCGCAATGCCTGGGCTGTTTCCGCGAGCCGGTTCCAGTATCCCCGAAAAATATTCGGTCCGCAAACGATGATCTCATCGTTCTCGCCCAATTTCATTTCAATCCCGCCAACCGCGGGTCCGACACGTCCCGGAACAAATGCCCGGGGATCATCCATGGTGCAGATTCCCGTGGTTTCCGTCAGACCGTACACCTGCAGCACGGGAATGCCGAGCATCATGAAGTAAAGCTGGGTCTCGACGTTCAGCGGCGCTGACCCGCAAATGAGAGCTTTAAGATTCGCTCCAATCATCTTTTTGCGGATAGTGGGGACGATCAGCGCCCTGGCCAGTCCCAGCCAAAGTGAATCGGAAAAACTCGCCTTGCCTTCCCGTTTGCGAACCCAAGCGCCCTTGGCGCGGCTGTAAACGGTGAGAGGAAAACCGCCAGTCTTCCAAAGTTGCTCGTCGACAGCTTTGCGCATGCGCTCCAGCAGCGCAGGCACGTTCAAGAAGTAATCCGGCGCCACGGCGCGCATCTCGCTCGCGATTCTGGTCAGGTCGGTATTCAGCGTAATCGAGCTACGCCGCATCAGATAGGTAAGCAGCGCAATCCATGAGGCGGCAAAACAAAAGGGCAAGTACTGATAGACGCGGTCCTGCCCCGGGCGCTCCTTCATCAGGATGCTGAGACGAGCGGACGTGCGCTGCAGCATGAAGCCTACATTCCCCGCCGTGAGCACGACGCCTTTGGCCTGGCCTGAGGTTCCCGAGGTGTAAATGATCGTGACCGGATCGGATTCGCTGAGACTCGGCGCAGCGTTTGGGCCTGTGTTCTCCGTCAGAATTTCCTTGAGCAGGAACCGCGGCGGGGCATCAGGCCATTCTCTGAGAATCGCATCCCGAAGCGCCTCGTCTCCGCAGCAGATCATTGTCGGCGAACAATCCTTCATCATGCTGACCAGTTCTGCGGGCGCCTGACGCGCGTACAGGGGAACCACGATCAGCCCTTCCGCCATGAGGGCCAGGTCAGTTGCCACCCAGTCGACGCCGTTGTGCGCCAGCAGGGCGCAGCGATCGCCTTTTTTCAAGCTTCGTTCTGCCAGGAATGCCCGGACTTTTGCAACCAGCTCCAGGAGTTGCCGTCCCGTGACGGAGACGGTCTGTCCCTCTCGCAGCTCATGCAGCAAGGTCGTGTCCGCTGCGGCCTCCAGCTGCGCAAAGATGTTTTCGAGAAAGGTCATTGGTTCGTCGCGAAGGGTTCAGCAGAATCAGCTGTATGCTTCCGCCAATTGGCGCAAACCGGAGTTCATCGGAGGCAAGTAGTCCTCCCAGCTCCACTGTCCACGGCGCGTGGGAAAGTCCGGATACCGCCGTTGTACCTCTTCTTCAAAATGCACGCCCATGCGCGCCATCACCTTGAGGTTCTTCACCACCGTGCGTCCGATTCCGTCAGCCACAGTTTCGCCTTCGCGAGCTAGTTTATCGAGCGCCGTTAGCAGTTTTTGCTCCAGATCCGGGTCATCCACGTTCATGAGCAAGTCCGCATGCCCGCGTTCGTTCATCAGATTGCGAATGCGCTCGTCCATGGTGATGCCCGCCGATGGCACCAGTGCTGGCATGGAAGTCACAATTCCGTGGTAGCGCGATGAGACCATCATGTGGCAACAACGCAACACGCCCACCAACTCCCACATGTTGTGGTTATCGGAAGTCAACACCGGCACTCCCCCGAGTTGTTCGGAGATCCGCCGGCAGGGCCGTGCATCCAGGCGTTCGGTCGCCACCAGGATCACAAACACCTTCTTCTGCTTGCGAAAAGCGCCGACCGCCTTGCTGATTGCAGTCAGGTAGTGCTGGTAGGCTCGCTCGGCCGCCGGCCCTGAATTGTGAAAATAGACCGATCGGTAGTGGCTGTCTTTGTAAGCGCCAGTCAAACTATGCACCGCGAACTTCGCAACCGACGCCCTCACCGGCCACTCGAAGGGGTTGATCGGGCAAATCACCAGCACCGGTGTGGTGCCGTCCCAACCCTGCTCCCGCAGCGCCTTCTGTCCGTATTCGGCCGGATGCGGCTCGAACGTCCACGCCGTGTCCGTGCCCAGTTCCGTCGGTACGCCTAATTCGCGAAGGATAGTGCGCGACTCCACATTGCGTGTAATGATCAGGGAATTCCGGCAGAAGCGCGCGCACATCTTTCTGACCATGGGATCCATGTGTCCGGCTTCGGCGCCGTAGCCGACAGACAGTTTGTTCTGCGCTGCTGCAATTCCGAGCGAGCCGATCATCATTGTGGTCAGGGCATTGGCGAACTTGCTCTTGAACATCGAGCCTTCGCATGCCACGACTCCGTGATGCTTCGGCACTTCGGAAGAAAGAAATGGCGGGAAGATATCCGGCAAATGCACTTGCCGGGTTCCTTCGAAGTAGCCCTCGGAAAACTTGAAGTTCTGCGACATCACGCTGAGATCGACGTGCTCAGCACCCAGAATATGCCGAACCTGCCGCAACATCTCCTGCACTCGCACATCCGATCCGGTGTTGCGGGTGCCGTTGTAGCCGGCAAACAGCAGCTTTAGTCTTTCCCCAGGCTGCCAGGATCGCCCTTTCCCCAGCATCCAGCTGAGCTTGGCCGCTTCGATACTTCCGCTTACCCACGCCTCCAGAACCAGATCCATCATGCCGCCGACCCTCCAATCTTCGCGGGCCAATCCTGGTACTGGTAAGAGAAATTCGAATCACGGCTGAACTTCAACAGAGGATAGCTGTACCGGGAAAACGGGACCGGCTTGCGGCCCAGTTCCGTGGTCACGCGAGTGTTGTCGAAGACCGTGTTCCAGGTCAGATAGGGTAGAAATACTTTCATCAGCGAACCGCCGTATCCAATTGAGCCCTTGCGATTCGCCAGGGTGTTCACCGTGCCGCTGAAAGGCCGCTCCAGAAGCGGCAGAAAAAGCGGGCCTCGCTTGTTGCGCATGGCGGCCAACGCACTGGTCAGCTCGCGGAACGTCTGCGACTCCGTCCCCGAGGAAAGATGATACGTGTCGTACCGGGGTGTCTCTTTCTGGTGGAGCGTGGCGATGGCTCCGGCGACGAAGTCCACGTTTACGATGTCCAATTTGTCATCTGGCTGGAAAGGCAGCACTGGCAGGCCCGCGAGAAACACGAAAGCCTTCACCATATCGAATTGGGTGGTTTCCGGGTAACGGCTGTCGCCGAGCACAATGCTGGGGCGGAAAATCGTCTTGGGGACCTCAGGCAGGAGTTGCCGGATCATGTGCTCGCAGAATTTCTTGGTACGGGCGTAAGGATCGTAGTCGGAGCGCTCCCAATCGATCGACTTATCTTCGGTGACCACCTCGTCCTGGCGTTTGCCCGCTACCGCGACCGTACTTACATGGCTGAAGCGGCGCAGACCGTGGTAGTAATCCGACTTCTGCGCCAGCTGCAGAACCTCGAGCGTGCCCCTCAGATTCACATTAAGGCAGCTCTTCTCCGACTTGCGGTTCAGAGAGGCCGCGCAATGGATCACCGAATCCGTGGTGTGAATGAGCCGGTCGTAATCGTCCTTCGCCAGACCAAACTGCGGACTGGTCAGGTCTCCCGAAAACAGTCGGACGCGTGTTTGCAAGTGTTCGTAAAACCGCGGGAAATCCATGTGGAGCTGCCAGGCGCGCCAGAGGCGCGTCTGGGCATCTTGCGGATCACGGGCCCGGACAAGTACGTTCAACGCCGCGCCGTATTCCTCAAGCATGTTCGCGGCTACATGTGCGCCGATATATCCGGTGGAACCGGTCAGGAATATTGCCACGTTGCTCCGTTTGTGCCGGTGTGCACGCCCACGCCATTGCCGGGTCCTGAAAGTTGGAAACTGCGCGCCGGGCGAGCCTCCAGCGGACGTCCCTCTATCAGCGGATAAGTCCACCGGCGCAGCGCCGGGATGTGAATATTAATCCAGTAATCCCACCAATCGATGGCCCAGGTCTCGTATCCAAATCGTTTGCGTTCTTCCGGAATCAGCGCGCGGGAAAGTTCCTCGATATGGTCGGCTACAAAATCATGTTCGTTGTGCAGGATAAAGGGCTCGAACAACTCGACCAACTTCTCCACTTTCTCCAGATTGCGTTCCGTCTTTGCCAGTGGTGGCTTTCTCAAGGGAAGCGGCGACATGATCCGCTGAATCGACCTAACGATCGCCCTCTGCGCCGGCGCCGACATGCGGTTGTAGCGCTGCTTGGACACCGGAATGGCATCCAGCCGCAGGCGCAGCCAGCATTCCAGTCCCTCTTGCGCCCGGTAATGCTTGCGGTGGGCGAGCGACGTGAGTTCGATGCATCGGCCCATATCGCAAGGATTCGTCACCGAAGTCGCCAGTTGGTAAAGCGGCTGGTGGCGCCGTTCTACGAGCGCCGCAGCAATCAACGTCATCCCCGCGCACACCGAATCCACAGGAATAATGTCCAGCCGCTTGCGCTCATTTGACGGCAGCTGACGAAAGGCTGTCCCCAGCAGATAGGACAGTGAAGCCGAAGTGTTGATGCCTTCGTTCCAGCCCAAGAACGGCTTCTCCACTGATGTTTCCACGATTGCCGGGCGAACCACGGCAATGGGCAAGCCAGTGCCGTACTTGCAGATCAGTGATTCCGCCAGGCTCTTGGTCAAAGTGTAGGTGTTTGGCCAACCTAGTTCCTTGGCGCGCTTCGTTCCGGCTTCGGCCAGATAGTTCCGTAGCCAGCGGGTGCGGTTCTTGCGAACCTGGTTCTCCAGGGCGGTGCCTCGCAGGTCCTTGGCTGCGTGCTCCTTCCCTAATGCCTGGATTTGCAGTTCGGCAGTCACCTCCGGGCTTTCCGCCAGCTCGACCGCTCCTTTCACAAATTCATGCAGAGATTGCCATTCCTGCTCGGCATCCCAGCCCGCAACGCCGGCTGGAGTGTAGTTCGGACGCAGCTTTTCGCTGACCCGGCCATCGCGCTCGCCTGCCACATAGCAAGTAGACAGATGCAGCAGACCAGCGTGGTCAGAGTCGCGAACGAACTTCAGCACGTTGACGGCAGCATCAACATTTGTGGCGAGCGCATCCCGCAGATCGGGATTGAAATCGGTCAGCCCAGAGCTATTGATCACTAGGTCGAGGCTTTTTCGCAGAGCCTCCGAAGTGACTGGATCGATACCCAGGCCCTCCTTGCTCACATCGCCGTCGATCACCTCCACCCGTTCGCTCAGAAACGAGCCCAAATCCGCACGGTAGCGTTCGAACAGTGGATCAAAGACCGGCGATTCTTCCACCAATTTTTCGAACCGTCGCGCCGACGGGTTCGATTTCTGGCGGCGAATCAGCAGATAAATGCGTCCGATTTCGGGGAGATCGGCCAACGCATTCGCCAGCCATACCTTGCCGATGAAACCTGTCACGCCAATGAGCATGATGTGTTTGCCGGCCAATGCCTGCCGAACTGAGAAAGGACCAACTTGATGGCGGCCGTTGAAGTGAACCACGGGGTGCTGGGTAACCGGCTGTAGCCGCGCCGCGGGAATTTCTCCCGCTTTCAAAGCCTCAACGCTGGGCAACGCCAGATCTCGAATCAGTCCCTTCGGCGCCCGGCGGCCGTTGGGACTCGCATCCACCAGATGAGCGAACAAGCCACGCGGTCGAATCACCGGCTCAAGCAACCGGCCAGTGGCGACGCCGTCGCGGAACTCCAATCGGTTGGCGACCAGCCACCTCACTTCCAGATGATGAGCTAGCGGCTTCATCACATGATCTAGGCCTTGACTCACCAACACGACCTTTGCTCCGCTAGCCACTAACTCCTTGAGCCTGCGCACCCCTTCCGGCTTCAGTTTTGGCTCCAGCTTGTACTTGAAGTATTCTTCGCCCAGCAGATCAAGGCGGTCGCGGCTGACTCCGCGCAGAACGGTATGGACTACGCGCGTGGCAAACGTCCGGTTGGTCGCGTAAAGAAGGGGACGAAGCAGCGCCATCAGGAAAACAGAACCGCGGCGCAGCCAACGTTCGCTGAAGGTCTGCGCATTCCAGGTAAAGAACGCCACCGGCTGAACCACGCTAAGGTTCAGCAGGCTGCCTTCCACCCGCCAGTACACGCTCGGGGCGGAACCTGGATTTTGATTCAGTGGCTGCAAGCTATTGTTGTCCTGAGCCTTAGAAGACTTCCGGAACACTCAAGATTGGCTCTCAACACTTCTTCGGCGATGCCGCCGATGTCGAAGAGCTCTACGCCTCAGGCACAGCCACGGGGAATGTCCTCTTTCCCACCACAGCGCCTGAGTCCCTCCGCCTGAGGAACGGTTCTCTATTGTAGCAACTAGGGCAATAGGCAAAGCCCAGGGTCAGCTTTAAGTCACCTTGTTGGCAACGGCTTCGGGGTGTCACTCAAAGGTCGCGGGCGCACAAGAAGAACCACGATTGCGGCTGCGGCAAGAAAGGCTCCGATCGTCAGCAGACCGCCCCCAAACTGCCCGGTCGATGTTCGCACCCGGCCGATGACGTAAGGGCCGAAGAACCCGCCCAGGTTTCCGACCGAATTAATGAGAGCAATGCCAGCCGCGGCCGCCGTACCACTTAGAAAATTCGACGGGATAGCCCAGAACGGTCCGCACATGGAAAACACGGCCATCACCGCGATGCTGAGCGCGGCGATGACCGGGGCGAGCGAATGTGATTGACCGAAGCTCAACAGCGCCACGGCTCCGGCTGACGCCGAAAGCGCAACGTGCCAGCGCCGTTCGCCGGAGTGATCGGAATGCAGACCGACCAGTACCATGGTGATTGCAGCCGCGATGTAGGGGACGGTTGAGAGCACGCCGAGTTGGAAATCGCTCATGCCTGACAGGCTCCGGATCACGTTGGGCAGCCACAACGCCACCCCGTAGGAACCCATGTTCAAGGCGAAGTAGACGAAGGCCAGCAACCAGATTCGGCCTAGGGTGAAGGCGGCGAAGGCATGGCTTTCATTGCTGGCCAGGCTCTGGTGCTCACGTTCGAGGTTCTCCACCAGCCAGTTGCGTTGGTCTTCACTTAGCCACGACGCCGTCTTCGGACTGTCGGCCAGGACGAACAAAACCACGCCGCCCAGAATGATCGCGGGCAGACCTTCCATCAGGAATAACCACTGCCATCCCATCAGGCCTGCGCGGTGATGGAAGCCCAGGAGCGCTCCAGAAATGGGTCCACCCACCACGCCCGAGAGTGGCGCAGCAGTCATGAACCAGGCCACGGCACGTGCTCGTGCGTTCGCGGGAAACCAGTGTCTCAAATACAAAATCATCCCCGGAAAAAATCCGGCCTCGGCCGCGCCCAGCAGAAAGCGAAGCGCGTAGAAGCTTTTCGGGCCGCTTACGAGGATCATTGACGCCGAGATCGCGCCCCAGACCACCATCAGACCTGCAATCCAGCGTCGCGCGCCCACCCGGTACAACACCAGATTGCTGGGGACCTGGAAAAAGAAATATCCGGCAAAGAACATTCCCGCCCCCAGACCATAAACCGTGTCGTTGAAACCGAGCTGCCGCTGCATCTGCAACGCGGCAAAACCCACGTTGATGCGATCGAGGTAGGCCACGATGTAGAGCAGGAAAAGGAACGGCATGAGCCGTCGCGTCAGCCGAGAGACGACAGCCGCTTCAAGATCGCGGTCACCTGGCTGCGCCACAATAGGGGTGCTAATGGAGGCGGGCATGCGAGGCCCGATTCTACCTCAAGCCCAGCCGCGCGCGGATTTCCCGGACAATTTCTTCCGGCGAGGCGCTTACATCGACTGTGATCGCGTCCGCAGGATCTTCGAGCGTGGCTAATTGGCTATCCAATATTTGGTCGTTGGCGAAGTGGCCTTGCCGCTGGTGCAAACGCCGCGCGATGACGTCCCGCGCTCCCTTCAGATGGACAAACTTCACCTCCGGCTCGAGCCGAAGTTGCGCCCGGTAGCTATGCTTCAGAGCGGAACAAGCCAGCACGACGTTCTGGTGTTTTGCGATCCATCCCGCAATCGCATTGTGGAGTGCCGCTAGCCACGGCACCCTGTCGGTATCGTCCAGCGGAATTCCCCGCCGGATCTTCTCCACGTTTGCTCGGGAGTGGAAATCGTCCGCATCAACAAACTCCCAGCCACACTGCTTCGCCAGGAGGATGCCAATCGTCGTCTTGCCCGCCCCCACAACCCCCATCACGATGACAATCACGCCGCTTTCAGGCCTTTGCTACAGGTATTTCGCGACGACGCCCTCTTCACTTCTTGTAGGTCTGCTCATACCCGTTTCTGGAATTCAACACAGAAAATGTGCCGTCCGCCTGCGCCGTCAGCTTGAGGTAGTGGGCCTTGTCGTTGCTTTCATCCGGATTGGCGATGAATTTCTCCGCGACGTTGTGGCTCGTGCCGCCCTCCACCGAGTAGTGCAGCTGCCACATGGCTTCCAGCCCCGGAGCGTCGTGGATAGTTCGCCAAGCCTCCGGGCTGCCGCCCTTGCGCGCGCCATTGTTCATGATGGCGACCCGCGGATGCAGTGTCCACACCAGCGGCTTGGCGTTCGACTGATAGAGTCCGTGATGGGTGGTGAGATATACATCCACTGTACCGAGCAGGTTGTTCGGGCACGCCAGCTCCAGCTCTTTTTTCTTGGTGAGATCGCCGAGGTCGAGGAAGCGGAATTGGCCGTAAGTGACAAGCGTTCCCAAAGAGCGGGCATTTTCCGTGGTGTCCTCGGGGGCTGCAGGCTCTGAGGAGCAGAACGGATTCGCCTGCCCCGCGCCTGGCAAGGCAGCCTGTATGTGCTCACCGGCTGCAGTCAGCACTTCTACGCTGATTCCCTCAATCGGGACGTGATCACCCGGCTTGACCACCAGATGTTTCGCCTTGTCGAGCAGCTTTTGATACTCCGCATAGTTCTTGCGGGTGTCGTCGGAATCTTCCTGGTTCGGGCCGTGATCGACGAACGTCCCGACCTTCATACGGCTGGCGATCTGGGTCACACCCCCCACGTGATCTAGGTGGTAGTGGGTGATCAAGACATAGTCCAGTTGACTTACGCCGGCTGCTTTTGCCGCCGCCACAATCCGGTCGGCATCGCGCCCGTTGAAGCCGGGCCAGCCCGTGTCCACAAGGAGCGACTGCCCTGAAGGGCTGACGATGAGTGTGGCCTGGCCGCCCTCCACATCGATTGAATAAATCTGAAGTGGCGTTGCGGTTTTCGCCGAAGCCAAAGCCAGGAACAGCACACTCAGGCAAAACCCGAGCATGACGACGTGAAGAAGACGGCGCATCGTTCCCCCCTCTACTACATCCAGAGCTTGATCCTGCGCACACAGCCTATCGTGGGACTTGGTAGCCTGTCATCCCCGACTTCCGGTTAGAATGGCCGACTGGGTTTGCCGATTGGAATCTGGAACGATGCGCGCCATGGTGCTCGACAAGCCGGGAACAGTCACCGGTTCTCCTTTGCGCATGCAGGAGGTACCGCTTCCCTCCCCTCACTCGGGAGAGATTCGGGTGCAAGTCCGGTGCTGCGGAGTTTGCCACACCGATCTCCACGTCGTGGAAGGCGAGATTCCCTTGCCGAAACTGCCGATTATCCCTGGGCACCAGGTTGTCGGCATCGTGGAAGCCGCAGGGCCAGATGTCTACCGGCTCAAGGAAGGAGATCGCGTCGGCATTCCCTGGCTACACTCCACCTGCGGCCAGTGCGACTACTGCCACCGCGGACTGGAGAATCTCTGCGAGAACGCGCAATTCACCGGCTACCACGTGGATGGCGGCTACGCCGAGTACCTGCTGGCGGACGAGAGCTATGCCTACCGGATTCCAAAGGCTTTTTCGGACGAAAACGCTGCCCCGTTACTGTGCGCCGGAGTCATCGGCTATCGCTCTTACCGGTTGAGCGTCGCTCACGCTGGCTCGCGGCTCGGCCTGTACGGCTTTGGCGCGTCTGCGCATTTAGTGCTGCAACTCGCTCGGCACGAAGGATGCGAGATCTACGTCTTTACCCGCACGCAATCGCATCGTGACCTGGCAACGCGTCTGGGTGCGGCGTGGGTGGGGAGCGCTGAAGATACTCCTCCCAACTCTCTCGACGCTGCCATCATTTTTGCTCCTGCGGGGCTGCTCGTGCCTCAGGCGCTGCGGGTTCTTCGGAGGGCGGGAACGCTCGCCTTGGCCGGAATCACGATGAGCACGATTCCGCCGATCGATTACTCCCTGCTTTATCACGAGCGCATCATCCGCAGCGTGGCCAACAGCACGCGCAAGGATTGCCGCGAGTTTCTCCAACTCGCGGCTGAAATTCCTCTGCAGACCGAAGTGCAGGTTTTCAATCTGCCGCAAGCGAACGACGCTCTGCTCGCCATGAAAAAAAGCGAGATTCGGGGAGCGGGGGTGCTGAGGGTGGCAGGCTGACATGTGGGGACAAGCCGCCTCAGCTGCACTTCCTTAGCGGACGTTCTTATCGCGCCTTAACCTACCTTGACTACCAGTGGCAAGCTAGAATACTCATCCTTTAGTTTCAACACTTTACCTCCGTCCAATGCGCTATCCACCCGCTGAACCCCCATTTTTCCCATTTCGGAGGATTCCCCGTGTGGTACTCTCACCCCTTCAATAACATAGAGTCGAGCCACTCCAAATAGCGGGGACGCTAACCGGCGCTCCCCTAGTGAAAGTCAAAACGGCGACGTAGCTTCCGGGTGCAAACGTTCTGAGTTCCGGCGTTTGTGGTTTCAGGAATCTTCAGTGCAGCCCAGGGAATTCCGCGGCGGAGGTCTAGCCGCTGGCTCCCGGTTAGTGGAAAGCGAGAAGACTAATGCATAAGCCAGTAAAGTATGTCGAGAAGGCGGTAACCGTCACCGCTAAGGGAGTGTGGGCAGTCTTCGACCGGCTGAACCGCATCAACCCTAATCCTGCGCCCACGCCGAAGTGGTCCGACAAGCCGCTGCTGAAGTCATACGAGAAGTCAAAACCGCCGCTAGGCTGGCCGCGCTCCACCGACTCGCTCTGCCCAAAATGCGTCCCGGAAATCCGCCAGCAGATACTCGACGGGCACCTTCCCATGGAAGTGCTGATGAATGAGAAGGTGGGCGAACTTAAGGCCACCATTATCGAGCGTGACGGCAAGATCTTCATGCTCAAGGAATGCCCGAAGCATGGCCGGTTCGAAGACCTGATGTCGATTGACACCGATTTCTCGAAGCACTTGGAAGAGGTCTTCCCCGGGCGTGACATCCGTGCCCACAGCGACACGCACCTGCACCACCATGGTTCATCGACTGTGAAGTACGGCCGCGGCGCTGTGTTAACAATCGATCTGACCAACCGCTGCAACATGATGTGCGACCCCTGCTTCATGGACGCGAACCAGGTCGGCTTCGTGCACGAATTGACGTGGGAAGAAATCAAGACGATGCTCGACAACGCCATCACCATCAAGCCCAAGCGGCAGATGAGCGTGCAGTTCTCCGGCGGCGAGCCAACGTTGTCTCCGTATTTCC
>Ga0335070_10001212_pt1 | contig 29622 bp, 31 predicted proteins | sample Lox_Sample_13_FD_206722 | JGI IMG/M metagenome (GOLD analysis project Ga0335070, IMG submission 206722) | Soil microbial communities from Loxahatchee National Wildlife Refuge, Florida, United States - Lox_Sample_1.3 | ecosystem: Environmental > Terrestrial > Soil > Wetlands | place: USA...
CTGCTTATGGCCGCATTACGCCGACAGTCCTGCCTGCATTGCAGTTCTCCAGGTTTCCTTCTCCACACATGAAGGCTGTCCGGTCGAAGGGCGCGTAGCTCAACTGGCAGAGCAACTGACTCTTAATCAGTAGGTTGAAGGTTCGATTCCTTCCGCGCTCACCATAATCAACAACTTACGGAAGCCACTACCCACTTGGTAGCAAGTTTGGTAGCAACTCGCTGCCTACAACGGCGAGCGCGCGTCGTTTATCGTCCAAGTTAGCACGGTCATACACCTGGGGCGCCAGCTCCACCCGCTTGTGTCCCACCACGGCGCTGACCACTACCGGATGCACTCCGCCTCGCCGCATGCGGCGAATCAGGGTGTGCCGGAAATCGTGCCAACCCCCGATCAAAACTCCGACCGCTTCTGCGGCTGGCTTCAAGTACCGGCGCCTGGCATTTCCCGGATTGAGCGGCGTGCCCTTGCGGGAGCGGAAGACCCATTTGTGTCCCTTACCGAGGGAACGGAGACGGCGCACCAGCTCGGCGTGTTCCGGTTGGTCGAGCGGCAACACTTGCTCCTCCTCCAGTTCCTCCACCTTACCGTTGTAGATGATCCGGCGGATGTGGAGCACGTTGTCATCGTCGAGATCGGTTGGCTGAATTCCAATCGCTTCTTCGATGCGTCGACCGCACAGCCCCAAAAGCAGCACCAGGGTTGCGTAGGGCTCTTGCAAACGCTGGATGATGCCGAGAGTTTGTGACGGCTCCAATTCCGTGCGCACCACCTTACGCCCTCCTGTCTTCCGCGGTATCTTGATTCCCTCCAACCAGCCCGTCGGCCGCTGGAGGTAACCATTTCGCTCCGCCCAAGCCAGTGTCATGCGCAGAACCAAACGCATACTTCGCAGCGAAGATTGGCTATAGTTCGTCGCCTGAGTATTTAGCAATTTGGTGATATCCTCACGCTGGATGCTGTCAAGACGGCGGCCCTTCCAGCTCGGCAGAATGTAGGCCGACAGGGCATCGACGTAATGTTTCAGGGTGGTCTCACCCATTCCCGGCCCCTCGCTCTCCTTCCATTTTTCCGCCACCGCGTCGAACGTGATGGCGATGGCCCTCGTCCGTCCGATGCCGGCAGTGGTTATCTCGGAAATTTTCTCGCGCAGTTTATCGCGAGCACTGGCTTTGGTCGGCAACTCCTGCGAAGTCCCCAGGCGGATATTGACTGCCCGGCGGCCTTCCGCAGTGTCGATCCTGTACGTGCCGTACCAGATCTTTTGGTTTCCGCGACGGTAGACTCCTCCTTGCTGATACCGATTAATTGGCATAAGCCTCCGAATCGGTTCCAGCGACTTTCCGGCCTCCACTGTACGCTTAATTTCGACTGGATCAAAACGGATGAAACGACCGTGGCGGCTGTGTGGCAATTCGAGCAGGTGGCGGCGAACCCAGGACTCGGAAACATGCAAGAATGTGGCTACTTGCCTGGTGTCCCAAAGCGAATTCACGCTCGCCGAGTTCTCTGCTGTTAAGTCTTCGTCCACCGTCATGTGCGGTCCGTCCACTGACCTTCATCGCATCACTCACTCACTCACTGAGTGACGGAGGTGTTCGGCAGTAATGCCATTGGTGGTGCCGCGAACCAAGAGATCGGTCTGATAGTGCTGTAGAGGCTGTGGAAAGATGAGTTCAGCAGGATCGACGAGAGTCCGGTCGGTAAGGCTGCCGTGCTGCCGCGGCGTGCAGCATGATTGTAGGCCTCTCGTCACTCGAAGTTCTCCTTCCAGGATCCGGCAAAAAATGTCGCCAAAAGCGGCGTAGACATCCTTCGAGTCCATCGTCTCTGCATCTGTGGAGTGGGTTTCCCCCAAGGCGATCGAGACGTGTTCTTCCAGTTCCCTCTGCACGATCACGCCGCTCGGCAGCAACCAATCTCCGGCGTCGTAGTGATCCTTCTTCCAGAGCCGCGAGTTGCGCATGTTCCAGGCCACGGCGCCCACGCCGGTCGAGCTTAGCCCGGTGAAGTTTGACAATGTTGAGACGGATGTCGACTCGAGCAGCGCCGCCGACATGACGACAGCAACGACAGCTCGAAAAATCCGGACATAGCCATTTTCCGGCTCCGGATCCGGGAACAGGTCCGCGACGACCGCGGATATCCAGGCAAATGTGAGTCTGTTCGCCATCTCTTACCTCAGTCCAAGTTTGGGACATGAACCTGGCAAGGGCGGTCACATTTCGAAAATTCTTAGCGGTGAATTGTTACCTAACGTTGCAGTTGTAGGCGGAAGATGCGGCGGTCAGAGGAATATCGAGCAGGAGGCTTATCCGATTCTATAAATTTACAATAGTAAATTTATAGTTAAACCATCACTTTATATATTACTAATTGTCTATAGTAAATAATGGAGTTATGTCAACAAAAATGTGGACGTCGGCCGGGTTCACGATGCATCCTGGGACTATCGCAAGAAAGCGGTGCGATGGAAAGCCAGAGCAAGAAACGACGGGTCAGTAAGCCAGGTATTGGACCGAAAGAAGCGTACGTTCGATTGAAAACGTCGGGATCGGGTGGGGCAGAGGAGGCATTCGACCATCTCATCAAAGACAAAGAGGACATACTTGATCGAGAATACCTGGCCGAGAACGTGATCAGCGTACTAGCGACAGCATCGCTGCCGAAGATAAGAACGAGTCCGGGGAGTTCGGTCGCGAGCGGTTTCCTGAGGAGCTTAGCCAAGTTAATTCGGCAATATCGCGACCAACGGCAGCTCTTTGCGGAGCCATTGAAGGAACCTCAGATCGCATTTTGTAAGGAGTTGTTACCGATAGCGCCAGAGCGTCTCTCGGGATTTCTCTTAAATGTTCTCGTTGGTTATGAAGAGAGTACGGAATTGCTCAAAGTAGCAAGGTACATGGAAGGACAAGCAAAGAGTCTGGACTCACGTGTTCGAAAATGCAATCTCCTGAAATCAGGAGCCCGGAAAAGCAAGCTGGATACCGTATTGCGTTCCTTACAGACCTTCGTGCGTGTGTTAACGGGCAAAGACAACAACAAAGCAATTCAGACCATCTTCGATGTTCTGACCGCTAATCCGACGTGCGATGAGAAATTAGCTAAACTCAAAGACCCAGCCCTGGCCGCAGATACGACTCGCGATGAAAAATTTTCCGAACCCAAAAAACCCACCCCAAAGAAGAAGTCTCGTTCTCCCTTCTCGGAACCTGCGCTCAAGGCGCGGGCCCATCGGTGGCGTAAGCAACTTCGCGCAAAAGGTCACAAGATCGGCTCATAAATTTTTGTCTTGTCACCCACCTCCCACTGACGGAGCTGGAAGATGTTGTCGAGCTAGGAGAACTCCCGAGAGAAGGGGAATTGCCTGTGACCCGAAAAGATACAAGCCGTGCACCCGACATCATGGCGATCAAACAGATGGTTCGAGGAATTGATCCAGACGTGCCGGACGAGAGCGATCCCGGATTTCAAGCCGCCGTGCTGGTGCTGGCAGCCGTTAGCGTCGGCCCGCTTGTGAACGCCTTGTCGGACTTCACAGGATACGACGAAGAGTTCGTTTCTGAGATTGCCGCGCGGATGACTGCTGCCGGGTTGTGGTCGAACAACGTAGTTTGCTCACGGCACTGGCTGAAGCCGGGCGCCATCAACCGGGTGCTTTTTATGTCTGACGTGATGGTGGCGCAGGGTCTGTTGGTTGCGCATTTGGCTATGGGTCACGTCATTTATGACCTGAGTGCAAGCGGCCGCGCCATCCTGGATTGGACGACTAACGAATCCGCCGGTGTTGACACCTTGCAGTGACCACGGAGTGGCTCGCGCGTCCGGCCGCTTAACGGTGGCCGAATAGGTCAGCTTAGGGATCGTGTGCCTGGAAACCGAGTGCAGATGGAACCGCAACTGAAACTCCGGCCCGTTGCAGAACTCAGGGCGCATCCCAGCCTAGTTCGCCACAATTTCTCTGTGCCCGCACACAAACTTGCTGCGTTGAAAGAACTGGGCGAACAGATCTTCCGGGAACCAATTTCGATCACAAAAACTGGTATCGTCATCGACGGCAACGCCCGTCTGGAACTAGCACGCCATCAATGCCGAGCTGAGCTAATTTGTTTCGAGCACGATTTCACCGACGACAAAGCCTTGGTGGCCATACTGAGGAAGGAGGCATCGTCGCGCACACTGAACGCTTTTGCTCGGATCACACTTGCGCTGGACCTCTCTCTATCACTTCAACAGCAGGCTCTCGCTAATCAACGTCACGGGGGGAAGAACAAAGCCCAGTCAAAGTTGACTGAAGCTGACAAGATTGACGTGCGAAGTGAAATCGCGCACATCGCAGGCGTATCGACCGGAAACGTAACCAAGGTGAAGCAGATCCTCGCGACGGTGGTGCCGGAAGTGCGCAGAGAGCTCGAGCGGGGCACGCTTAGCATTCACCGCGGGTATTCTCTCAGCAAGTTGTCGGCAAGCGATCAGCGACTCGAAATAAAGCGGCTTCTCGCGGAAAAGGGCGTGAACAAGACAATCCAGATTCTTATCGCCGCTCACACATCGCAACAGCAATCTCAACTCCAAAAGTGTCGGCTAGTGCCAGAGACGGAACAGAACAATCTTCTGGCTAGCGTCGCTGCATTTACTCGCACTCGATCTTCCGTTATGGTCGGTGTCATCAACGTGCCCGGCAACTGCATCCTTCTAAGCCAGGAGCTGGTCAGCAGTGTTTCTCAGTGCCATCTCCTTCCAACCGATGCCAGTTAAGCTAAAGACAATTTACGAGATGGCCGCTCCATATTGGGACAACGACCAGGTGCGGCCAGTCGCTCGGAAGTCTATTCGACGAGCGATCAATTGCGGGGAGCCCGTTCTGGGTGCTGCCGTTTATAGGTCGGACGACGGCGAAGAAAAGGTCGTTTGCAACAGATGCAAGTCGCGTGCATGTACGCGTTGCGGTCGTCGCCTGACCCAATTGTGGCTGCGGGAGCAGTTCTGTCGCCTTCCTGACATGCCTTACCTAAGCGTGATCTTCACCATGCCGGATTTGTTTTGGGAGGTTTTCAGACTGAACCGCCATCTGATAAAGGATCTGCCGGCTGTCGGAGGTGCAGTCATTCAGCAGTTCCTTCGGCAACACTACGGTGTGCGCGCCCTGGTGGTCGTGATCCCCCACACCTTCGCATCAAAGTTGAATTTCAATTTCCATCTTCATTGTTGCATCTCCAGTAGTTGCTTAGACGAACAGACGGGCCGCCGCCGGATTGAAATCGTGCAATTTAAGGAGGAAGAGAGAAAAGAAATAATGGCGTTGTGGCGAGCGGCAGTGGTTACGTACCTACGCCGTGCCCTTGCGGCCTCTTTACTAAGTCCGGACACAAAACTCGACATGAGAGAGTTGAAGTACCAGAGTCGGCGGGAGTGGGTTGTTTTGCACCGGTACCTTAAAAGCAAAGTTGCTTTCTTGAATTATGCGGCGCGCTATCTCCGCCGTCCGCCGATTGCCGAGTGCCGCATCGTAAGTGCGAACCAAGACGGAGTTGAGTTTGAGGCGAAGATCCGCGAAGAGTGCAAAGTAGAGAACATAAAACTATCTTTGAAAGATTTCATTGCTGCGATCATTGATCAAGTGCCCGATCGCTACCGACATGCTGTCCGATATTACGGGTTGCTGGCGCCGCGCGCAAAGAGTTTGGCCGCTGTTTTCTTTAAGCTAGGGCAGGAACGCCGCCCTCGCCCCGAGCGCCTCACTTGGGCTGACGCCATCAAGAAGAGCTTCGGCATTGATCCCCTTCTCGACAGCCACGGCCATCGTATGAAGTTGGTCAGCCGCTCGTTTCCCGACCGCGGCTTGTAGGCTGGCCCGCATTTCTCCTTAACCGAGTGTTCGTGTTCCTGGTTGATGTCGCATAACGAGATCCCGCTCCGCAGTGTAATCGCCTTCCTAAGTGAGTTGAGCGCGCCAGGGTAACCACACGATCCCATGCTCCCAAAAGTCCCGCCACAGAATTTCTGAGGTCCTCTTCCTTCTATTTCTACTTAGGAAAATCAAAACCCAATTTCGTCGTACTCCGCGCAAACACCCCGAGAGCAGCCGAACTTTCGTGAAGGGCACGGCTAAGCGATGCTTAGGGCAGACAAAGAAGAGGAATCTATGGATTGCAATTGGTCACAGAAGTTGGGTGTCTTTCGTATTTCTGTCACCTGCCCCTCAATCAACCGTGCGAATGGACTCTAGCAGCTCGACTTTGGGCCCAAACAAGCGAGCGAAGGTCACAAGAGCCCGCCCAAATTTTTCTTCGTGTTACCCACCTCATGAATTTACCGTGCCATGCTTTCCCGGTGTGGCTGACGAAAGTCTGTGGGTTCACCGCGGGGGAAACGTGGAATGCGAGACGAGCAAGAATTGAACACCTTGCAACAGGATGTCGCAGAGCAGATTACGGCCGAATGGCATGAAAAGTTCTGTCATGTGTTTGGTCGACACGGTTTCGGGTATGGCGATCCGCCGGTGCCGCTCGCCGTCTGGCAGGGAGTGGCGCAGGCCATGGCCGACGCTAGCGGATTCGCCATCGCCATTCAGGTGACAGTGGTCGAGGCTGACCAGGAAGATCCTCATCTCTCGCGGTGTGTCGGCCACCGCAGCGTTGCCTTGCTGGAGCCTCTGCTATTCGTCGAGACTGAAACCGTCGATTCGAGATGGTGATGGTCAGCGGCCGATAGCGGACTGTTCAGGGACTGTTTGCTGAAGAAAGTGATTTGACGCTTGGTAGTTGAGTCTCAAAAACCGCCTTTCGGGCAAGAAAATTTGAAGGAGGCTAGAGAATGATGGAGAGGATTATCAGAGTGCCAGACGGCGCACGCAACAACCCCGATCCTGGATGCAAAGAGTGGTTCGCTGACGCGGAGTTGCCAGCGCGTGACCACTCGTCAAATCCCGTCTACATGGTGGTCTTAGACCACGGAAGGAATTTGCCGGTTGAACGGTATTTCTTCGACTCACCCGATGATGCCCGCTGGTTCTGGTTGCAAGGCTACAAGGACCGGTTGGTCCTCGGCAGCGAGGAAGCGCGGTTCGCTTACGAGCGGATGGTTCTTGTGATCGATAACCAACCAGTTGACGAGAGGATTAACGGCGACCTGGGCACGACCCCGCTTAAGGTCTATGCACTCCTCACACACGAGCCTCCTGAAGCTCGGATTATACAAATGGAAATTGACACTTTACCGCCGGTAGTCTACGCCACCCGCGAAGCTGCCCAACTCGCTGCCGACGAATACAACGAGGAGTTCGATGATCCTGAACCCGCAACCGTAGAGGAGATAGAGGTGGTTTTCTAGCGGTCGGCCGGATTGCCGCGAAAGACCTTAGGAGTTGCCGTCGGCAACAAGAGCCGGTGGATGCACCGGAGCGGGAGAGTTGAATGCGAGACGAAGAAGAGCTGAACAACTTGCAGCAAGATGTCGAAGAGCAGATCACGGCCGAGTTCCACGAAAAGTTCTGCTATGTATTTGGGCGGCACGGTCTCGGGTATAGTGATCCGTCGGTTCCGCTGGCCGTCTGGATGGGGGTGGCGCAGGCCATGGCCGATGCCAGCGGGTACGCCATCGCCATCCAGGTTACCAAGGTCAAGCCCGACGACGAGAAGCCCGACACCTCGCGGTTCATAGGCTACCGTCAGGTTGCAGTGCTCGATCCCCTCCTGTTCGTGGAGACGGAGACGGCCGACACGGACAAGCCGAATTCCCGGTGAAGCGATTGCATGTTTGTAACACTTGCGGTACAATACTCCTGAGCATCAAGAGTCGTTCACGTAAGTGAGCGCGCCAACCGACCTACAGATTCGGCACGGTGGCTTTGGTCGCAAGACCAGATGTGCCAGTGATGGCAACAGGGAATCTCGAGCGCCCGCCTGATGCTTTCAGGCGGTTTTTCTTTTTGCGCTGCTCTTGAACCCCCGTATTTTCAAAAGATTGAGCGTTACCGGACTAATACAACAAAGTTCTTGCAAATTAGTCCGCATTTGGAGTAGTCTCAAATCATTGTTAATACTAACCGAAAGGTGCAACGGTGGCCAGTAAAGACATTAAACCGGAAGAACTAGTCCAGTTCGCTCGGCTCGCGCTTACGGGGCGTCCCCAGGACGTGCAGATGTACATCAGGAGACTTGCAAAACGCTATCATGACGCGTTTCCCGCAGCGGCGGCCGAGCTGAACAAGCTGCTCCAGGAGTCACCGACTCGCCAATCTCCCCTTCGCCGTCAAGCTGAAGCGCCGGTGCCCGTTGATATGGAGTCTCGACTTCAACTTCTACGCGTGGAAACCTCACCCACGCTTGACGTGGAACCGATCTGGGACGCCGCGGTTCAGCGCGGTCTTGCACAGCTGATTTTCGAACGGCAGCATGATCAAGAACTCATTAAGCAGGGACTTGCGCCGACGCGCTCGGTCATATTTACCGGCCCTCCTGGGGTTGGCAAAACACTCGCCGCACGATGGGTCGCTCGGGAGCTTCATCGGCCGCTGCTCACGCTGGACCTTTCTGCGGTAATGAGCAGCTTCCTCGGCCGCACGGGAACAAACGTCCGGCATGTTTTGGATTACGCCAAGGGCGTTGACGGCGTTCTGCTGCTGGATGAATTGGACGCCATCGCAAAGCGCAGAGACGACGCGACAGACGTGGGAGAGCTAAAGCGGCTCGTGACCGTGCTGCTGCAGGAAATTGACGACTGGCCGTCTTCTGGTCTTCTGATTGCCGCGACCAATCACTCCGATCTACTCGATCCCGCCGTGTGGCGGCGGTTTGAGATGCGCGTGGAATTTCCCATGCCTGCTGATGATTCTGTCCGGCGTGCCCTCGACATATTTCTGGGAAAAGCTCAAGCATCGCCGGCGTGGAAGGACGTGCTGGCTGTGGCGTTACGCGGTCTGTCGTACAGCGATATAGAGCGTGAAGTTATGCAGGCGCGTCGGGGCGCGGTGGTTAAGGGGGAACCGCTGGAAAACGCGCTCGGTCGCCTCGTTCAGAATCGCGTTGAGCCCCTGCCCCGCAAGGAACGCGGACAGATTGCCATGTGGTTGACGGAAGCTGGAATCTCGCAAAGGCAAGTGCATGAATTGACCGGCGTGAGCCGGGACACGATTCGAAAAAAGACAAAGGGAGGAGACACCACTCTGGTGAACGAGGAGTAAAGGTATGGAAAAACGTAGCAACTACTTGATCGGCTATGGGGAGCGCCTGGCTTCGGATATGGCGGCGCCGCTGGGCGGTGCACCGAAAAAGCATCCTTACACGTTTTCCGAAGCGCACAAGCGCTTGGCACCGAAAATCCACGCGGCTGTCGTCGAACTGACGGAGCTGCCCGACGAACTCTGCCCCAGGGATCAGGCCGTTGCTCTTGTCACGCTTCATCCTGCGTATCTCGCTAAGACCTACTACCCGGCAGAATTGCTTCGTAACTACCGCCTCGAAACAATCGGCAGTCGTTCACGAACAGTTTCCCCAGAAATATGGACGCGAAAAAAACCAGTGGAGTCCGCGGTAACCTCGGAGCTTTTTGTGGCAGGTACGCGGACGCACTTTAAGGAATTTGTCTCCGGCGTAGACCGGATGCGGTCATCCGCGCCTGTGGCCGACGATCTCATCAAAATTGAAGATTTTCGCGTGCAACGAGCGGAAGAAAAGCTCAAGCCGTTCCGCTCCGACGATGAGGAACCTCTTCTCGAAGTCGTTCTGCATGCCCAGCCAGGAAGGCACGACTTATTCATTCTGGACGGTTTCGAAGCGTATCTGCGAACGCTGGACATCAAGCCTGATCTGGACAAGCGGCGGTTTTTCGCAGAGGGGCTTTGCTTCCTGCCCTTACGCGTGCCGCGCGAGGCAGCACCGGAGATTGTCAAATATTCGTTTCTGCGCGTCGCCCGCGAAATGCCCCGCCTCCGGCAGTTTCGCCCGGTTGTGCGCGCAACGCCTGGGTTTTCTCCGTTCTCATGCCGCTTGCCAAAAGAAGGGCCGGTCGATCCTGACATTCGCGTTGCTGTTTTTGACGGGGGCGTGAAATCCGACGCGAAGCTCGATCCCTGGGTCGCCCGGAAAAAGACGAAGAACCTAGGCGACGCGGTTCCTGAATTCCAGAACCACGGCACCGCAGTCACCTCGGCGCTGCTCTTCGGCCCACTGCAAGACGGTGTTACCGCAGAGCGGCCGTATGCGAATGTTGATCATTACCGGGTTCTCGATGCCGACACCCGCAAGGATGATCAGGCGGAGTTGTACACGGTATTGGAGCGTATTCAGGATGTTCTTGAGTCAAGGCCGCACTACGATTTCATCAACATCAGCCTCGGTCCGGACATGCCCATTGAAGATGACGATGTGCATGCCTGGACGGCGGTGCTCGATCAACTGTTTGCCGATGGCTTGACGCTTCCCACCATCGCGGTAGGCAATACCGGGGAGGAGGATTGGCCCTCCGGGAATGCACGGATTCAGACTCCTTCGGACTGCGTCAACGCGCTTTCCGTCGGTGGTTGTGATCGGATGGGCTCAGGCTGGAAGCGCGCGAGCTACAGCTCCATTGGTCCGGGCAGAAGTCCGGGAATCGTCAAGCCGGACGGCCTTGCCTTCAGCGGTTCCAGCAATGAACCGTACTGGGTTTTGAACGCGGAAAAACCAGGCTCGGCGATGCCGATCACCGGCACCAGCTTCGCTGCTCCGACAGCCTTGCGGACTGCGATAGGCCTTCGCGCACACTTCGGAAACGTCCTGACGCCACTGGCCATCAAGGCGTTACTTCTTCATACCTGCGACCACGGTGGACACGACCGAGCCGAAGTCGGGTGGGGCAGAATTCCGTCCGAGGTGGATGCGATCGCGCTCACCGATGAACACTCCGCCCACATCGTGTACCAGGGTGAGTTGCGCCCGGCGAGCTGGGTACGCATGCAAATCCCCATACCGGCAGACCACCTGACCGGCATGGTGGAGATTTCGGCAACGTTCTGCTTCGCAACGCTCACCGATCCGCAGGACCCGCTCAACTACACGCGCAGCGGCCTGGAAGTGCGGTTCCGGCCCCACAACAAGAAGCGTAAGAGTTCGAAGCAACAGCACGCCGACTCGGGGCACTTCTTCCAGGCGAGAGACATCTTCGTCGAAGAGATCGATCTCCGCGCAGACGCTCACCGCTGGGAGACTACGCTGCATAAATCGCGCTCGATGCGCGCCAGCGGTCTGCGTAACCCGGTGTTCGATGTCCACTACAGCGCAAGAATCGGCGGGCGCAACGCGACCTCCGCCGACAAGATACCCTATGCGCTTGTCATCACCGTCGCGGCAAAAAACACCGGCGATTTGTACAACAAAATTCTTCAGCGCTATCCGACGATTCTGGAGCCGCTGAAGCCGGTCGTCGAAATCCCAGTTCGCACGTAAGTACCAGTTTTCGAAACCACAATTTAACAGGAGGAAAAGGTGAACGAGGAACAAAAACACCACGAAAGCGAAGCAGAAAACATCATCCAGCTCGAGGAGGAAATCCTTGAGGAACTGATTGACTTGGAGGAGTGGGTCAAGGCTGGAAAGAAGCCATGCAAGGCCAAGAGCTATCGCATCCGGATCGATAAGGAGAAGTTTACTGTCCACGTGCACCAGATGACGGGGAAGGAAATTCTGGGGCTGGTGAACAAGACTCCGGACAAGTACCTGCTTTCCGAGAAATTCCGTGGCGGCAGAGTGGAGCCGATTGCTCCTAACCAGGAAGTGGAGTTTCACCGCTGTGAGGTGGAGAGATTCCAAACCTTGTCTAAGGAACCAACGGAGGGCTGATGCGGCGCCAATTCCAACTTGCTGAGGAGGACGAAACGTGCCTCACCGCCCGGAGTCCGAACTGGGAGGCCATCATCGAAAATGCTACGAAATGGGTGATCGTTCCCGACTTCGCTATCCCAGACGGATACAACCACCACTCCGCGAGCGCGGCTTTCAGAATTTTACCGTCATATCCGGATGATCAGATTGACATGGTCTATTTCTACCCGGCATTGGCGCTGAATAGCGGGCGCGTTATCCGACAGCTGACGCTGTGTCAGATTGATGGAAAGCAGTATCAGCAATGGTCGCGACACCGGCCAGCCGGTGAGTGGCGCCCAGGCATCGACAGCATCTGCACGCACATGCTGCAGGTGGACGATTGGCTACGGAAAGAACTGAGGAGCTAAACAGGGCAGATGCGAATCAAGCTAAGACTAACCGAAACCGATCACGCTAAGCTTCAGCATCACCTGCTGCCCGGTGATGGGCTGGAAGCGGTGGCGGTTGTTCTCTGCGGGAGGCGCAAAAGCGATTCGCACCATTGTCTAACGGTTCGGTCGGTTGTGCCTATTCCGTATGACGAGTGCAAGGTGCGCACGCCTGATCGGGTCACCTGGTCCACGCAGCGCCTCATTCCCCTTCTGGAGGAAGCCGCCCGCTATGACTTGGCGATTCTGAAGATCCACAGTCATCCCGGTGGTTATCCGCACTTTTCCTCAACCGATGACGAATCGGACAGCGATCTGTTCAATTCGGTGTTCGGCTGGACTGACAGTGAGTATCCACATGCAAGCGCTGTGATGTTGCCCGATGGGCGCATGTTTGGACGCGCCATTCTTAGGGATGGTGCGTTTCAGCAACTTGATTCCATCCTCGTGCCTGGCAATGATCTGCGATTCTGGATTCCGGAAGGCGGAGGAACCTTGCCCTCATTTACCCAGAGGCACGCTCAACTTTTTGGCTCAGGCACGACCAGAAGACTGCGGGAAATGGCAGTGGCAGTCATTGGATGTTCGGGAACCGGGAGCCCGCTTATAGAGCAGCTCGCGCGCCTCGGCGTCGGAAGGCTCGTGCTTGTCGATCCCGACCGCGTCGAGGAAAAAAATCTGAATCGGATCGTAAATGCCACGCGTGAGGATGCCTATCTGGGGCGTCCGAAGGTTGTGGCGATGGCGCGCGCAATAGCAGCCATGGGGTTTGCTACGGACCTGGAGATTATCCCCGAGAATCTTGCAACGCCAAGGGCAGTCAAAGCAGTGGCTGAGTGCGATGTTGTTTTTGGCTGTATGGATGGTGTTGAAGGACGGCACCTACTTAATCGCCTTGCAGCCTTCTATGTGCTGCCTTATTTTGATGTCGGCGTAAGACTTGAGGCCAATGGATACGGTGGGATAGATGAGGCTAGCGGCGCCGTGTTTTACATCAGACCGGATGGGTCAACGCTGCAAGATCGGAATGTCTACGACTCAGAGCAGTTAAGAGCAGCTGGCCTTAGGCGAACGGACCCTAGAGCCTACCGTGAGCAGGTCAGAGCTGGGTACATCCGGGGAGTCAATGAAGACCGCCCGGCGGTGATAAGCGTCAACATGCAGATGGCAAGTACAGCAGTGAATGAATTTCTGGCGCGACTTCATCCATATCGATGGGACGACAACGCCGATTTTGGAACCGTACGGACAAGTTTCATTCAGGGAGCGAACTACTTGGAGCGCGATGGAGATGCGTCGGGCATGTTCTTCCGGCATATAGGAAAGGGGGACGTGCGCCCGCTGTTATCCATGCCCGAGCTGAGCGAGGTTGAGGTGGCCAGGTGACTTGGGTTGATTCGCTCTGGCGCAAGGGGCGGGAGATAGTTTTCATCCCTGCTCGATGGTGGAATCAACGCCAGCTTCGCAAGGGTAAACCGTATCGCTATGTACACGTGGATGAATTCCCGGATTCTCTGGAAGCCAATAAACTCTACATCGCTGGAGAGAACGGATATTTCTGGGCGGCAGCTGTGTTGTGCCCCTGCGGCTGTGGGGACGTTATCGAACTGAATCTCTTGAAAAAAGCGCGGCCGTGCTGGACCGTTCAGGAGCATTCCAACGGATTGGTCAGTCTCAGGCCCTCGGTGTGGCGCCGCCAAGGTTGTCGGAGCCATTTTTACCTTCGTAACGGTAAGATCGAGTGGTGCCGGAAATAACTCCGCAGAAGACGATACTGGAGAGTGAGATTAGCCGATGGGACCAGAGGATTGGGAATGGTGGTGGGGCGCTTGGAGAGACCGGATTCGTTGCGGAACTTGTCACGCACTGATGGATCTAAAAGCCCCCTGCCCGGTCTGTGGATGCGACTATCGGGATCTCAAAGCTACCGAGATTGTGGTCAACGGTCGGACTTTCACGGTTCCTCCCGCGTTTGCGGGCGCACTCGACTGGTCACCATACGTAATGTTGCAGCTCATGGAGCGGGAGTGGCTCCGGCCGCCCGCAAAGAACGGCAGGCTTTCGGCCGTTCCACAGAATAACAGCCCGTCCTCACGAGTTTTGCTCGTTCTGGTTTTTTGGACATACTTTGAGTCAATGATGGGTTGGTTTTACGAAGCGGCTACGAATGAACTCCCAGGTACGGTCGGGGCAGATCTTCTGCGACGTTACAATTTTATCGGTGCGCGGCTTGACCGTCTGCACAAAATATTATTTGGCGTAACCTACAAGCATGATCTTGACCAGCTCGGCTGCCAGTCAATTTGGCAACATTTGGCGGAAGTGCAGCAGCAGCGAAATGCTTTTATGCACGGCAATCCGGAGGCGATAACAGATGCGCTCGTAGAGGATACAGCGCGGTCGATTCCCGACTTTCACGAAGCGTGGATCAAATCATTTAACATGCGCTGTGCAAAACATCCCTAACCACCGCTGAAAAACATCTCCAGGTCAAACCAATCCTATTAACGAGTCCAACCGGCGCGTGAGCCAGATAACAGTGATGGCCTAATGCCCCAGTTAGAAAAAGCACAGCAGGGACCGCGCGGGCGGATTTTCCAACCCGCAATTCGTTGGTCTTTGTACGTCTTTCGCGCAGGTTTGCCGTCCCCGTGCCTTTTGTAAGTTGTGCAAACCAATTCCCGCTAGGTTGTCACGGCAGCGTTCTTGGCCGAACGGGATGCTGACCGGGCACCCTGACTGTCGGTCAGGCGGAAAGCGCCATGTTACAGCGTATGCGGAATTCGAATTGTGCGAAGACTGTGCGCCTACCGTCTACAGAAATGTTGCAACGACTGCCACAATTCCGCGCCTACATCGTGGATGCAAAGCACCAGGTGATCTAGCCAACTATTTGAATACTAAAGCCTCTGAACCAACAAGTCCGACCTCCTGGTCCCAAGCCAGGTGCTCTAGTAGTCCAGTTCATTTGCTGACAGATTAGCCGATTAGCCAGAGCAGGGAAGTCTGACTGACTGCGCGTCAGTCAGACTCTATCCTTATTATTGGCATTTCGGGCAGGGGAGTGTGCGAACTGTGTGCCACATTTCGCGCGAGGAGCCCCTAGTCCTGAAGGTTGCGCAGCGGTTCGAAAGCTGTTGAGTTCTGGTGTTCTCTGATGCTTTATCGGACCGCCTTTCGAGCGATGGATGATCTGCGTCGGCTCTGGAACCGTGGACGGATGACGTTTGGTTGAGCTCTCTCGTCGCTCTATAATTGTTTCCGTGGCCGATCGGATTCTGTGTTCGTGCGTGACATGTGCCGGCTGTGGGACTTGGATTGTCGTTCAGGAGAGAACTGCTGGGGGTATTACAACCGATAACGAGAGGCTCAGCACCACTTGTCCCGTGCCAGATTGCGGCAAAGAGTTTGCCTTCCACGGAAGTGAGACACGGGTTTTTGAACTGCCCGTCTCCTTGTTCGAGCGTCGCCATTTCTACCGGTCCGAACTGTAGTGAACTCGCCTCAATCCGTTGGGTCCCAGCCACGGCTCGCGACCGGCAACTGAACCGCGTCACGCACGCGCCTTATCAATCATAATTTCCCAGATGTTTTTGATGACTCCACGGTTTCCCGGGCAGCACCGTTACCGCCAGCTTCTTTCGTTCTGAAGTGCGCGGCCCTTCTCATCTTGAGGACGGCGTCACCCACGGCAATTGCGAGCTCGAACCGCGATATCGGGGAGATCATCGCTGAACATCTCACCGCAGCTGTCAAAGGTTTGACACTGTCGATTGGATCCGTCAAAGCTCTGCCTTTTACACACGACCATCGGCCCTTTGCGGCCGATTTCACTTCACAGGGACCATTATGGCGAGACTGCGATGTCCGAGATGTGGAACATCGATTGCAAAACTCTTTCTTGAATAGAAGTCGTACCTGGTGCAAGAACATTTTTGCTCGTTGACGGGCTTACTGAGCACAACGGGCACACGCCTGCATCGAGTCCAATGGGAAAACAAGAAATGAAAACCCTTCTCTCGTTATGTCTCTTGCAAAAGAAGGAGCGTGATTAATGTCTGCCTCGCCCGTTCCCGTCGAGTCACCGGCAGCTGCGGCACATCCTGGCTTCCGATGGCAGAAATACGTCACGCCCCTGCTGGTTGTGCTGGTCGCTCTCGCCATCTTGATTACGCTTACCCGAAACTGGAATTCCTGGGAAGGTGGCAAGGCGGAACAGGTCACCGACGACGCTTACGTTCGCGGTGATCTCACGCCGCTGAGCACCAAAGTGGCCGGTATCGTTAGCGTGGTGCACGTGGCTGATTATCAGCAAGTACACAAAGGCGACCTGCTAGTCGAATTGCAAGACAGCGACTACCAGGCGCAAGTGGACCAGGCCAAGGCGGCGGTTGAAGCGGCAAGGGCCGCGATAGAAAATAACGTTCGGCAACGGCAACTGCAGGATGCCCGCATCGAAAAAGCGCTTGCCGGTATAGATCAGGCAAAAGCACAAATAGCGGCAGCCGAGGCAGGGAAAGAAGCGGTACAGGCGGATCTGGTTCGCACCCGTTCCGAACGCAAGCGCCAGGAGGAACTGTTTCAGACTCATTCAACCACCCAGCAGAAGCTGGAAATCGCTGTTGCTGATGAGGAGCGACTCGCGGCACAGTACGCCAGCCGCGATGCCGACCTAAACCAGGCGCGAACGATGCTGCGCAGCAATGAATTGTCAGCGGAAGCTGAGCGCCGTACGAAAGCCGTTTTGGAATCCCAGGAACTGCAACTTCAGGCGGACCTGCGCGCCAGGCAGGCAAGTCTGGCTGTGACGGAAGTAAATCTGGGATACACGAAGATCTACGCCCCCGGAGATGGCACCGTGGGAGAACGGCAGGTTCGCCCCGGGCAGTTGGTCTCTCCAGGAACGCAGGTGATTCCTTTCGTCGACAAGACGAAGTGGGTGCAGGCAAACTACCGCGAGACCCAGTTAACCAATGTCAAGGCCGGTGATCCTGCGGAACTCCGCATCGACGAATACCCTGGACAGATCATTCATGGGAAGGTAATCGAGATTGCGCCCGCCAGCGGATCGCAGTTTGCGCTGCTGCCACCCGACAATGCGACCGGCAATTACACCAAGGTGGTACAGAGAATCCCGGTCAAGATTGCCTTGGATGATGTCACCTTGGCGACCAAACTGCGCCCGGGTCTTTCTGTGACTGCCACGGTACTCACTAGACGATAGGCGAATCATCATGGCAGCTACAGCGGTTACAACACGTCCACCTGGTCCAGTGGAGATTGCCCATGCCACCGCTGCGGCAATTCCCTCGCAGATTTCCGCCCGGCCTCTGTTGGGTATCGTCGGGGTTCTCATCGGCGCCGGGCTCGTCACGCTCACAGCTCGCATGCTTTCGCTGGGGATGGCAGATCTCAAGGGCCACGTTGGCATCAGTTACGATCAAGGTGCATGGCTCGACAGCGCCTATAACGCGGCTCTCATGTTTATCGGACCTTTCAGCGTCTTCCTGGGAGGTTTGCTCGGTCCACGCCGCGTCCTTCTGCTTGCGGCTGGAGTATTTACCGTGACTTGCGCCTTCCTGCCGCTGATCCACAGTTATAGTTTGCTGATTGCGGCATTGATTGTCGCCGGACTGACCTCAGGCACCTTTTATCCACTCACCCTGACGTTCGCGCTGCGAATTAGTCCACTGCGATACCTACCCATCACGATGGCGTTTTATGCCACGTTTATCGACGGGGCAGTCAATATTGCGCCGTCACTCTATGGCTGGTACCGCGAACATCTCTCGTGGCACTGGATGTTCTGGAACTCAGCGCTGATTGCACCCGTGATGATGATCTGTATCTATTTTGGGATACCGAAAGCCCCTCCCCGAAAAAAGGACGCTCCCGTGCCGAGTTTCGTCGGATTCCTTTTCCTGAGCGCCGGATTGGCCCTGATGTTTGCTGCCCTCCAGCAAGGTGAGAGGCTTGACTGGTGGCGCTCCGGCGTATTCAACGCGTTGTTCTGGTCCGGCGCGTTCTTCACACTCTGTGCGCTCATACGGCGATTACGCGGCCCCAATGCTCTGGTGGCACTCCCTTATCTCTGGAAATGGAACACTGTTCTGCTGGGAAGTCTGCTCTTCTGGTTTCGGTTTACTCTCACCGGAACCATCATCCTGATTCCGCAGTCGCTCGCAATTCACGGTTTCGAAGCCGATCAGATCGGGCCGGCCGTGATCTGGAGCGCCGTTCCGCTGTTGTTGGTTACGGTGACCGCCGGGCTCCTGATGCTTCGCAAATTAGACCCTCGCCTGCTGCTGGCTGCCGGCCTGACCTGCACCGCCTTCGCCGTCTACTTGAACTCTGAGTACACGACCGCCTGGTCAGCAGCGAACTACTATCGGACCGAGTTGCTCACGGGCGTCGGGCAATCGGTTTCTCTCATAGGACTGGTGGGTTGCATCATCCTGCAGGGAGTCTTCACCGGTGGGTTGGCGAAGCCCCCGTGGATCCTGACATTCTCAGCGTTCTTTCACACCATTCGCTTATTTGGTGGGCAGGCGGGGGCCATTTACATGGGCCACTTTCTTGCGGACCGCGAGAAGCTGCACTCGAACCTTCTGGGTCTGCACGTAACCCAGGGAAGCTGGATTGCAGACAGAAATCTTCATGCGATGGCGGCCGGCATTTACACCAAATCGTCCGGCGCGGCTGAGGCGGCGGCCCGCGCTGCCGTTCTGATCGGAGCGCGGCTGCGTCTTCAGGCGTACGCCTTGAGCCTGATCGATGGATTTCTTCTGGTGGCATGGTCCTGCCTCCTGGGCCTTCTTTTGACCGCGTTGCTGCGCAAGTCGCCGCTCGACTACGGAGACCTCAGCACATTCCAGCCGGTTAAGGAGACGCACTCATGAATTGGGAATTGACGCTTTCGCTCATCACTCTGGTGTTCTCGCACGCCCTTGCCTTTGCCGGAGAGCCGGCCGATACAGCCTCCGCTCGCCACATAAACTTGCACGAGGCCGTGCAGTTCGCGTTGCAGCACAATCACAGCATCCACATCGCTGAATACAAAGTCGAGGAAAAGCAGCACGCCAAAGACGTTGCGAGAAGCGCGTATTTCCCGACGATTCGAAATGACAGCAACTTCGTACATCTGACCGACACTCAGCTCATAGAAATCTATGCGGGTGGTCTGGGCGGGGTTGCAGGCACCCCAGTTCCTCCTGTAAATTCCGTCCTTAACCAGGGTGGGCGCGACCTGGCGACCAGTGGAACCCAGCTCACCCAGCCTCTGACCACACTGCTGAAAATTCGGCCTCTGAACGACATGGCGCAAGCGGAGTTGAAGGCTTCAAGGCAGAACGCGCAACAAACGCAGAACGATGTTGCTCTCACGGTTCACCAACTCTATTACAAGGTCTTGATCGCACAGGTGCACCGCGCCGCCACGGAGGCCAGGATCAAGGCTTCACAGGATCTACAGGGCGAACGCGTCCAGCAGGTGAAGTACGGCAGCGCATTGGAAGAGAACCTGATCGAAAGCCGCGCGCAACTGTTGCAGGCGAAGCAGGAACTGTTGACTACCGATTTGCAGCTCTCGGACCTCAAACTACAGCTCAATGATGCCATGGGCTTGCCGCTTACGACGCCGCTGGCTCTCGATCCCGACACAGCAGAAGCGCCGCCAGCCTGCGCTCGCGAAACTTGCGTGACTGAGGCGCTCGCCTCGCATCCCGAGATCATCGAAGCGCGCAACGAAGTGGAGAAGGCCAACGCCGCGATTCGCCTGTCAAAGGTGGACCTGTATGTGCCGGACGTGGACGCTTTTGCCCGTTACAGCTACCAAAACCAGGTTCCATTTCTGGCTCGAAATTTCGGCTCCTTCGGTGTTCATTTCGGCTACGACCTGTTTGATGCGGGTCGCAAGCGCGCGCTCCTCCGCGAGCGCGAGGCTCAACTGGCACAGGCCAAGGAGAACCTTGCCCGATTGACCGACGAAGTCGAACTGGCAGTCCAGACCGCATACAACAAGCTGGAAAGAACCCAGCAGATGCGGAAGGTGTCTGAGGAATTGCTGACCTTGCGCACCGAATCAAATCGAGTTGTCCATGAGCAACTGGTGCGGGGAGAAGCCCTCAGCTCCCAGGCCGATATGGGAACTGCCCAGGAACTCGATGCCAAGACGTTGCTGCTTCAGTCGCAACTGGATTACACGGAGGCGAACGACGAGATCATTCACGCTATGGGGCGGGCACCTGAATAGGGTTCCGCTGTTGCAATAACGACGACGTCCAGGAGCTGCTTGGTCGGAGACAAGAACCAGGAAAATCCAAAACAAGTCCGCAATGAGAAGATGCAAAATCTGCAGTCAAACCGGCGCCAGCATCAAGACGTTGAGTGCTCCCAATAAGACCTGACCAATCGCGAGGAGAATGAGCGCAATCCCAAGCTTGTGGACGATTCCGGCACGCGTTCGAACCAAGGTCGCGCAAAGCCAGATGACATACGCTGCGCCTACTATTGCCATGGCTGGGTGCAGTAAGCGCAATCGCAACAGAAAGTGGCTGGTCGCCGAGAAGTCTGACGCAAGTGCACCGCTCAGCGAGGTGGCAGGAAACAGAGTATCTCCGAGAGCGGCCAGCGCACCACGAACGTCTATGAAAATCACCGCCAGCAAATCGATGATAAACCTTCCAGCTTCCCTAACGCTGAATTCGCCGCGAGCAGGAGGGTCGGTGAGACCTGAAGCGTTAAGCGTACTCGAGCCGATGCGCAGCAAGGTATTGGCAAGATAGAGAGACAACAAAACAGCACGCGTTGCGGATTGGTCTTTGCCAACACGTTGCAACAATACGAGCGATGCTCCGAGTCATGCTTCATTGAGCATGAGGACGGCGGAGAGTATGGCGGTCGTGCGCGCCCATGCGCCTCGCACAGTCACGCGCATCGTCAGATATAAGAGCGCAAGCACAGAAATGAGTGCCAGGCCGCTGGTAACTCGATGGGTAAATTCAATCAGCATCGCCCTCTTCGGCGATGTTGGGATCACCTCCCCATTGCAAAGCGGCCAATGATTGCCACAGCCCGCACCAGAGCCGGTGGCCCGAACATAGGCACCCCAGAGTATTACCCCGAGCATGTAAGCGAGAATCGCCCAGGCGTACCGCGGCACTGTTCGCGTGTTCGCTCGTTCACGATTCGATTTGAGTGTTCCTGAAATCGGGATCAGCCCCTCCTGCTTTGATTGATCCTTTACATGCTGTTGCGTTGATCGTAGACCGCTGCGTCGAGCCGGACAAGCCGACCGGCATAGCTCGTGTCGTATTTGTCTTTCTATCTTCGAGTTGTCTGAGCTGTTGTCGATCCGGTGTTCGTCGGAGGCAGCTCTGTTAGCTTCAGATCGAGAGCCATCGTTGCATGGTTTCGGTCAGGAGTTACGGCCGGGCGGAATCCAGAATAGTCCTCTCCTCCAGCGGATCCGGTCACTACCACACGATTCGCGACCCTGGAGGTTACATCGCCACTGCAAGTCGCACCGGAGTAGTCCTCGCCGATTGTGGAGGGCTCTTGGCAGTGCTCGTCATCTACCAATATCGTTGGCCAGTCACCATCCGTGATAGCATCTACAAACTGCGGAAAGGCCTCGAGACTCACTGATGTCGCACCTGATAGTTTCATTGTGTTGTTCGACGGCCCCCGGGTCGGATTAGAAAATATCAGAGAGACTTCACGAGTGTCGATGCGCGCGACCGGTTCCCCATATTGTGGTCCGGCGTAAGCTTCATTTGGATCCGCGGTCACGCTTCGCTCAACGTGAGTGACGGAAAGCCTGCCGGTCACAGCAATCCTTCCATCTACAGTCACAGAAGCCCGCTTGGATGTAAAACTCATTTGCGCGAATTCCGACATGGGGCTGTTACCTGGCGTTATCGTCAAGCTGACGGTCGGACCGGCAGGATCATCTGAATCGAACACCACGATACCGCTGACGCGTGCCAAGCCAGTCTCCAGCGCATTCTGCCCCGATCCGAGCGACAATCGAGCTACCGAATGCTGCGCATCAACCTGAAAAGTGTTCTGGGCAGGCGCTGCAATCGAAGTGATTATGGCACCTAGGGCCATCATCAGTATCAAACCCGGTGAATTCATTATTGCCCGAAGCTTACTTACTGCATGCGAATTCATATATCTAAATCCACAAGTTCAGCCTCTTGTAGAGCAATAGCGATGCCAAAAGCCACCTATCGTATTTCTCTGTAACACAAGGACTTGCTAGTAGGAGTGAGATGTTGCCATCTTCTCAGTGTCAAGCACAGATCGGTCAGTCATCGTGGCTGTCGAAGTACTGCCAGCCTCACCTTCGCGAGAGAGCGAGCCGATCCCCATCTTCGGAGTGCTCAGTCGCTACCGACACGTGACTCTCAGCATGAATAAAACGGCGAATTCGACGTCAGCAAGCTAAGCGGACAGCGGATTCTGCCGACGCCTATAATAGGGCACTCGTGTTACGGTTAAGGCTTCGGGCGTGGGGTAAAGCTGCTATCTGTCTTGCCAGCTGAAGCGATGGTGCCTTCAGCGTTGCTGGCGGCAATGGTGGACGGTTCCGCCCTCTGTTTAGCTGTTCCGGCTGTTAGACGCACCGCCTCTTCCATCTGTTGGAGAGAGGTTAGAATGGTGTTCCTCGAAACCCTGCGCACAATCGGATTTACCAACCAGCGAAGCCCGACTGGGATGTCCCGGCTGAGGGCAATTGCCTCCACTTCGATATAGACGCCACCGTTTCTCTCCTCGAACCGGGCAATGCTATAGAGGCGCCAGAGATAGCCGCTGCCCTGGTTCGGTGGAAGTTCCTGCTCGTCAGGCCTGCCATAGTGCCGAATCTCCTGCACGCGCGTCGTTTGCGCGGTGCTGTACCAACGAAGTTCGTCGAGCCGGAGATAGCAGGCTTGGTACTCGGTGTCGAGTGCCGTCTCGGCCACGACCGTGGTGTTCAGCACGCGCATCGAGTACTTGTCGCAGTCCCCGTCAGTGCCAAGCGCTCGGGCCTCGACAACCGTGGGTTTGTAGAACTCCTTATAACGACCGTAGTCACGCACGGTAGACAACACGTCTCTGAGTCGAGCGTTAGGAATGAACGCCGCTCCTATCCAATCGTGGATCAAGCCAGAGGGCACGGTCTTGGGATTATTCTGACCGACTGGCGACACCAGAATATTACCCGCGCGAACACGGTCGACGCGTTCCGGTTCTTCGTCAATCCACAGGAAGGAGCTCTGGAGCCGCCCGCGGTTCTGTGCATTTACCGTCTGAATGTAAGAATCCCAGCTCTTCAGGGTCTCTTCCTTCAACTCCGCGCCACCGCACGCGGCCGGAGCGACGAGAAAACTTGCGCAGATTACGCCGACTAGAAACCAATGGAGCATACGGAACATGCAAATTTCTCCTTTAACCATCTGCGCCAGTTTGCTGCAACTGTGGGATAAGGATCCATACATGCGATCGCGAGACTGAGCTGTTTCGTCCCGTTGTCGACTACCAGTTACATTGGCGTGTAACATTTCCCTTCTCGTTGCAACCGCGCACATATGAGAAGCACTACCCGGGTCCGCGCCACGACATGTCGATGTGGCTTTCTTCCGTCGGCTTTTGAGACCGGTTGCCAATGAATCTCCAAACAGTGCATTCTCCTAACTGTTTCAAGGCCCTGAGCGCCCATACCTTTTTGGGAGACATGTTGGATGCCAAAGCCCACTCGCTAGCAAGTCAGTCTTGTCAATGACTTGAACGTATAGGGCCTATCGCCTTCTGCCACTATAGGCTGGTGCCTCCGGGCAGCGGGGAAGAAACGCTCTGACGCCGTAGAGTCTTCCTTGGAGTCCAAAGCTTACGTGCTGAGTGTAATTTCATGACTCATGCTCCACGAGTTCAGCTTCTAGTAGAGCAAGAACGATGCCAAAGCTACCTAGCGCATGTCTCTGTAACACAAGGACGTGTCAGGAGAAGGTGGGTGCTGTTATCGTGTCAGTGTCAAACACATGTCATGCAGTCATTCTAGCTGTTGAATTACTGTCAGTCCGTCTTCGAGAAAGAGTGGGCCCGGCCCGGCCCGGCCTACAAAACGCTCAGTCGCTACTACCGACACGAGACTCTCAGCATTAGTAGAAGTGGAAGATAAACTATCGACGCTGCGAGCAATCGGCGTGAAGTCTCCCTCGATCGTTGATGCACGAATTCCAAGCCACAAAAAAGAAAGCCTAGACCCAGAAGTAGTCCCGCCCACAACAACATGGCTGAATGCCACGATGGAAATTGCACGATGCTGAGTGGAAGTAAAACAACCAAAGGCAACATGGTTTGCAGAATCACAATGGCAACTCTCGCGTGCCCCATGGGCAACACTGAATAGCCCGCGCGATCGTAGTCCTCACGGTACATCCATGCGATTGCCATGAAATGCGGAAACTGCCACAGGAAGACGATGGCATAGAGTAGCCATGCCTCTATATTCAAACTCCCCGATGCCGCGGCCCAACCGATCAGTGGAGGCATAGCGCCAGGAAAGGCTCCGACCAGAACGCAGAGAGGCGTCCTTCGTTTCAGCGGAGTGTACAAGAACAGGTAGAAAATTAGGGTGAGAAGCGCCAGCAGACTCGCAAGCATGGTCGTCGACACCGCGAGATAGATCGTGCCGGCCGCTGACAAAACGATTCCAAAGTCCAGAACTGCACGCGGATTAAGGCGGCCAGCCGCAACCGGGCGACGGGCGGTCCGGTGCATTTGTGCATCAAACTTCCGCTCGACGTACTGGTTTAGCGTCGCAGTCCCACTGGCAACGAGCAGTGTCCCGAGTAGAACATTGAACAGTGCGAAGAATGAAAACTGCTGTCCCGCATTTGAGCAACCGAGATCGAAGCCCACAGAAGTTGTGATCAGAATCAGGAAATTGACTTCCGGTTTGGTCAGTGTCCAGTAATCGGAGAGCATGGCGCTGATAAAGCGGCGACTTCTTACTGCAGGTGTGCCGAGCGTGGTAGGAATCTCGCCGGACATTTTAGATGACCTCCGTCGGACGAGGCGCCTGCGTTGCCGTACTGGGTTGCGAAGGCTGTTGCTCGACCCAGCGCTCTTGCGAACTATAGGGCGAAAGCAACTGCGCCGTGAGAATTACTCCTGCTCCCAGGTAAATGATGGTTACGACAGTCCACATTAATGCGCCCGCGCATTGCTGGTCCTGCAGCGGCGATAGGCCGAAGAGGTGCGAGGAGGAGAAGTAAGCCGGATACACAACGCGGTCGCAAAAGACGAGAAATCCGGAGAGTATGTCGCACGGTAACGTGGCAAAAAAAAGATACAAAACGATTGACCACTTTGGCCACCTCGAGACCGCCGGCCAGGGCTGGATGACGGGCCACCAAAACAGAAGACCGGTGACCAGGAATGATGCCTGCTCAAGTCCATGCGACACTCCAGAACGCATCCCGAACATAAACACAGCCGGAATGTGCCATGCGACGAGGGTGAGGGCCGCTGCAAGCCAGCAAACTGCAGGGTGCGTCAACGCTTTGCCGAGCCGCTTTATTCCCGCCCAATGAAATATCGAACCACGTATGCCTTCAGCGAACTGCTGTGGAAGGCCTCTCAGCAACGGCTTAAACGGCGCACCGAGCCAGACCAAGGGAGCAGCGACCGTCATCAACAACAAGTGTTGCACCATGTGGGCTGTCAGCAGCTCATGATCAAAACCACCAAGAGGGGAGGACACTGCAAACCAGATAACAAGTAGGCCAACGATAAAACTGGAGGCACGCCAAACCTCGATCGTGGGATCGGTAAACCTGCGAAGATGAATCCACCCGCGAACATAAATCCACGCAAGGACAGTCAGAGCTGCGGAGAGCCAAAATGATTCGAACGAGGCGTGATGCATATGAGGCATGGCTCAAGATCCTATGGTTGAGTGCCGGGAGCCTTTTGGCCGTTATCGCCTAATACGATTTCGCGGGACGCATCGCGCGCGGGAGCTTGCTTCGGCGGATGCAGAGTTTCAAGAAATGCGACTAGTGCCGTGGTCTCCGCAGGACTCAAGTTCTTTCCGTAGGCCGGCATGTTGCCGCCGCCTTGAATCACCTGCCGAATGAGCTGGTCTTGTGTGAGTCGCACCGCGACACTGTCCAGTGCCGGGCCCCTCTGTCCTCCGGTGTCGCCAAGGGAATGACAATTCCGGCACTGCTTCACCTGAAACACCAGCGCACCCTGCCGTTCCAGTGCAGTGGTGCCATGTATGAAGTTTTCGGGGACAGGATCACCGCTCCACGCATTCATGTGCGGACTCCATGGAGCAGATTGCGCGAGACGAGTGAAGGTCCCGAGTGTAATCGCGATCAGCAGGACCGCGAGAACTGCAATCGGGCGGCGCTTCCAGCTCTTTTCTCCTTCGCCGGACAGAAATGGAAGAAGGATCAACGCAAGAATTACCACAGGCGGGACGATCAGAAGGAAGGGTGTCTCAAGAGAGGGAGGAAGGAGTGACAGCACAGCGTACAGGAACAGAAAGAAATAATCCGGCTTCGGTGCGGTCTGGATGATCGTCGGATCGGGCTGGCCAGTTGGCCCAAAAGGACCGAAGTAGAAAGCGCATGCGGCGATCGCCAGAATGATGAACCCTGCGAAGAATAAGTCTTTCCAGACCGCATAGGGTACGAAGGGCGCACCTTCTTGTTTCGTCAGTGCATGATAGTCGCGTTCATAGGTGGCTCGCTTTACGATGCGTCCAGGCATGGGCCACTCGTTGATTCCGAGTTTCAGCACCATCAAGAGATGAAGACCCACGAAAGCCATTAGCATTCCGGGAATTACGAATACGTGCAGCGCAAAAAACCGTGAGAGCGTTGCGCCGGCGATGATCGGTCCACCCAACAAAAGTTTTACAACGGCAGGACCGATGATCGGAACGCGACTGGAGATCGATGCTCCAATTCCCAATCCCCAATACGCGTCCTGATCGAAGCGCATGATTTGACCCGTGAACGCCATGCCCAAAGTCATCAGCAAGAGAAAGACGCCGAGGATCCAGGTGAGTTCCCGTGGGAACTTATAGGCCCCGAACAGAAACACCTGCGCCATATGAAGGAGGACGATCGCCACCATGAAATTGGATCCCCATCCATGCATCGCGCGGATAAACCAGCCGAGAGTTACGCCGTGGTTCAGAGCCTGCAAACTGCTCCATGCTTCTCCTGCCGACGGCACATAAATCAGCGCTAGCAGGATTCCCGTTACAACCTGCAGAAGGAACACGGTGAGCGCCGCGCTGCCAAAGACGTAGAACCAGCTTGCTGTGCTGCGCGGCACGGGATGTTCGGCAGCTTCGCGAATCGGTGCCGCGAGTTGCAAGCGATGATCGAACCATTCGCCAATGTTTCTGATCAGGCGCATGGCGGTTTCTCCGCGGATAGATTCGCAATCGGTCCACCCGGGGTCGGCAATTCACCGGCCTGGATCGTAATCAAACCGTTGTCGACTTTGTACGGATACTCGAACAGCCCGCGCTCCGGCGGTCCCGAGGCACGCGAGCCGTCGCGATAGTAAGCACCGCCGTGACAAGGACACATAAATAACCCGGATTGCGGGAACCAGCGGACCGGACAGCCCAGATGCGCGCAGTTGATGGCAAAGACCTGGAACTTATCTCCAGCGATACGTCGCACCCAGCAGGCAGTGTCCACGGTCTTGCCATCCGTCGGCATCACGTAAGGGTTCTGAAAAGTGGCAAGCCGCGTCTCGCCCTCAGGAAACTCGTTCACCCGACCGAGCGGCACCCACGAGAGATAGCCGTTCGCGCGCCCGCGCGTGACAGACGAGAGAAGATATCGCGCGATGGGCGCCGCCAACACGATCGCCGCGAGTCCGTTGAACAGGATTCCGAGTTTCATGAGAAACCCGCGGCGGGAAACCGTTCCGTCACTCGACGGGACAACGACAGGTTTGGTCGACATATCTGGACTCCTAGTGCGCTGCGTTATTCGAAGCGGTATAAGGCTGCCCGGGGCTCTGCACTCGATGCGACGCGAGCCAGGCAACGACATCCGTGATTTGCTGATCTGTCATCGGCCGTCCAGGAATGTTCCCGCGCCAGTCGGGCGCGCCCAAGTCAGGCCTGCCAGTGATGACGATCGTGCGCAGACCCTGATCGCTAACGAGAGCTAAGAATGAATCGTTGGTGATACAGCTTCCTTTTGGTCCACCTGCTCCGGTACTACCGTGGCATGACGCACAGTATGCGTGGTAGACCATCTCGCCATGCGCGGCATTGCCGGGAGTTATTGATGCGTAGGCAGGTGGATTGTTCCCGTCGAGAATGCCCTTGCGGCTCCAGTGAGCAAATATTCCGCTCGCGATTGCATCGACTTGTATGTCGGTCAGCATTCCTCCGGCACTTTGAGCGAAGGCTGGCATCGAGGTTCCATGCACACCTTTGGCGATGACCTTGCGCATTGTGCTCTGGTCAATAATGGCGAGATAAACGGGGTCAGCCACCGCAATCGCCGCTCCTCCTTGTCCTTTTGCACCGTGACAGCCCGCACAGTTGTCTCCATAGAGGGTGGCAAAGTCAGAGACCATATTCGGCGCTACTGGTTCAGAACCCGTTTGGGGCTGGCCGTGAGGAGAGCTACAGGCTGAGAGCAGCATGACGCTCAAAGCTGCGTACGCGGATAGATACCAAAAGCGCTTCACCGTCGATCATCTCCGTTTTCCGGTCGTGAGGTGATTCCCGGAGCTTCGATACCCGCGCGCACGGCGAATGGCAGATTTTCGTGCGTCAGTACAGGCGATTGGCGCACGACAACGACACCCGCAACGATCCCGAACGCCACCTGAGAAGCAATGAACCACGGCCAGTCAATGTGGCTCGCGAGCAACGGATTGAGCAGCCCGAGGATCGTGTAGAGCAGCCCCGACCACAAGACTGGCCCCACCAACCCTCCAAGGACAATCGGATGGCGTGCGAACATGGGGAGCATCGCGCCATACAACAAGCCAACCAACGCGGATACCAGCAAGTGGAGACCTACAGCAATCGCAAAACTATCTGGCTGAAATGAATGCAGCTGTGCCGGGCCAAGTTTGAGTGACTGCGAGTAAACTGCCGCGGCAAGAAGGTTGACCGGATACCAGAGACTGCCTGCCTTCAGCACGCCGTAGGCACAGGCCAGAATGGCCATCGCTAGGCTTCCTGAAAGACCGCCCTTCAACCCGGCAGAAATCGGATAAGTCTTCAGAGGAAGCCACGCGCGTGACTGGTCCGAAATCGGAAGCCGTTCGACGACGCGATGCACGGTACTAATCCGAGTGTCGTCGGGAACAATGGGAACAACTTCCTCGTGCTCGTGGGGAAGCACTTC
>Ga0335070_10001213_pt1 | contig 29616 bp, 23 predicted proteins | sample Lox_Sample_13_FD_206722 | JGI IMG/M metagenome (GOLD analysis project Ga0335070, IMG submission 206722) | Soil microbial communities from Loxahatchee National Wildlife Refuge, Florida, United States - Lox_Sample_1.3 | ecosystem: Environmental > Terrestrial > Soil > Wetlands | place: USA...
TCAAAAGGCCACCACGAAAATGCTCCATCATAGCTCTTGACACCCTTTCTGCCCTGATACCCACTTAAAACCTCCGCCTCATCGCTGTTCTCATCCCCCTTCCAACACCTGAATGCGAAATCTCTGGCGGCCGGAGATTTCTCTTGCAATATCCGCTCGGGGATGGTAGTTAACGGTAGGCAGGCAATGTGAAGCTCCTAAGGCTTTGTGAAAAAGGAACGGGGAATTTGCGATGGAGCCATTCCCAAAAAGGAGGTGGAAATGAAAAGGGTTTCTGCAATCTCAGTATTGATATTCGCAGTTGTGCTGGCGACCTTTGTTTCCGGACACGCACAATCAAGGGCCGTGGACAGAAGCGCGGTCCCCTTGCCTCCCGATCTCGCCAATCTGCCGGCGATAATGGCGGAACCCTGGTTACAGGTCGATCCCAGACCTAATGTGATTTTGGAGGGACCGTCGTTTGACCGGCAAGGGAACTTGTTCGTGACGGCCATCCCGAATCCGGGACGGGTACTCAAGATAACCCCGCAAAAACAGGTGAGCGTTATTTTCGAGAGTAAGGATATCGACCCGAACGGCACTGCTTTTCATAAAGACGGCAGGCTGTTCGTCGCATGCCTGACCGGACAGCTCCTCGCCATGAATCAGGACGGCAGCAACGTCGTGGCCGTGAAGCCTACCTATCAGGGCAAACCGCTCAAGATGAACGACCTCGTTTTTGACGCAAAGGGGAATCTTTTTATCAGCGATTGGGTCGGTAATGTTTCCGACCCGGCCGGCGGCGTCTACTACGTGTCACCCGACGGGGCAATGGTAAAACCGGTCCTCCAGAACCTTTGGGCGGCAAACGGCGTCTCTCTGTCGCCGGATGGAATGACGCTCTGGGTAAGCGAGACGGGGCGCGGCACGGTTATTCGCGTTGACTTTCTGCCGGACGGGGTGACCCCTATTCCAAGCAGGGGAGTTGGTTACGCATACTACTCTTCAGGGAGGAGCGGGCCGGACTCGAATAGGGTCGATGCTAAGGGTAACCTGTATCAGGCCATCATGGGACAGGGCAGGCTCATTATCTTTAATAACCGTGGAATCCCCGTAGCCAATGTACTGATCCCCGGACGGGACCAAGGGGAACACCTTAGTACCTCCAACCTGGCTTTCAAACCGGGCACGAAAGAGGCGTATATCACAGTCGGCGGGCAAGGCGGCGCCTGGATTTTTAAGTTCGACGCACTCGAACCGGGCGTCACCCTGTTTTCCCAACAACCTTAGCAGAGAGTGAATCTCGATAGTGACGATTACCGAAAGAAAACAACAGAAAAGGCAGAGCGAACTGACCCTGCCTTGATTTCTATTGCGCCATCGCCGCGTCTGACTGTGACTGGTGTTAGTTAGCGTTTATTTTTTTCGGGGCAGACCACGTTTGCAACCCAATCCTGGGGAATCTTATAAGCACGATAGACGACCGCACCCGCTTCGCCCAGGTGAGGGCACTGGGAAAAAAACCGACATTCTTCCCACAGTTCCTTTCTACTGTGCCCCTGGCTTACAAGTCTCAGACGTGGTGGCGTAAGAATGCCTCAATCATCGCGTTTACCTGGTCAGGCACCTCAAGCTGATTGAAATGGCCAGCACCGACGGTCCAGCCATTAACGACGGTTGGCAAGATCCGTGACATGAGATGTGGCGGATTTAACGGCTGCGTCGCTGCGATATGCAGCGCTGGAACCTTACATCGCGCTGCAACCGCTGCCCCATCGAAATCTTGGATCCCCCTCAGGGCGTTGGCGGCCACGTGGCTCGGTGTAGCCATCATCACCGCCAGCACGTCTTCCAAAAGTTTGCGATCAGAGGTAGGCAGGAAGAAGTGGTCCGTGATGTACCGCCGGCGAGGCTCCTGGTTACCCGCTTCGATCTCTTCGACCAGTGCTGTCATACGCGCCCGCCCCTCGTCACTGGGCTGGCTGAGAGAGCGGACGGGCTCAATCATAACGATGCCTGCCACGCGGTCGGGGTATGCGGCGGCTAGCTGCAAGACCGCGATCCCCCCCATACTGTGCCCGACGGCTAAGACTTTACCGAGACCCAGTCGCTCAATCATGTACGCGATATCATCCGCATAGGCTGCAATGGGATACCGCCCCTCGGGCTTGTCGCTTTCACCGTGCCCGCGCAGGTCGAGGGACACAATCCGGTATCTCCGGGCGAAGTACTCGGCCTGCGGAGCAAAGAACGATCGATTGCACGCCCAACCGTGAACGAACACGAAAGCTGGTTTGCCCGCACCTCGATCCTCATAGGCCAGCTTAATTCCCTTGTGGACAATGGTCGCCATCCTCGTTTCTCCTTTTACTGAAGTACACAAACCTTAGACCGTGGAGGCGTGAAAACACCCAACGTGGGACGCCAGGGGTGGAGGCTTAGCCCCAACGTTCGTTCGTGGTTATAATATCCAGGTTTTCCAAGAATCACTGAACAGAGAGATAGAGGAAGAAGTCGCCGCCACATGATGATGTCCATAAACCCTGACTTTCGAGATTAACTTATCCGAAGGTCTGAGTTGTATCCATTTCATAAGCCATGTTCTCTTTTTAGCTAATGGAATACCGAACCTCCAACAACAACAATCGTCTGGCCTGTGATGAAATTACTTTCCTCTGACGCAAGGAACACAACCGTTCCAGTAATATCTTCGGGCAATTCATCTCTTTTAAAGCAGCGGCTACTGACTATATTTCTAACCAATTCAGCAGGATACTGAGGTTTCTCTGTTAAAGCATCAGTAGTCGTGTAACCAGGAGAGATAGCATTTACACAAATTCCAGCATTACCGACCTCCCTGGCCAATGCTCGTGTAAACCCGATTATCCCTCCCTTTGAAGTAACGTAGTGAATGAAATGAGGCAGTCCTTTGAAAAAGCTCCCAGAGGAGATATTAATGATCTTTCCCTTGCCTTGTTTTTTCATCTGAGGATAGACTGCTTTACAGCAAAGGAAGACGCCCTTTAGGTTGACCCGAATCACCGTATCCCATTCCTCGGCTGAAATCTCGTAAAAAGGTTTCATTACTGTGGTTGTGGAAATGGCCGCATTATTGATTAAGATATCGATTCTTCCGAAATATTCTATTGTCTTACGGGCCATTTCTTGAGCACTCTCTTCCTCTGATACATCGGTACGGAGAGCCAATACTTCACCTTCTTCTTTGGTTATGGATTGAACAACTTCACTTGCATCCAAAATATCGGCAATGACAACCTTGACCCCTTCTTGACAGAGACGTCTTGCATAAGCCTTGCCCAGGCCACGCGCACCGCCAGTAACAATTGCTACCTTCCCGCTAAGTCTCACGTGCCTCCTCGCGCAATACTATTCCCGGTAAAAAAGTTGGCTTGTATCAATGTCCTTTTGAAACAATCCCTCCTTCTTGAGAAGCTCAAAATAGGGCTGACCTGATGATTTGTCATATTCTTCAACCTTGATCCAGTATTCAAAGGGAATCTTCATGGCAAAGGGCTCAGGCAGGTTTGTGTATTTGGCAAGAAATTTTCTTGCCTCTGTCTCGTTCGCATAAATAAAATCCACCGCCTTATAGTAAGCCGCTTTTACCTTCTTGGCTACCAAGGGCTTCTCTCTTAAGAATTTCGAGTTGAAGGCAAAGGGGCCTCCCGGGAGGCCGGTGTTAAGATTGAGCAAGAGAAGGGGACTCTTCACCAAACGGCGGCCTACCCCGTTCGCCTCACCGATCATCCCAAAAGGCTCGGGTGCAAAATAGGCATCGATCTGGCCGGCTGCCAAAGCCTGAACGATATTTCCGGGCGGGATCTCGACCAGGGTGATTTCTTTGTTTGGGTCAAAGGCCCCTCTCAGTATTGCCTTTGCTAAGGCGAGGGAAGCGATTCCAGGAAAGGTCCCCATTCTCTTCCCCTTCAAATCTCCTATCCCTTTGAGGGGAGAATCCTTTGCCACCATCAGAGCCATGGTATTATCCTGGGGAACTTTGCCAGCCCCATAGACGATAAAGATCTTATACGTTCCGGGCATATTCTGCTCAACCAGCCAGGGGCCGATGATGGCGCTTCCTGCATTGACATCGATGCGACCGCTGACCAAAGCATCGGTGATGAGCGTCCCCGATTCAAAAAGCGTCGCGGTCACCTTTACCCCTTGCTCCTGAAAATAGCCTTTTTCGAGAGCGACGAAGGTGGGAAGACTCAGAACGATACTCAGGTATCCAATCTTCACCTCATCCTCGGCCATGGAATGGTTCGGAGAAAGAATCGTTACCGAAAACAAGAAAACCAGGAAAACTATCCATTGCTTTTTCATAGCTACTCCTTTCTTCAAACCTTTTGGGAACGGAATTTCCCTCCCCAATTCTGGCATTTGATAGGCCATAAAGGCCTTGTAGATCAGGTGAACCAGTCCTTTGTCCGATCCAATAAGCATCTTCAAAATGACTACGAGTGATTAAAACAACGGTCCGAACTCCTCCAATGATATAAGGAAGGACATCGCGAAGGATCGCCCTGCTAAAGATGTAACCCTTACTGGCTTCCATATGAAAGCTGAATGAAGTGATAAGAACCTGCTCTGGGACGGGCTGAATATACAAAAAAGAAAGTCATCTGTCAAGAAAAAGTCAACCACAAGACATGGATCTGTCCTGCTAAGGAATCCCCAAGAGTGTGAATAGCTTGCCACTTCCTGCACTTTCCCAAAAGTGAAGATATATGGTTGAAACTGCGATGGAGGGACAAAATGACTTACCAACGATTGCAGGAAGGAAGTGGTCGCGACCAATTTTCATATCTGGTTACATTGAATTTCTAAAATCTAAATATTAGTATTTTAATCAAGCCTCTTGGGGTCGCCATCGTGCAAGAAGTGCTCAAGAAATGGTGTGACGAATGAGAAACTATGATCTTTGTCTCACATGGAACTGGGAATACGACGCTGACTTTGTTAGGCTGCTAAGCCTTGCCTGTCAATCACGCGGACTATCATTTTTACAAATTACCCCCGAAAACGTTTTACAAATGATGCGGTGCATTGCCAACGAAGAGATTGGTGTTCAAGTTTTCTTTGATCGGGCATCCGATGCAGACACACGGTTTATTCCAGTCGTTCAATGGGCTCGCAATCATGTCGCTCATCATATCAACTTTCATGAACTCGCACGCCGTGCATGGGATAAGGCTGCGATGCATCAAGTTATCAGCGCCAGTGTGAACACACCGCTGACCCTCACCCTCCCCTCCTATGATGAGCAACCCATGCTCCCGGAAATAGATCTCTCTTCTCTGGGTGAAAGTTTCACCATCAAACCCGCTTACGGAGGTGGTGGAGTCGGTGTGATCAACGAAGCGACTACGCTGAGTCAGGTGCTTATTGCTCGGCAAGAGTTCCCCACCCAAAGGTATCTGTTGCAGGACTATATCCTGCCGGCCCGCCTTGGTTCCCGGATGGCCTGGTTTCGAGCCATCTATTGCACCGAGAAGGTTTACCTATGTTGGTGGGATCATCACACGCATATTTATACCCATGTCACTTCTGATGAAGAGACTTGCTATAACCTTGGTTCGTTACATAGCATCACTTCCTCGGTCGCCCACCTTTGTGGACTTACATTGTTTTCGAGTGAAATTGCTCTAACCGCGGATGGCCGCTTTGTCATTATCGATTACGTCAATGATCCGATTGACTTACGTCTACAATCCAAAACATTCGACGGTGTGCCTGACGATATTGTCAGGGATATTGCTGAACGTCTGGCCGATTTCATCTTGATTCATCATGCTCCTTTAAGAAGCTAAAGCTTTATCTTACCGATTATCAGTTGAAACAGACCTCACAACCTGGGTTACGAGGACGGTCGCGTCTTCAGAAAATGATTCCCCAGGCCATCTTGATGGCAACCGCATAGAGGACAATGCCAATGACCGTTTTCACATGGTTGCTTTGTAGCTTCTGAGTCATGAGCCAAGACCCGATGAGCCCCCCGGCAACGGAGCCGATGGCTGAGACCGAAAGGAGAGTCAAATTTACATGGCTCGTCGCGGCGTGACCAAAAAAGCCGCTCAAGGAAGAAAAAATCACGATGAAGGCAGTCGTCCCTGAAGCTTTCTTCGGATCAAATCCCAGCCATACCAAAGCCGGCACAATGAAATTTCCTCCCCCTACGCCGAGCAATCCCCCGAGATACCCGGCGAAAGTCCCAGTTGCAATCCCTGATGTCAATTCATTTTTGCTTGATTCTAACGAGACCCTTCGTTTTGGGCGATAGAATAACATCATAGAACCTGCAAAGACGAGAAAGGCAATAAAGATAGCCAAGAGCATCTTTTCCGGGAAAAACCTGGTGGAGTAAGCGCCGAGGGGTGAGAAGATGACAGCAAGAACAATAATGGGGATTGCCGTCCGAAAAACCACCAGCTTGCGACGGATGTAAGTCGCAGAAGCAAAGGTCATGCTGAAGGCATTTAGAAGCAAGGCCACGGCCATCGCTTCTTTAAGGGGTATTCCTAACCAATAGAAAGTGGGGACGATGATAAACGCCGATCCCACGCCTGCGATGGTTAATACCGTCGTGAAGAGAAGAACTAAAATCGATCCAGTGATGACCGTGATCATCAGAATCCCTTAGCTTTGTAAACCACTCTCCGTCAGGCCCATCCGTCCTCTCCCCTGTCCCGCATGAGAGGAAGGGAAGAGGAGACTTCATTAATCCATCGATTAATTTCTTCGGCCCTCGAAACCTTTCCCGCCACTTTCACCACGCCGTCGATTACGGAGGTCCGTGTGGAGAGGACACCATCGCCCCTGATCAAAACACCAACTACATTTCTCATTTTCGGTTGTAATAAACGCTCTTCATAAAAATTGGGGAATAGAAGGTTTCAGGAAGAACTGATTATCACACTTGAAGATTCCTATACATCAAATCCGGACTTTCACAAATCTTGAACTTTGGATGCTTTAGTCACTTCAGGCATTTTGAACTTAATTTTCTATCCCATTTCCGATTTATACATCTTCTCAATAATATCTTTATAGGTCTCGTTGATGAATTTTCGTTTCACTTTCATCGTAGGCGTGACCTCGCCATCCTCTTCGTAAAGTTTCTTGGGGATAATCGTAAACTTCTTAAGCTGCTCGACGTTGGCAAGTGTTTTGTTGACCTTATCGACTTCTTTCTGAATCAGCTGCTTGACCTCTACAGCCTGGGTGAGGCTGGCATAGGTGCCGAACTGAATTTTGTGATCCTGCGCATATTTGATCACGTTTTCTTCATCGATGGCGATCAAAGCCACAAGATACTTTCGACGGTCGCCGATCACAATCGCATCATTAATATAGGAGCTGAATTTGAGCTGATTCTCAATATTTTGAGGGGCGATATTCTTTCCTCCTGCGGTGATGATCAAATCCTTCTTTCGGTCGGTTATTTTTAGAAACCCATCCTCGTCCAACTCCCCCACATCTCCCGAGTGGAGCCAGCCGTCTTTGAGCGTCTCTGCCGTAGCCTCGGGATTCTTAAAATAACCTTTGAACACCCCCGGACTCTTCACGAGGATCTCCCCGTCAGGAGCGATCCTCACCTCCACTCCTGGCAAAGGCTGCCCAACCTTACCGATTTTCAAGCGGCCTTTACGACTGACGGTAGTGACGCCCGTGCCTTCTGTCTGGCCGTATCCTTCAATCAACGGAAGGCCAATGGCATTGAAGAATTTCAGAACATCGGGTGAAATAGGCGCCGCTCCGGAATAGGCGACCCTGACGCGATCGAAACCCAGACGCTCTTTGAGCTTCCTGAAAACAGCCCCGTAGGCTGCTGCGTAGGCCAGCTTCAGATAGAGTGGAATCGGTTTGAAATTCAGCTTCAACCCGGCATATTTCATCCCAATTCCCAAACCGGCTTTGAAGACCATGCGCTTAAACCAGGTGGCATCGGACATGCGAATCATAATCCCGGAGGCATATTTTTCCCAGATGCGAGGGACACCGCAGGTGACCGTGGGTGACACCTCTTTCATGTTATCCATGACCGTATCGGGACTCTCGATGAAGTTGCAGACCGTTCCGAAACGGATATTGATCATCACCGTGAAAAGCTGCTCAAAGATGTGACAGAGAGGGAGGTAAGAAAGTGTCTCGTCCCCATCTCGAATGGGATTGGCGCTGACCATCGCCTCACTCATATAGAGAAGGTTCTGATGAGTGAGCATCGCCCCTTTGGGAGGACCTGTCGTGCCAGAGGTGTAGATGAGGACCGCTAAATCCTCCGGCATCACCTGACTCCGGCGTTGCTCGAAGAGGCCTAGATTTTTTGCATCGAACTCTTTTCCCAACTTGAGCAGGTCATCAAAACTTATCAACATTGGATCTTGATAGCGTTTCAATCCTTCCATCTCGACGACGATGACCTTCTCCAGATGAGGAGTGTCCTTCCTGAATTTCAGGGTTTTATCGAACTGCTCTTCGTTTTCTGCAATGTAGAATCTCGACCCGGAGTTCTGGACAATGTATCCGCACTGCTCCGCGGCATTGGTTGTATAGATTCCTGCCGTGATGCCTCCTGCAGACATGATCCCAAAATCAGAATAGACCCATTCCGGCCGGTTCTCACTGATGATCGACACACACTCCCCTTTTTTGAGGCCAAGGCTGATGAGCCCCATGGCTACGTGTCTGACCTTGTCTCCATATTGTTCCCAGGTCACATCGTGCCAGATCCCATAATCTTTGTGGCGCAAGGCCACCCGATTGGGATGCTCTTTTATGTGCTTTTGAAAATAGGTCAGAAGGGTTTGGTCGGTCATGCTTTGATTCCTCTCGGCGCTCACCGCTTTTCTTCGGGCGGAACCGGGGCTTCCAGGGGTACGTAGAGCAAGGTCCCCCCGTCAACCACGATCTCGGCGCCGGTGGTATAGCTGGAGGCATCGGAAGCCAGGTAAATCGCCGCACCGACGATTTCGTCGGGATCGCCGATGCGTTTCATCGGTGTCTTTTCCGCCAATTCCTGTTTTCCTTTTTTGAATCCCTCCGCCGGGAGGTGAGCCCAATGCGAATCTAACAATTTCGTGCTGATCGGCCCGGGGGCAATCGTATTCACCCGAATATTGAAAGGGGCCAGTTCCAGAGCAAATGCGCTGGTGATCATTCGGACGCCGGCTTTGGAGACATCGTAGATGCTGACTCCAGGCTCCGGCTTGATACCGTCGACGGAAGCGATGTTCACAATCTTTCCCCCACCCTGTTTCTTCATGATCTTTGCAACCGCTTGACTGGTGAAATAAACCCCTTTCAAGTTCAGGTTGATGATCGTTTCCCAGAGACGTTCGTCGGAATTCAGGACCGTCGTCGAGGCCGGACCGGTGCCCGCATTATTGACAAGGATGTCGATCCTGCCGAATGCATCCATGACGGTCTTGACCATCCTGTCGATCTCTTCCATCTTACCCAGATGGGCCTGGACGGGCAAGGCCTCGCCTCCGAAAGCCTTTATCTCCGCGGCGTTCGCTTCAAGGTCGTTCAGCTTGCGGCTGGTCACCGCAACCTTTGCACCGGCTTTGGCAAAGCCCTGGGCGATCGCTTTGCCGATCCCGCGGCTTCCACCGGTCACGATCGCTGTCTTACCTTTTAGGGAGAATTTGGAAAGATCAAACATGTTGCACCTCCTTCAATCGAATCAGTCGTCTTTACAATATCTTTATTGAAGTTATTAATGCGCTCATGATTCAGAAGATAGCCTATACCACTCCGACAAATCCCCATCCCCCTTCTAACCTCCCCCTTGAAGGGGGAGGACCATAACAATTTCCTTCCCTTCAGGGGGGAAAGAGTGGAGGTGGGGTTAATCAGATGTCTATTCAATTACGGACCGACTAATAACAACACGACAGCTATTCGTATTCTCAGATTAAATATCGCATGACGCGAAATGTGTCAATGGATAAGCTTTCTCCATGGGTGCATCATCATGCGAAGGGACATGCCACCATTTTATTTTCTTGTTGAATCAGGTCCCAATAGGATATCGGCAATGGCATCCTTCTGTTCTTCCTCAGTTCCGAGGTCCGCTCCGATCGCCCAGGCATCCCTGAAGTAATGTTCGATGGCCTGCTCTGCCGTATATCCATAACCCCCAAATATCTGCAAGGCCTGATCCACCACACTTATTAATCCTCTGCTCGCTTCCAGTTGAGCCATCCAAAGAGACCCAGGCTGGACCCTTCCGCGGTCAAACTCGGTTGCCGACTTGTAGGTCAGCCAGCGTGCCCCTTCAATCCGGACCGCCATATCGGCCAGTTTATGACGAATGACCTGGAACTGTGAAAGTTTCCTGCCGAACTGCTCCCTTTGCTTCGCGTGTTGCAGTGCCCGATCAAAGGCTCCCTGAGCTGTCCCCAAGCCCTGAGCCGCACTTCGGAGTGCCATCACATGGTGGTGATGGTGAACGTGTATCAGCCCTTGCCCCTCTTCCCCGATGCGGCTTGCAAGAGGGACACAAGTCCCTTTGAAAGAGAGATCGCCAAAAGGGATCATCTTCAAACCCATCTTTTTAATCGGATGAATTTCAATTCCATCCCTTTGCGGCTCTACGATCAATGTGATCCACCCTTCCTTGGGTTCTTTACAGAGGGTGAGGAACGTATTGACCAAGGGTGCATTGAGGACAAAACGCTTCTCTCCCTGCAGGGAGTACTCATCCATTCTCTTCTCTGCCATAGCCGAGAGGACCGTCAGGTCTCTTCCATCTTCCGATTCAGCGAAGGCAACCCCCAGACGTCTCTCTCCCCTCGCGAGGGGCGTGAGGAATCGCTCTTTCTGCTCGAGGGAGCCAAACTTCAGGAGGACCTCTGAACCCAGATCCACCGTGCTGAGAGCGCTCCCGACTCCCGAGTCCACCCTGCAAAAGGCTTCGATCACGAGAAGACTTTCAAAGAGGCCCAGTCCCTGTCCCCCGAATTCCTCCGGATAGTGAATGCCGATGAACCCCAGCTGAGCGGCCTTCTTCCAGAGGGAATCGGGAAAGGTTTCATTCTCATCCAGCTCCAAAACCAAATCGGGATCAAATTCTCCCCTGGCAAACTCTGTTGCCGCCCTCTGCACATCTTTTTGCTCATGAGACAGTTCAAAATCCATTTGCCTCGCCCATTCGATCAATTGATGCCCCACGTTGAAGGCGGGGGAAAAAGCGACGACTCAGGGCGAACCTTGAGCCTGCCGAAAGGTTCACTCCTACAGCCCCAAAGAACCGGCAATCACCAAGTGTTGAATTTCAGATGTCCCCTCCGGGATCTTGCTCAGCCGTCCGTCGCGGAGAAACCTCTGAACCGGATTGTCCATCCTCAGCCCGGCACTCTTTTGGATGGCCATCGCCTTCTGAACCACGGCCTGTACGGATTCGCTGGCGAAGAGTTTAACGACGGAGGCGTCTTTCATCGATGCAAGGCCCTGATCAAAAAGCCAGGCCCCTCGGTAGGTCATATGGCGCATGGTCTCGAGCATCATCGCCATTTCCGCCAGGATGAATCGAATCGCCTGCGATTTTCCAAGAGGCTGGCCGTGTCTCCGATTCCCTTTGACGAAAGAGAGCGTTGCTTCAAATGCAGCCTGTCCTACTCCTGTACTTCTGGCCCCGTAGGTAATCCGTCCTGATTTGAGAGTCTCTTCCAGCTGGCCCAATCCTCCTCCGAGCCGGTCTCCCAGCATCCTCTCTTTCGGGACATAACAGTCTTCAAAGGCTAACTCCGCCGTATCGGAGGAATGGTTGCCCAGTTTTCTCAACTTCTTCGTGACAGAGAACCCTGAGTCGTTTCGCTCCACGACGAAGAGATTGATACCGCTCCCTCGCTTGGTCGGATCGGTATAAGCAGCAACGGTCGCGAAGTCACAGATCGTCCCGTTGGTGATGAAGGTTTTTGAACCATTAATACGGAAACCCTCGCCTTCCCTGACCGCTGTTGTCCGGATCCCGGAGGCATCCGATCCGGCATCCGGTTCGGTCAGGGCAAAGGCCCCGACCTTTTCTCCCCGAATGGCGGGGGAAAGATAATTTCGCTTCAGTTCTTCCGAACCAAAGTGAAGGAGGGGGTCTGTGGCCAGACCTCCTTGAACCATGATGCTTGCGCCAATGCCCACGCAGATCCGATTCAATTCCTCGACGGTAATGCACTCTGAGATTTTGTCTAAACCGGGCCCGCCGTATTTTACGGGACACCGAAGACAGAGAAGATGTTCCGCACCCAGAATCGGAAAGAGCTGAACCGGAAAGGCTTCCCTACGCTCATACTCCTCAACCAGAGGGCTGACCTCTCTTTCGTAGACTTCCCGGACCTTTTTTTGAAAGGCCCTCTGCTCGTCATTCAGTTCAAACAGCATGGCGTCCTCCACGACTATCCTCAACTCGGAAAAGTGCTCTCGTCGGATCCATATGACGCAACTGAATCAAAACCAAAAACGATTCATGATTCGGTTTCTTTGCTGCTGCCGTCATTCCTGCGAAAGCAGGAATCCAGTCGTTCTTCTGGATTCCAGGTCGCGTTTCACTTGCCTGGAATGACGATCCCATCCCCGGAACTTTCGAACTCCTGGAGTCCTCCGGCAGAGCCCAGGGGTTTACTTAGATGCTAATTACTCAGGTGGAAAATCTTGGAGATTCATTGGCAAAGTGGTCTTTTCTCCGTCTCCCCGTTTCTCCGTTTCGTTTTTTGGGCGGCGGCGATGTGACGTTCATTTTCCTCATCAATACCGATATTGGGTTTTTCTCTATTCAATAAACGCCCGAGCATCTCTTCTGCACCCGTCCGGTACCATATCACAACGACCATACTACACGAAATTTCACTTCGCTTCAAGGCAGAGGATGTTGCACGAATTGTCGCGGGAATTTTCAGAGGTTATAATGCGGCATTCGGATTCAAACGAGGGTTTTGTGCTTTTTGCTTCGACAGGTCTGGTCAGGGATCTCTTTTACGTCACAGGGCTCGCTCCATTTCCCGTTTATCTTCTCGACGGCAGGAAACCCGTTCTTTTCGAAGCGGGTGTTGCCTGTGCTGGAAAACTCTACGCGCGGGAAATTCAATCGACCCTCGGTACAAGGGAGCCCAAAATTCTATTTCTGACCCACGCCCATTGGGATCACTGCGGGGCGGCATCCTATCTCAGGAGCCTATTTCCATCGCTGATGATTGCGACTTCGCGAACGTCGGCGGACATCCTCAAAAGGCAACACGCCAGAGAACTCATCGACCGACTGAATCAAAGTGCTAAACCGACGATCGCGGCTCTTCCCGGAGTCGATTCTTCTCAGCTCGTGGATGGAGCTTTTAGACCCTTTGAAGCGGATATGCAACTGAAAGATGGAGTGCGCATCGAATTAGAAGAGGGCTTGAGCCTGGAGGTGCTGGCCACTCCCGGTCATACCAGAGACCTTCTGAGTTATTACATCCCCCAGAAGAAAATATTGATTGCCTCTGAGGCCTCGGGCTGTCTCGACAGCATCGGAAACATCATGACCCAATTTCTTGCGGATTATGATGAGTATCTTCTCTCCCTGAAACGGCTGGCAGACCTCCCCGTTGAGATCCTCTGTCAGGGGCATCGCATGGTTTTTGTCGGCAAAGAGGAGGTCCGTGCTTTTTTCAAGCGGTCCGTCGCAGCGACCATCCGTTTCAAAGAGAGGGTTTATGAACTTCTTGAGACGGAAGCCGGCTCGATAGACCATGTGGTCGGAAGAATCAAAGCGGAGCAATATGATATCAACGAAGGGATCAAGCAACCCGAACGTGCCTACCTCCTCAACCTCAAAGCACAGGTAACCCATCTGGCTGAGAAAAGAAGCCACTCACAGTAAGTGCCGATGATCCCTTAGGTCGCCAAGAAAAGTCCCTCTGTTTCGCGCCAGGAACATACGATTGAAATCTTGAAGCGTTCGTGTCAGGATAAACGGACAAATCAGACAAGCATTTTATGACATTAGAAATATAGCATGGCGCAGGCATCTGATTCCATGAAGTCCTCTCTCATCTTAGCGATCTTCTCCACGCTCTTGGTCCTCTCCATGTTCTACCGTGTCTCCAATGCCGTGATCGCGCCCGAACTTGTACGGGATCTGGGTCTCAATGCAGAAACCCTCGGCATCGTTGGCGGGGCCTTCTTCTATTCCTTTGCCTTGCTTCAGATTCCGATGGGCCCGATGCTCGACCACATCGGCCCTCGGTTTGTTGTAACCTGTTTTACATTGATCGGAGGATTGGGGGCTTTTCTTTTTGCGCTCGGAAATTCTTTTATCGTTGCTCTTTTGGGAAGGATTCTGACCGGAGCCGGAATGGCCTCTGTCCTGATGGGCGCTTTAAAAGTCCTTGCCCTTCGGTTCCCGCCGGAGAAATTTGCTGCCCTGATGGGCGTCATCCTCACCATCGGCGCATTGGGCAGTGTTCTGGCCACTTCTCCTCTCGCTTACCTCGCATCGACCATTGGATGGAGGACGACCTTTGTCCTTGCCGGCACGGTAACGAGCATTCTTGCTTTCTTAGTTTCTTGGGCTTTGGGGACGGAATTGGGCAGGGATCAGTACTCCTCGACTTCTTCTTTGTCTGAGCCGAAGATAAGGGTGTTTCAGTCATTACGAATTGTCTTAGGGTCTCTCGTTTTCTGGCAGATCGGGGTACTTTGTTTTTTCAGATATGGGACCCTGATCGGACTTCAAGGGCTTTGGTTAGGACCTTATCTGATGGATATCCAGGGATACTCTTCTATTCTGACGGGAAACATCCTTATTCTGCTGGCGATTGGGACGACGCTCGGATATGTCATATCGGGCGTGATATCGGATAGAATCTTTCGATCGAGGAAGAGCGAAGTCTTCTGGGGAATGAGTCTTTACGCGCTTACCCTTTTTCCTTTGGTCGGAGTTGTCGAAATCCAGAAGCCTTTTTGGTATGCCTTTATCTTCTTCTTCCTGGGTTTTTTCTCAAGCTTCGGAATGCTGGCCTTTTCGCATATCAAAGAACTCTTTCCTATCGCCATCTCAGGCACGGTCATTGCCTGGGTCAATTTCTTCAGCCTGGCCGGAGCCGCCATCTTCATGCCAACCTTGGGAAAAATTATTCAAACCTTCCGCCTTCCGAATCACTCTTATCCAGCGAAGGCTTATCACCTCTCGTTCCTTATCTGTTTCTTGTGTATGACGACGAGTCTGATCTTCTACGCGTTCTCTAATAGGAACAAATAGGGAGTTTCCCGCGACCTGCACCCCGACCACTCCCGGTCAACCAAGAACGTGTCAGTATCAAGGCCAGGGCCAAGAAGCTCTTCCGCCTTTCTTGAGAAATCGATGAGGGTTGGTAGGTGTTCGGCTTGAAGACAATTTTATGGTGAGGGAGAGTTTTAAGTTAACAAACTTCTGGCCTTTGTAATGATGAAAGCAGCCCGGCTCATGCTTTCCATGCCTCCGGCAACGATGGCTTCATTTGGGAAGTCTTGCTGCGCTTACAATCACCGCATCGTTCATCCGATCATCCTTTTCTTAACGTGACCGTAGTGCCCCAATCGGCTGCGAATGAGACGCCTTACTGAGCCACGACGTTTTGCGGAAGTCTGCGGGTCAGGATATCCACCGCCTCTTCCACCATCTCCTCGATCACTTGCCGGGCGGGTTGGATCTCTTTGATCAGGCCAGAGATCTGGCCTGCCAGACCGCCGACATAATCGTCTTTCCTGGCTTCGATAAAACTCCCCAGGAGGGCCGAAGAGATCAACACCTGAGTGGGAAAGGGAAGCGGTTCCAATCCCGACCCCTCCCAGAGGTCATGGAATTTATTGTAGCTCGCCCGCAGCGTTTTGCCCGTATACGATTTGCTGACCCGGGTGTCTTCGTCGGTAGAATCGATGATCCGCTTCTTATTCACCGGGAGAGCTCCTCCTTCGTCCGTGGCTAAGAAGCGGGTCCCGACCCAGACTCCTACGCATCCCATGGCTAAGGCCGCCGCCAAACCCCGGCCGTCTCCGATTCCGCCCGCAGCCAGGACGGGAACCGGGGAGGCAGCATCGATGGCCTGGGGCAAGAGGGCCATCGTGCCAATCCGGCCCGTGTGCCCTCCCCCTTCATATCCCTGGGCGACCAGAAGATCGATCCCGGATTGGGCCATCCTGCGCGCGTTTTTTGCGTTTCCGGTGATCCCAAGAACTTTCATGCCTGCCGCGTGAGCCTGCTCCACCATGAATCCCGGATTCCCCAAACCTGCACAAAAGAGGGGCACCCTTTCTTCGATACATACCTGAATCGCGTCCTGAGGGCATCTGGTTGTGCTATTCATCTTGACCATGATCTCTACGTCCGGAAGTTGAAGCTCATCTTTCACTTTCTTAATCCATTCCTGATGCGGTTTGGGCAGGGATTTTATCATCGCGCTGAGAGGCACTGTTTCCACCCCTTCTTGGGTTCCTCCTCCCAAGTTCAGATCCAGTTTCTGCGGGAGAAGAAGATCAACACCGTATGGTTTGTTGGTTTTGGCTTTGATCTGCCGGATCGCTTCGCGCAGCCCTTCCACGGTGAACCCGCTCCCGCCAAGGACTCCCATCCCACCCGCTTCAGAGACAGCTACTACCAACTCCACCGGAGCCCCGGTCGTTTCGCCGATGAGCGTCGGCCCCATTCCGGCGCAAACGATCGGGTACTCGATTCCAAGTATGTCGCAAAGTTTTGTACGAAGAATTCGTCTGGTCACAAAATCTCTCCTCTAAATTCAGGCTCTTGACGTGAAATCTGCGAGCCAATGATTGATTTTCAGGTGAGGACTTCTTTCCCGGAAATCGATGGAAACTACAAGCCTCATCCTTCTCGCTCTGCATCGCTGCCACTTTATAATGATCAACAGTTATTTGTCAACATGAATTTACTTAGTGGTAGATTTCTCTTGACTTTTATGCATAGCATGTAGTAATACTCAATGAAAAAAAATAAACCATTTGATTGGAGAGTTCTTGAAAATTCGGGAACTGGTCAAACATTCAGGAGTTTCGAAGGAGACCATTCATTACTACATCCGGGAAGGACTCCTCCCCAAACCCAGGAAATGCGGGAAGAACGTCGCAGAATATGATGACGGTTTTGTCGAGCGCATCCGCTTCATTAAAGAACTCCAGGATCGGTATTTTTTCCCTCTGGCTGTGATTAAGAATATTTTTAAGAACCAGCGAAAATCGGCCGAGTGGCAATCTTTCCTCAATCTCCGAAGAGAGTACTTCAGCCCCGTCGATCAGTTCCTGCCCACCGAGATCGCGGGGGAAGAGCCTTTCCGGAACGAAACAGGTTTGGGAAGAAAATGGCTGGCCAGGATGGAAGATTGGAAGATCATCAACCCTGAGCTGCGAGATGGCCTGAAGGTCTATTCTCAAGACGATATCACCCTCGGCAAACTCATCGTGGAAATGGATAGCATCGGGTTAGGCCCCAAAGACGGGTTCGATCCGGAAGCCCTGAAGCACTACCTGGATCGGTTCCGGGAGATCGCTATCATGTCCCAGAAATATTACATCGAGACGGCTCTGGGAAAGCTTTCTCCGGAGGAGTTCTCGAAAAGGATTGCCCAGGGAAGGGAGATCATGAGCTGGTTCTTCTACCACCTTTACCGCAAACTCTCCCGGGAGAGATACAGAAGTATCTTGGCGCTGCTCGACTCGCGGGCGGAGGGATCTGTACGACAGGATCTTGATTCGGGACTTCATCCCGGCCCGGGATAATGGCTGAGGGAGACCCGGGCTTGCATCAAAAAAAAGGAGGAAACAAAGATGAGGACGAAGCAGCAGTATATCGAAGGATTGCGAAAGATGCGCCGTAACATCTATGTGAACGGCGAAAAGATCGCCCGGGATGACGAGGTCCAGATGCCCACGATTCATACCATGGGGTTAACATTCGATTACGCCGCAGACCCGAAATACGAAGATCTTTATACTGCCAAATCTCATCTGACCGGGGAAAAGATCAATCGGTTCTGTCATGTCCATCAGAGTAAGGAGGATTTACACAGGAAGCAGGATATGACCCGCGCCCTTTGCCAGGTGGCTGGAGGCTGTATCCAGCGGTGCATGGGAATTGACGCGACCAATGCAATCTATAACGTCTCTTATGAAGCCGACAAGCAGAACAACGGAGCCACTCAATACCATAAGAACTTCAGGAAGTGGCTGGAAAGATTTCAAAAAGAGGATTTGGTGGGCTGTTGCGCACAGACGGACGTAAAGGGTAACCGGATGAAGCGGCCCAGCGAGCAGAAAGACCCGGATCTGTATGTTCATGTGGTGGAGAGGAAGAGTGATGGGATCGTCGTCCGGGGGTCGAAGGTGCATATCTCGGAAGCATCCGTGGCGGACGAAATCCTGGTCGTTCCCACCCGCGCCCTTCTGCCGGAGGAGAAAGACTGGGCCGTCGCCTTTGCCGTCCCCGCAGACTGGGAAGGTGTGAAACAGGTGGTGTCCATCCATAACCTGCGCGATCGGCAATACTTCAAGCGGGGATTTACTCCCGGCTACACCGATTCTTATACGATCTTCGACAATTGCTTCGTTCCGTGGGACCGGGTCTTCCTCTGTGGAGAGGCGACTCAAGGAGGGGCGTGTGCCCTTCTCTTCGCCCTCTTCCATCGCCATAGCTACTCCGGCTGCAAACCGGCTTTGGGGGATTTAATGCTCGGGGCGGTGGCATTGGCAGCAGAATTTAATGGCATTGCCAAGGCCCAGCACGTCCGGGATAAATTAGCCGAGATCATACGGGTATCAGAGCTGGGTTATGCCGCCGGGTTCACAGCGTCCGAGTTGGGGAAACCCGAGCTGTACGTCCCTGGGATGGGGCCTATGCCTTATGGGCCTGGAAGTTACATCCCCCATTCGATCTATGCCAACGTAGGCCGTAACCTCACTGGCGAGGCGGTCTTCCGGGAGGCTGAGATTCTCTGCGACATTGCCGGCGGTATTCCAGCCACCTTTCCTTACGAAGGAGATTTTGTAAACCCCGAGACCAAGGATCTTCTCTATAAGTACATCACCCGAAACCCGGATATTCACCCGGAGGATGCCGCCCAGCTTTGGCGCTACATCGGTGACATCCTGTGCTCTGCAAGCGGAGGAATCCACTTAGTAGGCTCGTATCACGGGGGTGGCTCGCCCATCATGGAGGCCATAGCCATCACAACCCAGTACGATATCGAATCCCGCAAGAAAATGGTCAAGAAACTTGCGGGGATTCCAGAACGACACCAGGGACAATGAGCCTGCCTCGCAAGGAAGTTGACAAAAAACTCTCTTCCCTCCGGGAAAGTGCCGGTAGGGAAGAAGGGGGGCAACCCTTAGGGGAGAAAGTCGTGAAGAAGGTCTTGATTGTGGGCGCAGGATTTATGGGTGCAGGAATTGCGCAGGTATCAGCGCAGGCCGAATACCAGGTTCATCTGATGGATATCCAGACCGCGATCACGGACGGGGCCATCAAGGAGATTCGCTGGTCTTTGGAGAAGCTGGCGGCCAAAGGTCTCCTCAAGGAACCCTGGGAAAAAGTCCTCGTGCGGATTTTGCCTGAAAAAGATCTATCCAGCGCCTCCGAAGTAGATTGGATCATCGAAGCGGCCACGGAAGCGGAGGAGCTCAAGCGCAGCCTCTTCAGAGAATTGGACCAGATTTCCAGGCCGGACACCCCTCTGGCGACAAATACTTCCTCCATCCCCATCACTCGCCTTGCCCAAAATACGCTCCGGCCGGAGAGGGTGTTAGGGTTGCATTTTTTTGGACCCGTGCCGCTCATGGGATTGGTGGAAGTGGTCAAAGGAGAAAAGACTTCCGCAATAGTCTTCGAGCGAGGAGTAGCCTTCGTTCAATCCTTGGGGAAAACGCCGGTCCGAGTGGAGCGCGACATCCCCGGCTTTGTGATGAACCGGATCTTCTCCGCAGCCTTGCGCGAGGCTGTGGACTTGGTTGACCAGGGAATCGCCACCGCCGAAGATGTCGATGTGGGCATGCGGCTCGGCTACGGTTGGAATGCCGGCCCTTTCGAAATCGCGGATAATGCCGGCTTAGATACCTGCGCCCGGGTCGGGCAGACCCTAAAAGCCCTGGGAGCGGGACACCTTGCCCCGAGCTCGAACCTGATTGAACGCATGGTCAGCGAGGGTCGCCTGGGTCGGAAAGCGGGAAAGGGATTCTACAGATACTCTTCTGAAGGAAAACGCGTGCCCTGGGAGGAGAAGGAGAATCGGTAGGTGCGCGGCGTGCTGTGTCCGTCCAAGGATGAAGCATCGCATCCCAGGCTCACATTCTTTCTGAAGAATTTGGCGTTAGAATTTTCCACTTGACAAGTCTGAAGTCGGCGTAGTAGATTAATGGCCGTTCATTAATATCTTGTATCGGAAATCCTTCTCGCCTTCTTCTTGCGCGTAACCCATTTCGCGGAAAGGTTGGGCTTAAGTGATAAGGGGAAAAGGTAAACCCGGTTTTCAAAGAGCGAAGATGCTGGAAACGGCGCGAAGGCTTTTCTGGGAAAAGGGCTACCAGGCCGCAAGCATGCGCGACATAGGCATTTCCTATGGCTGCAGACCGGCTAATATCTATAATTTCTTCTCTGACAAAGAAGAAATCCTGTTCGAAGTGCTTCGGGAGGAAATGGAGCAGATCATCGATCCGATTAAGCACATCGAAGAGGAAGAGGATACCAAGCCTGTCGAGCAGCTGAGGTTGATTATTGAAAGCCATTTAAAAGTGACGCTGAGTTATAGAAGGTCCGCGAAGCTCCTGTTTGACGTTGCCCTCGACAGTCTCTCTCCCGAGAAAAGAAAAAAAATCATAGATCTCCGGGACACCTATGACCGGATTATTCGAAAAGTCATTCAAAGAGGCATTGATGCCGGGCATTTCCCCGAAGTGGACGTAAAGTTAGCCGGCTTTATGATTGCCTCCATGATTACTCGAACCCGAATTTGGTTCCACCCAAAAAAAGAGAGATCGGTCAGTGACCTCGCAGATTTCATATTTAACTTTGCCTTCAACGGTCTGAGGGGTGAAGGGACAAGAGGTTAAATGAAACGAAAAGATGCAGGAATGCTAAATCCGAAGCACGAAATACGAAGCACAAAATTGATAACGAAAGCAATTTTGAATTTGGCTCATTGAGTTTCGAATTTGCAGATTCGAATTTCGAATTTTCATTAAGATGGAGGTTTCCATGGAAGAGTTCGTGAAGGGCGGAGCGTTTCTGGTTGAATCGATTTCTCCTCAGGGGGTTTTTACTCCAGAAGATTTTAATGAAGAACAGCGGTTGGTCGCAAAGGCCGTCACCGAATTTGTAACGGGGGAAGTTCAACCTGTAGCTGAGGATATTGAAGAGAAAAAAGAGGGGCTCTTGCTAAGCCTTCTCAGGAAGGCAGGGGAGCTCGGGTTCCTCTCCGCCGACATCCCGGAGGAGTATGGGGGACAGGATCTGGATAAGGTCAGTTCCCTCCTCGTCTGGGAGAAGATGGCGCAGGGAGGAGGTTCCTTCATGTCCTCCTTCGGCGCTCACACAGGGATTGGTTCTCTTCCCATTGTCTTCTTCGGCAGCAAGGATCAAAAGAAACGGTATCTGCCCAGGATGGCCACAGGAGAGATCATTGGCGCCTATGCCCTGACAGAGCCCGAGGCCGGTTCGGATGCCTTGAATTCAAAGACCACGGCCATCCTTAGCCCCGACGGAAAATATTATATTTTAAACGGACAGAAACAGTTCATCACCAATGCCGGAATCGCCGGCACCTTCGTCACCTACGCCAAAGTAGACGGGGACAAATTCACTTCCTTCATCGTCGAGCGAAATTTCGAGGGCGTCTCCCTCGACGAGGAAGAGAATAAGATGGGGGTAAAAGGCTCTTCAACTCGAGGGGTCATCTATTCCGATGTCAACGTGCCCGTAGAGAATGTTCTCGGAGAGATTGGAAGGGGCCACATCGTCGCTTTGAACGTACTGAATATTGCCCGCTTCGGCCTGGGTGCGGGATGTCTCGGAGGGGCAAAGAGTGCCCTGCAGGAGGCAGTCACTTACGCCAAAAAGAGGGTTCAGTTCGGCAGGCCCATTGCCGAGTTCGGCCTGATCAAAGGCAAGATCGCGGAGATGGCGATCCGGACATTCGTTTCGGAGAGCATGGTTTACCGAACAGGGGGGCTGACGGATCTGATTCTCCGGCGTATCAACCGCCAGGCGGATGATGTCGGGATCCAGATGGCGAAGGGGATTGAGGAGTATAACATCGAAGACTCGATCAACAAGGTCTATTGCTCAGAGATGGCGGGCTATGTGGTCGATGAAGCCGTACAGATCCACGGAGGCTATGGGTATATTCATGATTATCCGGTGGAACGAGGTTACAGGGACGAACGGATTAATCGGATCTGGGAAGGGACGAATGAAATCAATCGTCTGCTGATCGTTGACATGTTGACGAAACGCGCGATGAAGAACCGCCTTCCTGTTCTCGCGGCAGCTCAGAAAGTGGCCAATGAGCTTCTCACCCTTCGACCTAAAGTAGAGGTGGATGACGGGAAACTCACGTTACAGAAAGAAATGGTAGAGATGTCAAAAAAGATCGGTCTCCTTGTCGCCGGTGCTGCCGTTCAGAAGTACATGATGAAGTTGGCAGACCCAGAGTTAGAGGATATCGTGGCCTTGATCAGTAACATCGTCATTGAAGTCTTCGCCATGGAAAGCAGCCTCCTCCGAGCCATGAAGACGATAGAAAAAATCGGGGACGAGAAATCCCAAATTCAAAAATCCATGGTCAAGGTTTATGTCAACGACGCCTTTAGTCGTGTGGAAGGGTTGGCGAAACAGGCCTTCGCCGCCATTGCGGAGGGGGACATTCGTAGAACACAGCTCTCCGCGCTCAAGAAATTGGCTCGTTTTGAACCGGTCGACACCATTGCCTTGAGACGGGAGATTGCGGATTCTGTGATTAAAATTGGAAGATATCCTTTTTGAAAAATAATTTCGAATTTCGAAATCCGAAGCCCGAGACAAATCCGAAGGACCAAAACTCTAAATTTGAAACAGAAGAAAATGACCGGGCCAGACACCTGGGTAGTTGAATTTCGAAACTGTTTCGCCTGCCAGCCGCAGGCCCTAGATTTCACGTCGCTTGTCCCGTGGATCCGGCGGGTTGTTGTTGAGAGATAGAAAAACAAGAGGAATGAGACATGGCACTCAAAAAAGGAGATGAATATATCGCTTCGCTTAAGTCGCTTGGACTGGAGGCGAATGTGATGGGCGAGAAAGCCCGAGATTTGCCCGACCACCCGTTGGTGAAACCCTCGGTCCGTGCCGTGGCTGCGACTTTCGACTGTGCCTACAGCGACGAGACTCGAGATCTTTTCCGGGTCAAGTCGTCGTTATCTGGGAAAGAGATCAATCGTTTCACCCATCTGCACCAGAGTCCCGAAGACCTGACTAAGAAAGTTTTGATGCAGAGGCATTGCGGAAACATCACGGCATGTTGTTTCCAACGATGTGTGGGCCTGGACGCGGCAAACGCGGTCTTCAGTGTCACTTATGAATGCGATCAGGAACACGGCACGAATTACCATAAACGTTTTGGGGAGTATTGGTCCGGAATTCAGCTCGAAGATTTGGTCGTCGACGGAGCCATGACCGATCCAAAAGGGGACCGGGGAAAACGGCCTAAGGAACAATCAGACCCAGATCTCTTCTTGCGAGTCGTCGAAAGGAAGCGGGATGGAGTCGTGGTGCGCGGCGCCAAGCTGCATCAAACGGGTTTGATCAACTCGCATGAAATTATCGTCATGCCCACGACAAACTTGATTCCGGGGGAAAGGGACTGGGCCATCTGTTTTGCCGTTCCGACGAACACCTCCGGGATGAAGTATATTTACGGGCGACAGGCGAGTGACACACGAAAGCTGGAAGGATCCAGCCGGCTGGATGTGGGCAATCCCGTCTTTGGGGGCCAAGAGGTGATGACGGTCTTTGATGATGTGTTCATTCCGGAGGAGCGTATCTTTCTGAATGGAGAAGTCGACCTGTCGGGCAGACTGGTGGAACGTTTTGCTGCGTATCACCGCCAGAGTTACGGAGGATGCAAGGTTGGAGTCGGTGATGTTCTGATCGGGGCCACGGCCCTGATCGCCCGCATGAACGGAGTGGAAAAGGCTTCTCATATCCGGGACAAAATTGTTGAGATGATTCACCTCAATGAAACGATGTTCGCCTGCGGCATCGCGTGCTCGGCCTTAGGACGCCCGACGAAAGCGGGGAATTATGAGGTGGATATGCTCTTAGCCAATGTCTGCAAACTGAACGTGACTCGTTTTCCGTTTGAGCTGGCCCGTCTGGCTACGGATATTGCAGGCGGATTGATTGGAACCATGCCTTCTGCCAAAGATCTGGATGACCCGGTCGCAGGGCCTTATATCAAGAAATACTTGGCGGCAGTCGAAGGGGTGGATGTGGTCGACCGGATGAAGGTTTTACGTTTGATTGAGAATATCGTCGCCGGTGCAGGCGCCGTGGCTTACCTGATTGAGTCTGTGCACGGCGCTGGTTCGCCGATGGCCCAGCGCATCATGATTGGACGTCAAGGAGAGATTGAGAGCAAAATCAGCCGGGTGAAGGGGCTTCTGGATATCTGTTGACAGGGTTCCTTCGATCAAACGACCTCAGGCTGCGGGCCATGGCCGATCGCTTCCACTCTCTCTGAAGAAATAACAAAACACAGGAGAAAGAGAACGATGGAAAGAAAGATGAGGGACGTCGTGATTGCGGGATATTTGAGAACGGCCCAATCCAGGTCCAGACCTAATGACCCGGCTCGAGACTGGTTCCACAAGGTCAGGGCCGATGAGCTTCTGGCCAAGCTCCTTCCCGAGGTGATCAAACGGACAGGGATCAAAGCTGAGGAGATCGATGACTTCATTGTCGGATCGGCTTACGGAGTAACCGAGCAATGGAGTTATGGAGGCCGATTCCCGATTTTCTTGGCCAATTTGCCGGAAAAGATCCCGGCAAAATTCGTTGATCAGCAGTGCGGGTCCGGGATGGCCTGCATCCATTTCGGTTTTCTCGAGATAGCGTCCGGTTTTGCAGACATCGTCATGGTCGGGGGAATGGAGCATATGACCCGTGTTCCCATGGGCGTCATGGCTGAAAAGGGACATATCTCCTTGAACAAGCGTCTTTTCACGGAACCGATGTACAAGCATTGGGACATGGTGACGAGCACGAATATGGGGCTCACTGCCGAGAAGCTTTATACCCAAGGGGGATTTACCAAGGAAGATCTGGACCGCTGGGGAACCCATTCCCACCAGCTCGCCTCCAAAGCTTACAAAGAAGGGTTTTTCAAAGATGAAATCTTCCCCATCGAAACCGAGCAGGCAGATGGAAAGAGCTTGGTCGTGGATCGAGACCAGGCTGTTCGGGATGACGCAACACTGGAGGGGATGAAGGATCTTAAGCCGGCCTTTAAACCGGAGGGAGTGATCACGGCGGGGAACTCGTCTCCTCTGAACGCCGCAGCGGCATCGATGATCCTGATGTCCAAGGAAACTGCCAAGAAAAGGGGGATCCAGCCCATGGCGACCCTTCGCTCCATGGGGTTTGCAGGAGTGGATCCAACCGTCATGGGAGTGGGCCCTGTCCCCGCAAGTCGTATGGCCCTAGAACGGGCAGGACTACAGGTGAAGGATATTGACTACTGGGAGATCAACGAGGCCTTCGCCATCGTTGCCCTGAACTGTATCAGGGAGTTGGGCATCGATCCGGATCGAGTCAATGTGATGGGAGGAGGCACAGCCATCGGGCATGCCTTAGGAGCTACGGGGGTCCGTCTCGTCGGAACTCTGGCCCGGATTCTGAAAATCAAGGATGGACGTTACGGCTTGGCAAACGCCTGCGTCGGCGGCGGACAGGGAGTGGCCACCCTCATCGAAAGAGAAGGATAGGCCCGTCACAAAGAAAGGGGAGTTGAAATTCATGAGATCAAACTACAGAACGATTCAAGTTGAGCTTCGCAAAGGAGTGGCGATCCTGACGTTAAATAATCCACCCGTAAACCAACTTTCTAAGCCGTTTGAGGAAGAAATGAAAGACGCCCTGGCTGCCGCTTTTGGGGACAACGAAGTCAAGGCGGTGATTCTCACCGGGACGGAGAAAAACTTCATTGCGGGTGCGGACATCACTGAGATTCAGAAGGTGACAGACAGAGGTTCTCTTCTCCCCCTGGTGATGGAGAACAACCGGTTCCTCAATTCCATCGAGCAAGGCCCCAAGCCTGTGATTGCCGCCCTCAATGGGAACTGCCTTGGGGGAGGCATGGAAATCGCCATGGCCTGCCATTACCGTATTGGCGCAAAAGGAATCCAGGTGGGGCAACCAGAGGTCCAGATCGGTTTGATCCCGGGAGCGGGCGGAACACAGAGGCTTCCCCGGCTGGTGGGGCTTCCAGATGCTCTCCAGATGATTGGAACAGGCCAACCCATCTCTTCCGAGGAAGGAGTGAAAAAGGGATGCGTCGACGAGGCGGTGCCGCGGGAGGTCTTGTTAGAAAAGGCTTTGGAAGTGGCACAACGCTTCATGTCTGGAGAATTGAATCATCAAAATCGGATGACGCGATTGCGGAAGGATCGCCTTCCGGACCAAGCCACAAAAAAAATGCTGATCCAATACGCCAGGGATGAGGCAGCGAAGAAGGGCAAAGGCTATATCGCGCCTTTCAAGGCCATCGAGGCCATGGAGCGAGGGGGTTCGGACGATTTCGAAGCTGACCTGAAAATTGAGGCCGAACTCTTCAGTGATTGTGCTGTATCGGATGTCGCCAAGAACCTCATTGGAATTTTCCTGAACACCCGGGCTGCGGGCAAGCTCCCCAGGATCAAAGGAATAGAGCCACAAAAGATCAAGACCGTGGCCATGCTGGGAGGAGGGGCCATGGGCTCTGGCATTTCAAACCTCCTGCTCAACAACGGATTCGAGACCATTCTCTGGGATATCAACGAGGAAGCCATTCAGAAAGGCCTTTCAGCCATTCGAAAGACATTTGCTTATCCGATAAAGATAGGGAAGATGACTCAAGAAGACCTTGACCGCAAGATCCGGGATCATCTGACCACCACGACCGCCTTGGATGACCTGAAGCGCGCAGACCTCATGATCGAAGCGGTCCTGGAGGATATGAAGATCAAGCAGGGGATCTGGAAGAAGCTTGAGGAGATCTGTCGGCCCGATGTCACTTTCGCTTCGAATACATCCGCACTCCCCATTACAGAGATGGCCTCTGTCCTAAAAGATCCCGGCAGGATGATCGGCCTTCACTTCTTCAATCCTGCGGAGCGGATGCAACTGCTGGAGATCATCTGCGGAAAGAAGACGTCGGACGGAACATTGGCCACCAGCGTCGCCTTCGCAAGGGCGATCAGGAAAGTGCCGATTGTCGTGAACGACGGCCCTGGCTTCTATGTGTCGAGACAACTTGGGGGCCTTCTGGGTGAATCTACTTTTTTGATCGGTGAGGGTGTGGATGCGGCTTTGATCGAAGAGGCGGTCGTCGATTTTGGACTGCCCATGGGACCGGCAACTCTGAGCGACTTGACGGGCATCGACATCAACTACCATGTCGTCAGAAATTTTGAGAGGTCCCTTGGAGAACGATGGAAACCCTCGCCAATCTACGAACTCGTTTATCAAACCGGATGTTACGGTCGTAAGACCGGAGCAGGTTGGTACGATTACCGCGGTGAGAAACCTGTGCCGAATCCTAAGGTTCATGAAGTCGTACAGAAATACTTAACGGAAAAAAGGGTCAAACCCAAGAAACTGTCGAACAAGGAGATTATGGATCGGATGCTTGCCCGAGCCATCAATGAGGCTGCGTATATGATCCAGGAGGGAATCTGTGATCGGCCTCAAGACATGGACCTGGCGATGATCTACGGAACCGGGTTTCCTCCCTACCGGGGCGGCATTCTCCGCTATGCGGACGCATGGGGAATACGGAACGTTTATGGGCATCTTTTGAAGTTGGAAAAGGAGCAGGGAGCCCGGTTTAAACCTGCTTCCCTGCTCAAAGAAATGGCCGAATCGGGACGGACGTTTTACGGGAAAGCGACGCTTTCCTGATTCCAGAGATTTGAAAATCGGATGACGCGGATTTCATAAAATTCTTGATGAATTTCAAATCCCTGTCATCGGCTCTTCATCGCTGTCATCAGAGATCTTAGAAGATCTCACGAAAGGAGGGGTTCCAAATGGAAAGGTGGGAGAAAAGATTTTTCATGTTGGCAATCATTTTCTTATTTGCAGTGTCGTCTTTCACAGTTGCTTTTGGACAGAGCATTAAGATCGGCGTCATCGGTCCAATGAAATTTGTGCAGGGCATCGGCCATTGGAACGGAGCGACCATGGCCGCCGAGGAGATCAATGCCAAAGGGGGTGTTCAGGTCGGCAACAAAAAGATGAAAATCGAGCTTATTCAGTCAGATTCCAACGAATTTCTTAATGTCACGGACGCCTCCAATGCCATGGAGCGACTCATCACGAAGGATAAGGTGGACTTTGTGGTTGGTGGTTTTCGGACCGAGGCCGTCCTTGCCATGCAGGACATCGCCATGGAGAACAAGAAGATCTTTATCGGTGTTGGGGCCGCCCATGATGAGCTCTGTAACCGGGTGGCCAAGAACTACAACACCTACAAATATTGGTTCCGGGCCTCCCCTTTCAATTCCACATTCCTTGTCCGAACGAGCTTCATCCATTTGGGCATGGTTGGAGCCATATTGAAACAATCGCTGAACATACCTAAGATAAAGGTCGCTATTGTCATGGAAAAGGCCGCATGGGCGGATCCGATGATTCCGGCGTCCGAGGCCGCCATCCCGAAGATGGGGATGGAGGTGGCAGGTGTCTGGAGACCCTCTCCGGTGGCCACGGATGTGACCGCCGAACTTTCTGCCATCCAGCGTTCGGAAGCGCATATTATGTTCACAATCTTTTCCTCGTCGGTGGGAATTCCGTTTGCCAGGCAGGCAGGAGAACTCAAGATTCCGGCTGTACAGGTAGGTATCAATGTCGAAGCCCAGAAAGACGGGTTCTGGCAGGCCACTCAGGGAATGGCCAACTATGTTTTAACCACGGATACCTACTGCCGTGGGGTCGAGTACAATGAATTGACAAAGCCCTTTGTTGACGGCTACGTGAAGAGATTCAAGGAGACGCCGCCGTATACCGCGGATACCTACACCGCCATTGTCTACGCGCTTGTGCCGACCATTGAGCAAGCCGGGACCCTTGATTCTGACAAGCTGGTCTCCATCCTGGAGAATCGCGTGTACAAGGGCCCTGCTGGCACAATCGCATACTTGAAGGATGCCGAAGGACGACATCTTCATGAACTCAAATGGGGCCCGGGATACCTGACAAGCTTGGGGGTTCAATGGCAGGATGGAGAGATAAAGGGCGTCTGGCCCAACAAGTGGAAGGCAACCCCAGAGGCGCCTGAAATTACGTACAAGGGGATTGTCCCCTACAAGATACCGCCCTGGGTTCTCGAGAAGTATAAGAAATAGGGTATCCGTCGGGAACGGTTTCAG
>Ga0335070_10001214_pt1 | contig 29615 bp, 19 predicted proteins | sample Lox_Sample_13_FD_206722 | JGI IMG/M metagenome (GOLD analysis project Ga0335070, IMG submission 206722) | Soil microbial communities from Loxahatchee National Wildlife Refuge, Florida, United States - Lox_Sample_1.3 | ecosystem: Environmental > Terrestrial > Soil > Wetlands | place: USA...
CCGGAGGTGTCGCGTCGATCGCAATGCGCACCGGAATGCGTTGGGCAAGGCGAACCCAATCGAATGTCGGATTGACGTTGGCGAGAAGGCCATCGGTTCGCTCGCGGTCCGCTATCGCTCCTTCGATGCTTTCGACATGACCATGCACAACGCGGCTGTCGCCCATAAGGCGAATCTCCACATGATCGCCACGGTGAATATGCTCGAGTTTCGTTTCCTCAAAGTAGCCGTCTATATGAAGCGTCGCACTGTCTACCAGTGCCATAATGGGGACGCCCGCACCGACATAGTCGCCAGGCTCCAAATGCAGGTTGGTGATAACTCCGTCGGCGGAGGCTCGGATTTCCGTGCGCTCGAGATTCAACCCAGCGAGCTGACGATCTACTTCGGCCTGATGCAAGGCCGCGACAGCAACATCGGCTTGGGCGACGGATTGTTCCAGCCGCTGTTGCGATATGGCGAAGTCGGGAAGTCGCGCGTAACGCTGGGCGTCGGCCCGCGCTTGCCGCGCCGCTGCCGCTTGACTTTCTACAGCAGCCCTTGCCTGGGCAAGGGCCAAGACAAATCGCGCGCGGTCGAGACGGAACAGGATGTCGCCGCGACGCACTGACTGGTTGTCGTGAACCAGCACTTCGGCGACGAGACCTGAAACATCCGGCGCAACACCAATTACTTCTGCGCGCACACGTCCGTCGCGGGTCCATGGCTCGTTCATGTAATAGTTCCAAAGGTTCCAGCCGACGATGCCCGCGAGGCAGACAAGTACAAGAGTGACGGTCATCCGACCGAAGCGCTGCAACTTAGGCGTCATGGCACGATCCATTTCGAAAGAGCACTTACCCCGCCCAACGCAATGACGAAAAGACAGAAGTCGACGAGTGGTGGGTGCCAAACGAAACGATAGAACCCGACACCCTTAAGAGCGCGCCCAACCAGCAACGCGATCGGCACAGCGATCACACCCCATACTAGTAAGGCGGGAATCAGAACGCCATGAATATCAAGCTCGGCAATCACGCTGCGACGCATCCCAAACTGTCGTTCGGTGTTTTGGGAGAGGGCGGCGGCAGTTTGGGGAAGCGAGCAAGGCGGAGTCCAGCGAGGGACAGTGCGGCCACGCGATCCGCGGGGCATTCTCGGGCCATGGATGCATTCAGAGCGGCGTCGATACGCGAAAGTGTATGACTTGCCTCTCCGCGACTACGCAGCTCGTCTGCAAGCGACTTCAGGACGTCGGCAACCGCTTGTTGAAGGTCAGGTGTAAGGGTGTCGAAAACCTCTCGAAGCTGCACGATGTTCCAGGACGCGCGAAGATCCGAAAGTTCGACTAAACCCATGGAGGTTGCGTCGGTCGAATCTAGCCTGGCAGCCAACGCCTCAAACCTGTCGAACATCGCTATCATAAGGCTGCGGAGTTCTCCGGACTCTCCTTCTGCGAGGCGCAAAAGATCGGCACGGTCGGCCTGAACTAACCGTTTAACGCGCCAAGCAACACTAACTGAGCGCACTAGGCGGTTTAGAATAACCGAAAACGCGATACCCATCAGCGCTGCGGAGCTGCTATTGGCAAAAACTGCAAAGTTAGCGGAATAACTCGAGCCAAGGCCCATCGCGGTCGCCAAGCTGACGACCACTGCCAATGCCACAGGTGCAAACGCGGGAACCGCCTGAAAGGCACCAGCAGGCAGGTAGACCAAAGCAAGCGCCAGCAATAGCAGCGGGAAACCGTCTATAGCTGGGAACACGCCGAAAAGCAGGACAGCTGCGATCAGCACCGTGAGCAAATAACCCCAAAAGAACTTGGCAATCGACGGCGCAGGATCGTCTTGCTGCGCAAAGATCGATGCCGTGATTGCCGCCATCAACGGGACGCCCGCCCCGCTTGCCCAACCTGTGCTGATCCAAAAGGCACAGCCGATTAATATCGTAAGCGAAATCGCAACGCCCGACATGGCCACGAGAAAAAAATCAGTATCGCCCGCTATACGGAAGGGCTCTGTTGGCGGCTGCATTTCATTAGGTTCGGTCGCCAAAATGTGCGCGCAGAGCTCTAGGCATTGAGTCCACCTTTCGACGAGTTCTCGCAAGCGCGTCGCTATGCCCTCCTGTAACACACCTGACCAATTTCCCTTCGTGTTCGCACAATTACCCAAATCGCCAATGCGCATCAGCAGATCATCGATGACTGAGTCTGAGGGCTTGGACTGAGTTGACGGTGCCGTGTCACTCAACCATTGGGCAACTCGATGCAATAGGGGTTGGACTGAAATGTGAGCCTGCAAATCTTCCTTGCACAAGGCCGCAGCACGATCGGTGATGAAGCTAACCAATCCTGGGATAATGCGGGCGTTTTCACGCAGCACTGGTAGCCACAGCAATGCGGCTTTGCTCGAGACTTCGTACCGCGTTGGATGAAAAAGCGCATCGAGCGCGGCACCGTCAAGCGCTATGTGTCGATGTTCCCGTGCAAAGGTTTCATCCTTAACTCGGCCATGTAAGGTCTGCGCAGCGAAGGCGGCCACGCTGTTGAGCCAGGCCGTCAGCCGTGCTCGGAGTACTGGCGCGCCCGATCGCGGGAGCAATATGCCGTGAACCAGCACCGAGCATAGAATTCCAATGCAGATCTCCTCGCAGCGGGAGATCGCTGTCGTGAAAATTGTTTCTGGTGCATCAACGGCAGGGAAGCCGATGATGGCAGCTGTGTAACCGGCAAGCATGAAGGCATAAGACTTCGGCGTGGGATCAAATAGGGAAAGCATCAAGCAGCACGCAACCCAGAGGGCAAATGCAAGGCAAAGCAGAGAGGGCGTATTCACAAAAGTGGGCAGTACCGCAACCGCGAAGGCGCCGCCCGCAATAGTCCCTGTGAGCCGCCACAACCCCTTCGCTCGCGTGGCGCCAGCGAATGGTTGCGTCGTTACATAAACGGTGGTCAGGGCCCAATACGGGTGTTCGAGCCCCAACTTGAACGCGACGAAAAGCGCAAGCGCGCCTGCGGCTAAGCTCTTGGCCGAAAACAGCCAGTCCCTCATTGATGGAAAAGTCATGCGACAGCTTCTCGGTCCTCAATCACGGAGGCGATGCTCTCCAGGACCCGCAGGGCTATCTCGAGGGTTTTCATTTTTTTCCGAGGTTGTCCACGAAGCGCGGAAGCCGCCACCTAGTTGTCTTACACGTGGGCGCTTGAATTTTCTTGGAAAAATAGAACCACGAGAGCCAGAAAATGTTCGCTTTCTACCAGACGGCCCGGCGCCTTTCGTAACAATTGAGCGGTCGCGATTGCGCCCGAGCGCAGGGCGGACGGCAAAACATGCTGCGCGCTGTCCGCTTAAGCATGAGGTCCAAATGATTGGTCAGAAAGGCATCTATTTCATTCTATCGAAGCTCATGCTCTCGCTGACCGGCGGTTTCGCGGCAGGGGTGTCGATGGTCTATATCTTCTGGCAAGTGTTCAGGAGCAGGATGTGAACATTCCTATCCAGCCCCGAGTGCCAAACGAGGAGCGGAGTCTCCCGTTTGAATGCGTTGCTCTTGTTCTGCAGGGAGGCGGAGCGCTCGGCGCGTATCAGGCCGGTGTTTGCGAAGCGCTGGCCGAAGCGGGAATTCAACCGGATTGGTTGGCGGGGATATCGATCGGGGCGATCAATGCGGTTATCGTTGCGGGCAACCCGCCAAAAAAGCGAGTCGAGCGCCTGCACGAATTCTGGACGGAGGTCACTGCCGAAGGTGTGACGCCCAGCGCTCGAAAAGCCGATTTATCGATTTCTAGCGGCAATACTGTGCGACGCGCCTTCAACATGCTGAGCGCCGGTCGCACACTCCTTCACGGATCTCGGGGCTTCTTCAGCGCGCGCCCATTTGCGCCGTGGTTGGAGCCGCCCGGCACTTCCGCTGCCACCAGTTTCTACGATACCAGTGCCCTCAGGCGCACGCTCGAGCGCCTCACAGACTTCGACCGCGTGAATGCTGGTCTAACCCGCCTCAGTGTTGGCGCAGTCAATGTAAGGACGGGAAATTTCGTCTGCTTTGATACAACCACACACTCAATTCGAGCCGAACACATCATCGCAAGTGCGGCGCTGCCGCCGGCCTTTCCCGCAATCGAGATAGATGGAGAGTATTATTGGGACGGCGGCATCGTTTCCAACACACCGTTGCAATGGATTGTCAACAGTCAGCCACGCCGTGACACGCTCGCGTTTCAGGTTGATCTCTGGAGCGAGCAAGGAGAAGTCCCCAGTGACATGTTCGAAGTGATAACCCGAGAGAAGGAAATTAGATATTCCAGCCGCACTCGCGCGAATACGGACCAATTCAAACAAAACCAGAGTCTTCGCCGCGCGGTAGCGGATTTGATCGAAAGACTACCCGTCGAATTGAGGGACATCCCCCAAACAAAATTGCTCGACACCGTGGCCGACCGCAAGGTCTACAATATCGTACAGCTCATTTATCGCGCCAAGGCTTATGAGGGCCATTCGAAGGACTATGAGTTTTCACGGACAAGCATGGAGGAACACTGGCGAGCGGGTCATAACGATGCAGTGCGCACATTGCGTCACTCGGAAGTTTTGGCGCGACCCACCGATAACAACGGAGTCCTAACGTTCGATCTCGCTGTCAATGGGCGAGAGTAGCCCCGAATTCACTCCCGAATTCTCCTTGCAATCTGCGAGACCGCAAAGATCGAAAACAGAGTGGGCGTTGAGTCGGCCACGCAGTCGAAAAGGGCCAACCGATGTGCAATTCGGTGGTGAAGTGGCCGGCAAGAATGAAACTCGTAGTGCCATGCAACCGGTGTTACCCGCTGGGTATTAGATCAAATAGGGCGAAAGCCATGTGAATTGTCGCAAGTATCGACGTACGGGATGTCTGCCACGGTAGAGTCTTCATGCGTTGATGCATTGGTTGCCATCGCCATCGGTGAAATCCCTCGAGCGTCCAACCTTCCGCAGGGATGTCCATGCGATGACGTGCGGACGCACTGTCATGGATGTCCCGTTATAGTTGGCGTTATTAGTCGCCACCTTGAGCCGGTGAAGCGCACGCTCCAGGCATGAGGATTCGACGTCCGCGTCGAGGGACGAATTCACATTTAGAAGCTCAGTCAAGAGCAACGCAAAAGTTATATGTCGTGGCTTCTGTCAAATTCGACAGCAACGCGGCCGACGCGCATGTCTCGTCGACTGCGCATTCGTCGACACTAAAACAGACTGTTTTCTTCAAGTCGTGCGCGAACCACAAAATCGCGGCTGGGAGCTTGCCGCTATCCTCTCCATCGAATTGGCCGCTTTACCTGTGAGGCATCCAAACATTGATCAAGCCATCATCAAGGGAGAATGAGATCGAAAGTTTTTTGCAGTCTTGGGATCTCGCGCCGGTTTTGGGCGATTCGGCTTCGGAGTCGCCGAACGAGCATGAATCATGTCTTGCGCAATTTAAGAAGTCGTCAACAAACATGTCAGTCGATGATAGTGGAAAGCGGAAACTCACAATGACATCTTCCTGTCCCCTGCTCGTGCTCGAGAATGTACGCTACGAAATCAAAGGTTTCATCGCGTATGTGACGCTCGATCGCCAAAAAGCGCTCAACGCGCTGAATGCGAGGACCTGGCAGGATTTGCGAAAGGCCTTCGAAGCCGCTCGCGATGACGAGGGCGTACGCGGCGTTATCTTGGCGGGCGCCGGAGACAAGGCGTTTATCGCTGGCGCGGATATAAGCGACATTGCTCGGCTGACCGCGGTCCAAGCGCAAGAAGCGGCCAGCGTGGGACAAGGCGTTCTTAACCTTATCGAGAACCTCGGAAAGCCGGTGATTGCCGCCATCAATGGCTTTGCTTTGGGCGGGGGGTGTGAAGCCGCTATGGCCTGCACAATCCGGTTGGCAGCGGAGCACGCGAAATTCGGACAGCCGGAAGTCGCGTTGGGCGTGATTCCTGGCGGAGGTGGAACACAGCGCCTGCCGAGACTTGTTGGGAAGGGTCGTGCGCTGCACCTGATCCTGTCGGGGCAGATGATCGACGCCGGTGAGGCCCATCGCATTGGACTCGTAAATGAGGTCGTTCCGGCGGATCGCTTGACCGCACGCGCTGAGGAAATTCTCAATCAAATTTGTTCGAATGCACCGATCGCTGTGCGGTATGCGCTAGACGCCGTGAACAAAGGCTTGGAAACGAGTCAGCCCGAAGGGATGGCACTCGAAGCCTCATATTTTGGTTTGTGTGCTGCGACCGAAGATAAGAGGGAGGGTACGTCAGCCTTTCTTGAGAAACGCAAGCCCCAATTTCGTGGCCTGTGAAGTCGAAGGCGAAGCATCATTCATCTAATGAGGACTCAATGACCGCGAACAGCATCTTTTCCGGATTGAAAGTCGTGGACTTGGCAAGTTTCATTGCTGGTCCAAGTGCTGCAGTGATTTTGTCGGACTTTGGCGCTGATGTTATCAAGGTCGAGCCCCCAACCGGCGATATGTGGCGGATTGGGCATAAGATTCCGCCGCAACCCGCTTCCAAGGATGCATATCCCTGGCATTTGGCCAATCGGAACAAGCGTGGTCTCGCACTAGATCTAAAATCGCCAGATGCAGCTCCTATTCTGGAGCGGCTCGTCAAATGGGCGGACGTGTTCATCGTCAACACGCCGCATCCCGCGCGCAAGCGGTTGAAATTGGAATATGATGATGTCGCGCATTGGAATTCCCGTCTGGTCTACGCGGATCTGACTGGCTTCGGCGATAACGGTCCGGATGCCGACCTTCCAGGCTTTGATATCACATCCTACTGGGCGCGCAGCGGCCTGCTGTCATTGACACGTGATGCTGGCGTGCCGCCGACTTGGCCGGTGGCAGGCAGCGGCGACCATGCGACGGCAGTCGGGCTCTATTCTGCGATCGTCACGGCGCTCTACCGTCGCGAGCGAACGGGCAAGGGATCGTATGTCACCACCTCGCTCCTTGCAGAAGGTGTGTGGTCGGCAGGCGTCGCCGTTCAGGCGGCGCTTTGCGGGGCAAAGTTCTATCCGCCGCACGACCGCAAGAATCCCGCGAGTGCCGCCATGAATGTCTACAAGACCTCTGACGGTATTTGGTTTGTGATTGTCGTCACACCAGACAAACTCAAAACAGTCGCGGAAGCTATCGGTCGTGCAGACATCCTTACCGATCCCCGCTTCTCCGATCCCGTAAAACTTGCTGCGAATAGAGATCAGCTGATCGCCGTATTGGATGAAGTGTTCGCCTCCAAACCGATGGAGCATTGGCATCAAATTCTAAGCAAGATCCACGTCACATTCGGCGCCGTGCGAGGTCCCGAAGATGTCATCAAGGATCCCCAACTTATAGCCAACAACATTGTGGTTCCGCTCGAAGGCGCCGGCGAGACTCTGAAAACCACAATCAGCAGCCCCATCAAGATACACGACTCGCCAAAAGTCTCCGCAAGACGTGCGCCGGAAATCGGGGAGCACAACGAAGAGATCCTTCGAGAGATTGGATTTTCGAGTAATGAAATATCAAAGCTGCATAGCGCGGGCGTAACAGGCAAAGCGGCATAGGCGGCCTTCGAGGTCAACGGGAAAATATCATGTCGATCTACCAACCAAAACGATCAACAGGACGGCTTTTTGTTCTCGATGCCAGCGGCGCGCGTTTGTTCGTCATGAACACCGATGGCTCGGAGAAGAAGATACTGGCGAACGGGTGCCGCATTCCGGACGGCATCGCAGTCGATGCCCAGGCTGGCAATATCTACTGGTCCAACATGGGTGTGCCGAGCGTTAACGATGGATCCATCGAGCGCATCGACATCGACGGCGGAAATCGGCGGACCATAGTGCCAGTTGGCGGCACCTTCACACCAAAACAAATTCATCTCGATAAGGCGAACGGTAGAATTTATTGGTGCGATCGCGAGGGCATGCGCGTCATGCGCTGCAACCTCGATGGTTCGAAGCGAGAAACCCTTGTTGCGTCGGGAAGCGAAGGAGATCGCCACGATCAAACCAGGTGGTGCGTAGGAATCACCATCGATCCTCTGCGTGAGAAAATATACTGGACGCAAAAGGGGCCGGACAATGCTGGGCTAGGCCGCATCTTTCGGGCTGGAATTGAGATGCCGAAGGGTGAACGCGCAACGGATCGCAGCGATATAGAAATAGTACACGAGGGCTTACCGGAACCGATCGATCTTGAACTCGATCTCGAGAGTCGCGTGCTCTATTGGACAGATCGCGGAGATCCACCACTCGGCAATACGGTCAATCGCGTACCTATTGATAGACCTGGAGCCCGGCCTGAAATCGTCTTCGACCATCTGATGGAAGGCATCGGCATCGCCCTGGATATCGCAAACGGCAGGATGTTCATGACTGACCTGGCCGGCTCGGTCTATTCGGCCCGACTCGATGGTTCAGACAGGAAAGCGGTGGCGGCGGTCCAAGGCAATCTAACGGGGATCGCCTATGTCGAATTCTGAACTCAGCCTCTGGAGATTTCATCGTGTCGAGCAATAAGGTTATCAATCGTGTCGCCATCGTCGGTACAGGCGTCATCGGCGCGAGTTGGGCCGCGCTCTTTCTGGCCAAGGGGCTGGAGGTCGCGGCAACCGACATTGCTCCGGATGCAGAGGCCAAGCTGCGAGGCTTCGTTGCGACGGCCTGGCCCGCGCTTGAGACACTGGGCCTTGCGCCCAGCGCGTCGACTGCAAAGTTAACTTTCTCGCCCGACCTTGCGACGGCACTGAAGGGGGCGGATCTAGTGCAGGAAAACGGGCCTGAGCGCATCGACTTCAAACAAACCCTTTATCGCCAGCTCGATGCGTTGCTCCCGCCCGATGTGATCATCGCGTCTAGTTCGTCGGGATTGACGATGAGCGAGATTCAGAAGGGATGTCCGTCGCATCCCGAGCGTTGCGTCATTGGACATCCCTTCAACCCGCCTCATCTGATCCCGTTGGTGGAGATCGTTGGTGGCGCTCAAACATCAGAAGAGACGATTGCGCGTGCTTCGGCATTTTACGCCGGATTAGGAAAGCGCACGATCCGTCTGCACAAGGAAGTACCGGGCCACGTCGCTAATCGCCTGCAGGCAGCGTTGTCGCGCGAGGTTTATCACCTTGTCGCAGAAGGCGTGGTCAGTGTTGCCGATGTCGACACGGCACTTTGCTGGGGTCCCGGTCTTCGATGGGGCATCATGGGCCAACTGCTGCTCAACCATCTAGGTGGCGGCCAAGGCGGGATCGAGCACTTCTTCCAGCAATTCACGGGGCCGCTTACAGCGTGGTGGAAGGTTCTTGGTTCGCCTCAACTGACGCCCGAGTTGCAACGCAGATTGATCGACGGTGTGCATGCTGAAGTAGGGACACGTTCAATCGAGGAACTGGCAGCAGAGCGAGACGAGATTTTGCTCGGCCTTCTTCGTCTGCGCTCCAAGCAGAAGAGAGCGTCAAAATGAACGTTACGGCGTACCCCGTCATTCGGATTCCACCCGGTCAAGCGACGGTCGCGGTGGGAAATACTGCCCCCAAAAGAGAGAATCTCTGATGATGAAAATTCTAGTTCCTGTGAAGCGTGTCGTTGACTTCAACGTGAAAGTCCGCGTGAAGGCGGATGGCTCGGGCGTCGAACTCACAAACATCAAGATGTCGATTAATCCGTTCGACGAAATCGCCGTTGAGGAGGCAATCCGGCTGAAAGAACATGGCGCCGCGAAGGAAGTCGTCTGCGTTTCTATCGGCCCGGCGCAATCCGAAGACACGATTCGTACGGCGCTTGCCATGGGCGCAGATCGTGGCATCTTGGTCAATTTTGACGGCGAACTGGAACCGCTCTCGGTTGCGAAGATTCTGAAAGCGGTCGTGGATGAGGAAAAACCTGATTTGGTTGTCCTTGGAAAGCAGGCCATCGATTATGATTGCGATCAGACCGGTCAGATGCTTGCGGCACTGCTGGGTTGGCCGCAGGGGACGTTCGCGTCCAAAGTCTCCATCGAAGGAGGCGATGCCGTCGTGACTCGTGAAGTCGACGGCGGCCATCAGACGGTCAAACTTCGGCTTCCAGCTATCGTCACCGCCGATCTCCGATTGAACGAACCTCGCTATGCAAGTCTCCCCAACATCATGAAAGCGAAGAAGAAGCCGATGTCCAAGACGGACATTAAAGCGTTCAATCTCGATGTCAGCCCCCGGCTTGAAATCGTGAAAATGGCCGAGCCCCAAAGCCGCAAGGCGGGTGTGAAAGTGGCCACGGTCGCAGACCTCGTGTCCAAACTTGCCGAAGTAGGAGCACTATGATGACTACCCTTCTGATAGCCGAACATGACAACGCGACTGTCAAGGATGCCACGGCCAGGGCGCTGACCGCAGCCAGGCAGATGGGCGGCGAAGTGCATGTCCTCGTAGCCGGACACAATTGCAGGCCAGTAGCGGAGGCGGCGGCCAAATTTGAAGGCGTCGCCAAAGTGCTTCTTGCTGACACGCCGCTATACGAGCATATGCTGCCTGAACCGCTGGCGGCGCTCACCGTATCATTGGCAGCGTCTTATGATGCCGTTGTTGTTCCATCCACCGCAAACGGAAAAAATGTTATGCCGCGTGTTGCGGCGCTGCTTGACGTCATGCAGATCTCCGATCTCATGAAAGTCGTCGCGCCAGACACGTTTGAGCGCCCGGTCTTTGCCGGAAACGTCATCGAGACGGTGCGGTCCAAAGATGCCAAGAAGGTCGTTACGGTTCGTACGACAGCATTCGCAGCGACGGCGATTGGCAGCGGCGCAGCACCGATTGAATCTATCGACGCAGCGGCCGATCCCGCGATCTCGAGTTTTGTCAGCGAAGAACTCGTGAAATCTGATCGCCCGGAGCTGACGACCGCAAAAATTGTAATCTCTGGCGGCCGGGCTCTAAAGAATAGCGAAAATTTCACGAAATATATCCAGCCAGTGGCCGACAAACTTGGCGCCGCAATGGGAGCCTCGCGCGCGGCGGTCGATGCCGGCTACGCGCCGAACGATTGGCAAGTCGGACAAACCGGAAAGATCGTTGCTCCGGATCTTTATATCGCCGTCGGTATTTCAGGCGCGATTCAGCATCTTGCGGGGATGAAGGATTCGAAGGTTATTGTGGCCATCAACAACGACGCAGATGCTCCAATCTTCCATGTTGCGGATTACGGACTTGTGGCGGACTTGTACACCGCATTACCGGAGCTCGATGCCGCATTGGCGCAACGCGGAAAGTGACCCCCACGATATAGGGATCCTGCCTACGAGGATCGTTCAGGAGAAATCCATGCCCATCTACAAAGCCCCCATCCAGGACAATCTGTTTTTGCTCAATGACGTTTTCCATATCGAGCAGCATGCAGATATACCTGGCTACGCAGATCTATCGGCCGACATCCTCGAGGCGACGCTGAATGAAGCTGCGAAACTCAGTGAGCAAGTCCTAGCGCCCCTCAATAAGGTTGGTGATACTGAGGGTTGCCGGCGACATGACGATGGGAGTGTGACAACGCCGAAGGGCTTCAAAGAGGCATTCAAACAATTTGCCGAAGGCGGCTGGATGGGGGTATCGGCGCCAGTTGAATTCGGCGGCCAGGGCTTGCCCGTCGTTCTGAATGGCATCATCACTGAGTTCATCGCGGCGTCAAACCTCGCCTTTTGGATGTATGCCGGCCTCACGGAAGGAGCAATTTCCGCACTGATCGATCACGCGTCGCCAGAACAAAAGAGTCTCTATTTGCCGAAGATGATAGCTGGCAAATGGACAGGCACTATGAACCTGACTGAGGCGCATTCGGGGACGGACCTAGGCTTGTTGCGCACCAAGGCGAAGCCTCAAGCGGACGGTAGCTACAAAATCAACGGCACAAAGATCTTTATTTCCGCCGGCGATCACGATATGGCGGAAAACATTATTCATCTCGTTCTCGCCAGAATCGAGGGAGCCCCTAGCGGCGTACATGGAATTTCGCTGTTTGTAGTGCCGAAATATCTCCTTAAGGCCGATGGCGCATTGGGCGAAAATAATAGTGTTTCTTGTGGCTCGATCGAGCACAAGATGGGAATTCACGGCAACTGCACTTGCGTCATGAATTTCGATGACGCAAGTGGCTGGCTAGTGGGTGGCGAAAACCACGGGCTCAATGCCATGTTTACGATGATGAATCATGCGCGTCTTTCAGTCGGCACGCATGGCCTTGCGATCTCCGATGTGGCCTATCAGAACGCCGCCGCTTACGCGAAGGATCGGCTCCAGGGGCGATCATTGAGCGGCACGAAATTTCCCGACAAGCCCGCCGACCCGATAATTGTTCATCCCGATGTGCGGCGATCCCTGATGACTATCCGCGCTCTTACCGAAGCTGCGCGCGCGCTTATCGTTTGGACGGGAATTCGCCACGACATCGCTTTGGGATCAGCGGATTCTCGTGCACGTGAGCTGGCAGAAGATCACATGGGCCTGATGACACCCGTAATCAAAGCATTTTGCACGGATGCCGGATTTGAGAACGCGGTTATCGCGCAACAAATGTACGGCGGTCATGGTTATATCGCGGAAAACGGAATGGAGCAGTTTGTTCGCGATGCAAGAATCAACCAGATATACGAGGGCGCCAACGGTATCCAAGCCCTCGACCTGGCCGGCCGCAAGCTTGCCATGAACGACGGTCGTGCAGTCAAGGCATTCTTTTCGGAGGTGGATGCCTTTCTCAAGAAACAGTCCGGCACTGACTCTATGCTGCCTTATATAAATCCTGTCCGCAACGCGTTGGGTAACCTCCAACAGGCCACGATGTGGATTGTGAAGCACTCCTCTGAGAACCACGACGAAATAGGCGGCGCGTCGTACGAATTTCTGCGCCTCTTCGGATTGACTGCATTCGGTTACATGTGGTGCCGAATGGTCGAGGCCGCGCAGATCTCTCGAGCGAACGCGAGCAGGGACAAGAAAGAATTTCTCGATGCGAAATTCGCGACAGCGAGCTTTTTCATGCAACGCATTTTGCCCGAAACGTCGGCACTGCTTGCACGAATTGAAGCTGGCGTTTCGAGTATGATGAAGCTCCCTCCCGAAGCGTTTTAGGCGGTCGCCGAGCGAAGGTCGAAAGCACGAGGTCAATATGCCAACGGAACTTCCTCCCCGCGAGGCAATGGAATACGATGTAGTGATCGTTGGTGCTGGTCCGGCGGGCCTTTCGGCTGCGATCCGGTTAAAGCAAATTGCACCAGAGATTTCAGTTGTGTTGGTGGAAAAAGGATCGGAAATCGGAGCGCATATTCTTTCTGGCGCGGTTGTCGATCCGGTTGGACTGGACAAATTGCTGCCTGATTGGCGAACGCAGGATAGCCCAATAAGGCAGCCAGTCCTCATGGACCGCTTTTATTGGCTGACTGCCGGACGAGCCTTGCGCCTGCCCAATGCCTTGATGCCACCGCTCATGAGCAATCACGGCAACTATATTGTGTCGCTTGGCAATGTTTGCCGCTGGCTCGGCAAAAAGGCCGAGGAATTAGGCGTTGAAATTTATCCGGGATTTGCCGCGACCGAAGTTCTCTACGGCGCCAATGGCGAAGTTGCTGGTATTGCGACAGGCGACATGGGTATTGGGAAAGACGGCAATCCGCGCGACGGATTCACGCGCGGAATGGAGCTCCGCGGGAAATACACACTGTTCGGCGAAGGCGCCCGTGGTAGCCTCTCAAAGACGTTAATTGCGCGATTTGGACTAGACAAAGATCGCGATCCTCAGAAATTCGGGATCGGGATCAAGGAACTTTGGCAGATATCGCCAGAAAAGCATCGTCCCGGTCTCGTGCAACACAGTTTTGGCTGGCCACTCGACGGCAGAACCGGTGGTGGCTCATTCCTCTATCATTTCGATACAAATCTAGTATCCGTTGGTTTCGTTCTGCATCTCAACTATCACAATCCCTGGCTCTTCCCATTCGAAGAGATGCAGAGATTCAAGACGCATCCCTTCATTCGCAAGACATTCGAGGGCGGTAAGCGTTTGGCGTACGGTGCACGCGCCCTCACCGAAGGTGGCTGGCAATCGGTGCCCAAGTTGACGTTTCCTGGTGGTGCGCTGATCGGCTGTTCTGCGGGCTTTATGAATGTCCCTCGTATCAAGGGTAGTCACAATGCGATACTCTCGGGGATCGCAGCAGCCGAGCAAGCAGCGGCAGCACTTGCTGCCGGACGGTCCCATGACGAGCTGACATCCTATGAGAGCGGTTGGCGCGGGTCACCGATTGGTAATGATTTGCGACGAGTTCGAAACGTCAAGCCATTATGGTCCAAACTCGGAACGATTGTTGGCGTCGGGTTGGGCGGAATGGACATGTGGACCAATACGCTTGGATTTTCTCTCTTCGGCACGCTCAGTCACGGTGGTCCCGACAGCAAAGTGCTTGAACCAAAAACGCATTTCGGGCCGATAAATTATCCAAAGCCAGACGGCATTTTGACTTTTGACCGCTTGTCGTCGGTCTTTCTCTCCAGTACGAACCATGAGGCCGATCAGCCTGTACACCTTCATGTCGGGGATCTAAGCCTTCAGAAAAAATCGGAGCATGACATTTTTGGTGGCCCATCAGCGCGCTATTGCCCAGCTGGCGTTTACGAATGGGTCGGCCAGGGAGCGGATTTGAAGTTTGTTATCAACGCACAGAACTGCGTTCATTGCAAAACGTGCGATATAAAGGATCCCAACGGTAACATTACTTGGACGGCACCTGAAGGTGGCGGGGGCCCAAACTATTCCAACATGTGAGAACAGCCTTGTCCCTTCTTGCCGAGTTTGAACACCGGGATACGACGTCCGCCGCAGCACAGCCCCATGTCGTTGTGGTTGGGGCTGGCTTTGGCGGGCTCACTCTGGCCACTGCACTGGCGTCTGCTCCGGTGCGCGTGACGGTCGTTGATAAGCGCAATCACCATCTTTTTCAGCCGTTGCTCTACCAAGTGGCGACCGCGGGCCTGTCTCCGGCTCAGATAGCCTCACCCATCCGCTCAATACTTCGCCATCAAAAGAACGCGACGGTTCTACTTGCAGAGGTTACTGGCGTGGATATATGTGCTCGCGAGGTTTTGCTTGGGCCGAAGCGAATTCCGTTCGACTATCTAGTTGTGTCAACTGGCGCGCGGCATTCTTATTTCGGGAACAATGAATGGGAAGCATTTGCGCCTGGACTAAAGTCACTTGAAGACGCAACTAAGATTCGACGGCATATTCTACTTGCGTTCGAACGTGCGGAAACCGAAACGGACGACGATAAGAGAGATGGTCTTCTTACGTTCATAATCATTGGGGGAGGACCGACGGGCGTTGAAATGGCAGGCGCGATCGCCGGTATCGCGCACAACGTGTTGCGCGAGGATTTTCGTAATATCGACCCACGCTCCGCCCGCATCTTGCTCGTCGAGGCAGGTCCGCGGCTACTTCCTGCCTTTCCCGATTCGCTATCTCGGTACGCAAAGAAACGCCTGGAAGAACTTGGCGTCCAAGTACATCTTGGACAGGCCGTTACAACATGTGATGCGCGCGGAATCATCATGGGAGAGAAACGAGTGTCATCACAGACAGTCGTCTGGGCCGCGGGCGTCGCGGCTTCGCCTGCTGCCCGTTGGCTTGGAACATTGGCGGATCGCGCCGGACGAGTTGTTGTAGGGCCCAATCTGACTTTGCCTGGCGATAACAACATTTTCGTTATTGGGGATACCGCATCCGTCAAGGATAAAATGGGAAAGCCACTACCTGGCGTCGCGCCAGTCGCAAAGCAGCAAGGAAGCTTTGTTGCGAAGGTCATCAGAGCCCGAATTGCCGACAAGACCCCGCCCAGCGCCTTCGTCTATTCGAGTGCTGGAAATCTTGCGACAATTGGCCGAAATGCGGCCGTTGTGGATTTTGGCTGGATCAAACTCACTGGATTTCTCGCCTGGGCCCTTTGGTCTATCGTCCATATCTTCTTCCTGATCGGATTTCGAACCCGGTTGATCGTTTTCATCGATTGGGTGTGGGCCTATCTTACGTTCCAGCGGGGAGCCCGGCTCATTACCAACCTGCCTAGCTCGACGGAGCCATAGGGCCGCATCGGAAATCCAAGTTGCGACTGGAGAGTCGTACAGGCATATTTGCACGTCCTGAGACCCTCTCGGAGGGGAAAGGATGTACTCTACCAGAAGCCAATTATGCAGCGCGTACAGATATTCTCGGCGGCACAACCTTCGATAACGGCAATTCAAGGTCGTGCCAAACATCCAGCAATGCCAGTACAAGATGGTCAATAAGCGTATCATCGTGGAAAGGCGTCGGCGTAATGCGGAGCCGTTCGGAACCCTTCGCCACCGTGGGATAGTTGATCGGCTGGATATAAATGCCGTGTCGAGCGAGCAGAAGTTCGCTTGCCAGTTTGCACTTTTGAGGGTCACCTACGATGACGGGTACAATGTGGCTTTGGTTTCTCAAGATTGGCAATCCAGCGGCCTCTAGCGTGTTCTTTACACGTGACGCGCGATCTTGATGCAGGACGCGCTCAACCTCGCTTGCCTTCAGATGGTGCACCGCCGCTGACGCCCCTGCACAAACACCTGGGGGCAAGGCCGTGGTAAAGATAAATCCATCTGCGTAGGAACGCACCGCATCAATTAGAGTTGCCGTGCCTGCAATATAACCTCCCATGCAACCAAACGCTTTGGCGAGTGTGCCTTCAATTACATCGATCCTGTGCATTACACCATCTCGTGCCGCAACGCCCGCTCCACGCGGGCCATACATGCCGACCGCGTGAACCTCGTCGCAATAGGTCATTGCATTGTAACGAGTAGCAAGATCGCATATCTTCTCGATCGGCGCCAAATCGCCGTCCATTGAGTAAAGGCTTTCGAACACAATCAGCTTGGGGCGATTACACTCGGCTTCGGCGAGAAGACGCGCCAGGTGGTCGACGTCGTTGTGACGCCAGATTCGCTTCTCCATACCTGATCGGCGAATGCCCGCGATCATGGAATTGTGATTTTGCGCATCCGACAGAATGAGGCAATTCGGAAGTAGGTTGGCAATGGTCGATATTCCGGTCTCATTGGAAACGTAGCCGGACGTGAATACCAACGCGGCTTCCTTTTCGTGCAGATCGCAAAGCTCGTTCTCGAGTTGGACAAGAGCGTGATTGGTTCCGGATATGTTGCGCGTTCCGCCGGCGCCTGTCCCCATTCTTCGCACCGCTGCAACGCTCGCACTTATGACACAAGGATGCTGCCCCATGCCGAGATAGTCGTTTGAGCACCAAACAACGATCTCCTTCGGGCCGTCTGTTGAATGCCAGAGCGCAATCGGGAAATGACCGGCAATCCGTTCGAGTTCTACGAATGTACGATACCGGCTTTCGATGTGAAGCTTCCGAAGTGCCGCTGCAAAATGAGCTTCGTAATTTATCATTCGGCCTCCTGAATGTCATTCAGTTTGATTCCAAGGAACTAATCCCGATTTGCTATGCCTGTGTGCGCGGTAGAGTAAGAAGCACTGTCGCACGGTCTCCGTGGGTCTCTCGGTAAATGTGCCCACTCATCTCTTCAACTGGCGGGTCGATGATCTGAGTCCCGGTATCTCCGCAAAAAGCCTTCACACCTTGGCCGTTACCAGCCACGCGGACGTAGATGTCGAATTTATCACTCGTAGTCTCGACGCGAATGACGCCACCCGCGACGGGCAAGGCGTCATGGACGACCGCATGTGAAATGAGTTCCGATAGGATCAGCCCGATCCGCCAAGCGCGCCCGGCCTCGATTGTCACCGGCGTCTCATAGAGCGATAATGTGATCCCGTGGTCCGCAAGTGACGAGCCCATTAGTGCGCTGCAAACTCGACGGATATGGAGCGACAAGTCCAAAGTGTCGACAGATAAAGGTGGCAGCAATGCTCGATGAGCGTTCGCGTAATTGCGCAATCGGCATACGGCACGAGACAAGGCATCTATGGCACCCTCGTTGCAATATGGCGCCATGCGCTCGATGTAGGAGGCGGCCGAGGAAAATTCGTCTGCGGTGCGGCGTTCGACTTCGGCGAGCACAAGCATCGAATTCGGCATCGCCGGGTTGCAGCCCGAAAACCGCGCGGAATCCCCTTTGTATTCCTCTATCGTCATGGATGCTGGCCATTTGCCGACCCGTGGCGGATACTACTCGCGATTGCAGAGTTGGACTTGTAGCTTTCGAACGTATTTTGGAAAACATAACTCTTTCAAAGGGCAAGCTTGGAGGCGTGGCGAAGGGTAAGCCACGACGGCCCGGTGCTTCGGACTTGCGGTTCGTCGAGCGCGACCTTTCAAATTCTGATAGTGTACGAGTGGGGGGCTCGCCGCAGGTCCGCTAAGGGTGGCGTTTCGGTTTCTCGTGGTGATCGCAAAAAGCATAATTCGTTCGTTAGATGCGGCATCGTGAGCGGCGACGTTATTTGGCTATTGGAGAGAGACCTGTCGCTTCAAGCGCAATAGTTTTGGGAGTTGGCCGAACGATGTAAGTGCAAGAGTTGTGGGCGCTGCTTTCTAGCCGCAATTGAACTATCCGCTCCGAATTGTAGTTCGCGGAGCAGAGGCGAGGGCACAGAATGCGTGCAATGATTCGAGCAACCTGCTTTCTGTTCTTGACAAGTTTTTGCTTAATTGTTGCAGACGTTGGTTGCGCGGGTGCACCAGCGGCGGAAACGAGTAATAAAAAAGGGCCGTCGGACACCATAGAAACCGTCGTTGTCACCGCTGAGCGTCGCGAGGCGGATGCGCAGGATGTTCCCGCGAGCGTAGTTGCTTTGCAAGGCCAGAGTCTTCGCAATGAGGGACGAATCTCAGTGCAGCAAATGCTCGAGGACGCCCCCAACGTAAGCTACGGCCTTCTGGCGTTTCAACAATCCCCCGACAATCCAAATCAGAACATTTCTATTCGTGGCGTTATGGCTACCCAGCAGACCGGAGGGTTACCCGGCCCGTCGGTGGTCGCGACCTATGTCGATGATGTTTTCCAAGGCGTCGGTGCGGACTACGATCTCAGCCGGGTGGAGATATTGTACGGACCGCAAGGCACATTGTATGGGCGGAGCGCTACGGCGGGCGTGGTCGCCTTTCACACGAATGATCCCATGCTTCAGAGTTTTGATGCGAATTTCTTTGGGGAATACGGAACCGCAGACCTGAAAAATATAACCGCGGTGGTGAATGCCCCAGTCGGCGATATGTTCGCATTTCGCATTTCTGGCCATGTGGAAAAGCGCGATGGCTTCTGGTGGAATTCCGAAGGAGGGAAGACTACTAACTACGAAGCCAGGCTTAAGGCCCTCTATCAGCCATCAAGCCACCTAACCATCCTGCTCAGCGCCTCATTCCAGGTAGTTCAACTCAATGTGGGCGGACCCAATCAGGTGCTGAGCGCGCCACAAACTATTAACTACTCTGTTCCAGGCGTCGGAGTGAGGCGCGCAGCCGACCGCAACTATGCGCAGTTTATGACCAAGATAACTTACGACTTCGGTAGCACCAACTTGGTGTATGTCGGTAGCACGCACAACTATCATTCCAATGGCTTCCGCAATATCGCCGGACCGCCGTTCATGCCCATCGACAGCTTTGCTCAGTACCAGCCCGACCGGTTCAACATGCATGAGCTGCGGCTGGCTTCCAATTCCGGCAGGCCTCTAGCTTGGCTGCTCGGCGCAAATTTCTATTCAAACAAATACGAGATAATTTCACGCTCAATCGTTGAAAGCGCGACGCAGTGCGGCCCGTGCGGCATCCCAGATACAACGCCCGGTGTGGCCGGGGGGGAAATCTTCTCCAGTGGGCGGGCCGGTACAGTCAGGGACTACGCCGTATTTGCCGAGGAGACCTACGAACTGATTCCGGACTTGCAGATGACTGCCGGCTTGCGCTTCGACCACGATGTGGTGGAGAAGGCGACGTCCTACAATTTCAACGTCAACCTAGATCCTTACGGCCAAAGCGTGGGGACTTGTGCGAGTCTCATGGCATATGGCGGCGCGACGCCGTCGCCATGTGTGTACTCGTCTTTTATTTCTAAGGTCGTGTTCAATAATTTTACTTACAGGATTCGCGCAGGATACGAACTGTCGGCTTCGAGTATGGTCTACGCTTCACTTTCGACGGGATATCTCCCCGGAGATGTTCAAATTTCGCCACAACCCAAAGCGGATGGCACCGTCAGCTACCTCGAACTGCCGTATCGGCAGGAACGCCTGACTTCTTACGAGGTTGGCAGCAAGAACCAGTTTCTCGATGACAGTCTGCAGTTGAATGGCGCGGTTTTCTACTATGATTATCAGGGCTGGCAGCAGGCGGCGCAGTTGGGAAATACAGTGGGCGGCGCGCCAATATTCGCTGTTGTTTCGGTACCGCTGGTCGTCATTGGCGCCGAGCTCAAGGCCAATTGGCTGGCAACACCGCAAGACCGCTTCACTCTGAAAGCGGGCTGGCACGATAGCGAAATCACGAGCTGGTCGAATCTGCCTGGGACGTCAACGTCGGAGCGCAGCTACATCTCCATCAGGCGGCTCCCAGGTACGCCGCCGGTCGAGGGATCCATGCGTTACGAACATACGTTCCATTTCGACAGCGGAGGTTCGCTGACGCCTTGGGCACAGGTGCGTTACACGTCTGGCTACAATCTCATCGAGCTAACATCATTACAATACGCTCAGTTCTCGGCCTATGACTATCAGGCAGCCTACGCATTGTTACACATAGGTGCGACTTGGATATCACCAGGAGGAGATTTCACGGTGAACCTGTACGGCAGGAATCTGTTCGATACGGAGATCAAAGGCCAAATCAACTTCAATCAAAACACTTTTCTGGTCGTTCCAGGCGAACCGCGAGTCTTCGCCGTCTCCCTCAATGCCCGCTTTTGAGGCGCTGGCTCTTATGTGTACCTATTTGCAACGGCTCGCATTTGGCGGGGCGATTGTTTTCACGCTGCTGCTATGGAATTCGGGCGCGCGATCACGCGAAGCTACGATAGACATGGGGCTGGGGCAGTACGCGCACAGATCATGGACAATTGGCGAGGGAGTCATAGAAGCTCCTATACATGCGATCGCTCAGACGCCGGATGGTTATCTTTGGTTGGGAACACAAATTGGCCTTTGGCGCTTCGACGGTATCAGAGCCACTTCTTGGCGCGCTCCAGTCGGCCGCCATCTTCCGGGCAAGTGGATACAATCGTTGTTGGCGACCCACGACGGAACGCTGTGGATTGGCACCGATGCGGGGCTTGCCACCTGGCACGCAGGTAAATTGACTGAGTATCCTGCTCTGGCCGGACTGGATGTTCTCACATTGCTGGTTGATAGAAGGGGGACAGTTTGGGCCGGTACGGAATCACGAGCAACATCTACGGGTAGGCTTTGCGCCATTCGCAACAAAACTGTGCATTGCTATGGAAGCGACGGAAGCCTTGGCGCTCGCATCTATTGTCTGTACGAAGATAGCGACGGGCATCTTTGGTTTGCTTCATCGAGTGGTGTGTGGCTCTGGCAAAAAACGGGCAAGCCAAAGCTCTTTCCCGCGAGCGATGCAATCACTGGATATTTCCAAAGTCTGACCTCGGGCACTGGTGGCGGAGTACTGTTTTCTGGAAACGATGGATTGCGGGAGATCGTGAACGGCATAGTCCGTGTCTTTCCGCTTCCGGGCGCCCTGCCACATGGGCCACCGCCGTGGGTCCTCACGGACCGTGACGGCGCGCTGTGGGTCGGAACCATGGGCAACGGCCTGAAATACGCCCACGCAGGGCAGATGGAATCTTTCGGAAAGGCCGAGGGCCTTTCCGGAAGTCAGGTTATGAGAATGTTCGAGGACCGTGAGGGCAATGTGTGGGTCGTCACGAAAACCGGATTCGACGAATTTTGGAAGATTGCAGCCGCAAGGTTTACCGACGATCCGAAATTTTTGGATGGAAACGTGACCTCGGTTTTATCAGATATCGACGGCAGCTTCTGGTTCACAATGCGGACCGGCCTGTATCGCTGGAAAGGTGGCGTGACAACGGTCTACCGCGGACGCCCGGGTAAAAGCGAGATGTTGATCCGCCAAACCATGTCACCGTCGGCTCGAGAGATTATCGCAAGGGGGCTTCCAATCGATACGTCGGGCCCGCTCTATCGCGATCGCCACGGGCGTATTTGGATCGGGTCACCCTCGGGTCTCGGCTACTTGCAGGGCGGCCGGTTTGTTGCGGCTCCCAACATGCCTGGCGGCGAACTGACCAGCATCACTGAAGACGATCTGGGAAACTTGTGGGTCGCTCATCGAATGCTTGGTTTGTTCCGAATATCGCCGAGCGGGCAGGTCAGACGGTTTGGCTGGAGAGATATAGGAATCGGAGAAACATGGAGTATCGCCTTCGATCCCTCGCGTCGTGGTATCTGGCTTGGTTCGCTCCTAGGCAAAATTGCCTTCTTCAAGGACGGAAAAATCCGGGCATCCTATGCGGCAGGGGGCCTTGGAAAAGCTGCAGTCAGAGACTTGCGGCTGGATCCCGACGGTACGCTTTGGGCCGCCACCGAAGCCGGCCTCGTCAGATTGAAAAATGGTCGACTAAAGACACTGAACAGTGACAACGGCTTGCCGTGCGACATCGTCCACGCGACCATCGAAAATGCGGGTTCGTTTTGGATCTATATGGCCTGCGGCCTGGTGCGCGTCGCTCGCTCAGACCTCGACGCATGGAGCAGCGTCTCGTCCGTCCGGCCGGCGATTCGAACCCTGGTTTTGGGAGCCTCCGATGGCGTGACGAGCAGCAGTGTCTGGCACTTCAATCCAAAGATCGCGAAGTCTCCAGATGGACGTCTGGTACTCGCGAGTTCAACTGGTCCTATGACGGTGGACCCCCAAAATCTTTACCGCAACGAGCTAGCCCCGCCGGTGCACATCGAGCAAATTGTGGCCGATCACAAAGTCTATGCCACGTCTTCGCCGATACGCCTGCCTCCGCTGGTGCGAGATTTGGAAATCGACTACACAGCGTTAAGCTTTACCGCACCCGAAGGAAATCAATTTCGATACAGATTGGAGGGGCTCGATTCGGACTGGCATGACGCAGACAACCGTCGGCAAGCGTTCTACACCGATGTTGGTCCGGGAAATTATCGCTTCGATGTCATTGCAAGCAACAACAGCGGAGTCTGGAACAGAGAGGGTGCAACGCTCACGTTCACCATTGTGCCGGCGTACTGGCAGACCGTCTGGTTCCGCGTTCTGGGAACAGTCCTATTCGCTATGCTGCTATTGACCGCGTACCGGTTCAGGATGCGGACCGTTGCACGCGCGGCGGCACATGAACTGGAGATCGAGCAACGGCATCGTGAACTGGAATTGGAACTCTCGCACGCGAACCGCCTTGCCACGTTGGGACAGCTAACGGCTTCGATTACCCACGAAGTCCGACAACCGATTACCAGTGTGCTCAGCGGAGGGTTTGCGGCTCGGAGGTGGCTTGACCAGGACAATGTGGAAAAGGCGAGGCAAGCGATCGAGCGCATGATCAAGGACGCAACACGCGCCGGGGATGTCGTCAGTGGTCTGCGGGCACTCGTAAAGAAATCACCCGCCCGAACAGAGAGTTTCGATATGAACAGTGCAATTCTAGAGGTTCTCGTCATTACACGCGGCGAAGCGGAGAAGAACGGAATCTCGGTACGAACGCAGCTCGAGCAAGGGTTGCCGGCCATCCATGGTGATCGGGTGCAGCTCCAGCAAGTGATCCTCAATCTGGTCGTCAACGCAGTCGAAGCAATGAGAGAACGCGATAAACCACCGCGCGAACTAGTGATCAAGTCCGAAATATGTGACTCAGAAGGTATCTTGGTTTCCGTGCAAGATACCGGACCCGGATTTGAGCCCGCCAGCTTGGATCGCGCATTTGAAGCGTTCTACACGACCAAGGCGCACGGCCTCGGAATGGGCCTTTCGATTTGTCGCTCGATAATCGAGGCCCATGAGGGAAAACTCGAGGTCGCTGCCAATGTTCCTCACGGCGCCATATTCCGCTTCACGCTGCCTGTCGGCACGACTAACATTCGACTGTCCTGAACAAGCCTCTCACGGTCGCCCCAGCTCTCGGCACCGCACGAAATGTTCACTGCGGCGCTGCACCAAGCGTGCCCGCCGACAGCGCCAGTGTTGCCGCAGCCGATAGAGCATCGTTATAAGCATCCGTAGCCGAATTTTCCGCGAGCAACATTTGCGTCTCTGCGTTTGTCACAGCAGTTATCGATCCTACGCCATGACGATAGGACTGCAGCGCGGCATCGAATGTGGTTCGTGTGGCAGAAGCGAGCGCCTCAGCCGCGTCGTATGCAGCAATGCCGGTTTTAGCGGCATTGCCGGCTTCCACAATCTCCCGAATCGCTTCGTTTCTGATTTCAGTCATTGCAGCTGCCGATTTGTCGGCATTTGCGCGTGCCTGCTCCAGAACAGCATCACGCCGGCCTCCATCATAGAGGGGAATCGTGACGCCCAAGAGGACGGTTGCACCGAGCCCCCTCGGAGAAAGGTTGTATGTCGACTGTTGCTGCGCGGCTCCTGGAACCCCTGTAACGTCTAAACCGCCCGTTGTGTATGAGCCGGTCGCGGCAACAAATAGCTTAGGCAGGAATTCGGCGCGCGCTGCGCGCAGGTTGGCGAGGCTGGCTTCGTGCGCTGCATAGGCCGTCAGCGTGTCCGGCCGCCGTGCCAGTGCTGCCATGACAAATTCGGTTATGCTTCCTGTCATAGCTCCGGAAAGTTTGCGGTTGGAGATGTCGGCGATTGCTATTTTCGTGAGCGGTGAAACTCCCATTGCAGCAAGCAGCGACAAATAGGTATTTTGTTCGACACCGATAGCCTGGATCTGTACGAATTTCGCTTGTGCTGTGGCTTGCTTTGCTTCGGCCACCTCGATGACCGTACCGACGCCGTGACTGTAGCGATCTTCGGCAGCCGTCTGGACCTCCTTGGCATTGCTCAGCGCCTTAGCTGCCGTGGTAACGTGCGCTCGCGCGGCTGCGTTCGCGTAGAAGGCGAGACTTACCTTGTAGATCATCTCCTGGTGCGCGGCAGTGAACGCGATGTTGGTGATCACAGAGTTCTGCTTGGCCGCGTCGAGCACGGCAGACCGTTGACCAAAGTCGAACAGAAGCCATTGCAAAGATAGCGAGGAAATCGTGCCTTTCGCAGTCAGGTCATCCTCCGATTTTGTATCAAGCAACGAATTCCGACTGCGGCTATTGCGGTATCCGCCGACGATGGCTGCCGAGAGATTGGGGAGGTAGATACTGCGTGCGACGCCGGCTGCAAGCGCAGCGTTGCGTGCGTCGTCCCAGGCAATACGTGTTAGAGGATTGGCCGATTGGGCGACGTCGATCAATTCCGGAAGCGAATAGGGGTGTTGGGCGACGAGGCCTGACGGCGGCGGAGGGATCGTGCCGAGCGCCGGGTTGGAAGGCAGTACATATCCATTTGTAGATGGTTGGGTGGAACCGGCTTCACCGGGAACAATTTCCCCACCGGCGGTTACCGCAGGTATCCAGGGGCGGTCGGCGCGCTCTGGTGCCATATAGAGCGACGAACGTGCGCAACCTGCAATCGCGGCGGAAATTACAATCAGAAAAATCGGGAGTTCATATCGGCGCATAGGGACCCACCGGGAGCTCGGTATGTCCACCGGGCGTCAACATACGCTCAAGCTCTGCCAGATGAATGTATATCAGACGTGTGAGTGGCCCCCGTCGGGCTGTTGAGAGAACGGTCCCCTCGTCTCGCTGAGTGTCGGGCTTGCATATCGCGTCAGCGAGGCGTTCAAGGCGCAAAGCGCAGTCCTCGTCGACGGCAAGTAAAAGCGGGGCTTCCAGCGCGCTGACCTCACTGACAATGGCTTCCCGCAACAGAATCCAATCGTCTGCCGGTCGCAATCCCACAGGTTCGTATCGGGCAAGTTGGAGATCCAACTCGATGGCGCCAGTCGCGACTTGTCCTTCGGAGGCAAGGATTGGGCGTAGCGAAAAGTCCGTGCTCCTTGCCAAAGTGCTCAGGCGACGCAACAAGACAGCAATAGCGGGATCGATACGGTGTGTGACGCTGACCGGCGCTATTCTGGTCATCACCAAATAGGTGACAATGTTCCCAAGCAAGATTCCGACCACGCGATCACGAGCGATCGTCAAATCGAACGCTGGTGCTGGGCCTTGAACAACACAGAGGAAGAAGGCGAACGCGATCTGAAACCCGGCATAGGAGATGCGCGGTCTCCCCGCCGCGACATAGGCAGAACAAAGTGCGCCCAAGAAAATAGCGAGCATCAACGCACCGATCGAGGTGATGTCGGGAAGCAAGTAGAGAATAGCGCCATATCCCGCGACAGCACCTACGAGGCAGCCCAAAATGCGCAAAGTGAGCTTCTCGGCGGTTTCAGCGGCCGTTCCGAGCGAAACAATGTAGCAGGTGATAAAACATGTATGAATGCCGGGCCAGTCGAGTAGCGAATAGAGCAGATAGCAGAAAACGGCCGCGGTGGTCGTTTTGAGTGCATATTGAATATGCACTGGGTTCGAGAACGCATCCTTAACGAAGAAACCGTTCTTCTCTTCGGGTATTGTGACGCCGGCCTGCTCATTCCGGATGTCGGCAAAGTGGATCAGGGAATTAGCAACGTCTGCGAAGACCCTGGCCGCGATTGGCGTCAAAATAGGTGGAGGGTCCGGAACGTCCAGTGAAATTTCGATTGGATAACTGCCGGTCTCGAAAATGCCGGCCATCCCGTCCAGTATTTGTGCCAGATGCACGCGCATTGCTGGTGGCAACATAGCGCCGATATGGCGGTCCATCAGGTCGATGGCGGACATAAGAACAAGGGTCGACCGGGACGCCTGCCGCAGGGCCACGACGTCATTTAAGGGCGTGGATTTTTCCAGGATTACGAGTTGTAACCATGATTGGATTTCGGCATTTCCTTCACGCAAGGATTCGGCAAATCGTGCGCGTATGCGCGCGTCTGGCCTCTGGAGCATGGACGCACCAAGGCGCAGTCGCCATGCAATCGTCTGCTCGATAAGATGCCGCGGCGACGGCGCAAAGAGAAGATTTACTATAACGGACACTCCGATCGGAATGCCAACCATGAGCCACGTGTAGAGCAACGTGCGCGTAATAAGATCGTCGACCGGAATGGTTCCCAGGACATCGAGCGCATAGGCGACAATCAAGGCAAACACACTGCCGATCGGCTTGAGTTTGCTGGCTGACGTCAGGAAGAGTATACCAATCGAAATCCCTGCTATGCAGATGATGCGCCACATCGGGTCATCAATGACGAACCTAGCCACCAAAAAGATAAATGCGACGATTGCCGTGATTACAATTATAAATACAGCATTCGTCTTGAGAGTGGTTGCGCGATCCTTTTGGTTGAGAAAGAACGCTACATAGATCGTAAGAGCAGCGTCCGGCGTTTGGTAGATCTGAGTTATGAGCCCGGTAAACGCGCAAACCAGCGCCAGTCTGATAGCGAGATGCAGGCGGCCCGGTCGGAACTCCAGAAGCCGAACCAATTCGAAAATGCGGCTTCCATTTGAGTCAATCGCACTGATCGCCATATCTGACCTCCACCACAGCGCTGGCGCCCAACCGCATTGAGTCTGGCGGGGGGTGATCGAGCGTGATCCGCACCGGAAAGCGTTGCGCGACCCGTACCCAATTCATCGAGCGCTCGACATAAGGAAGCGAGCGCGGAAGATCGACTCGTTCCTGGTCCAACACGCCCCAGCCAATTCCTTGGACGACACCCTTGATGGAGTGTCCGCGGTCAATCATTGAAAAAACTGTGGCGCAGTCGCCAGGCGCGATGGCATGCAAATCTGTTTCGCGAAAATTGGCAACCGCGAACCATTCTTCGGTATTGATGAGTGTAAAGAGAGCTTGGGAAGGTACAACGAGTTCGCCGGATGAGACTTTCAGGCCGACGACAAGCCCATTGTGGTGTGCCCGAACGGTCGTATCTGCGAGCTGACGTTTGGCTAAAGCGAGCGCTGCCTCGCGCGCGCGCACAGTCGCCTCGGCCGCTTGCTCTGTGTCTATCGCATGGAGCGCGGCAGCCTGCTGCTCTAGTGCTTGACGTAGCGTCGTGCTCGCGTCGCGTGCCATGACTTCGGCTTGATCGAGCTGTTGCTTTGGTACGAATCCGTTTGCGGTCAGCGGCCGCAATCGCTCGGCGGTACGCAAGGCTAATGCAGAGTTAGACTGTGCGCTTTTGGTCTGTTCTGCAGCAATGATGGCAGCCGAACGCTGGGTTGAAAGAATACGCCGCTGCGTATCGAGTTGCGCTTCAGCGATCCTTAGGTCGGCACTCGTCTGCGCTACGACAAGGCGATAGGGCAGAGGGTCGATTTGAAAAAGCAACTGGCCCTTCTTTACGCGAGCGTTTTCGGCGACGCCGATTTCAATGATGCGTCCACCAACTGCAGGTGCGACATGTACTATGTCGGCATCGATGGATGCATCGTCTGTCGAAGGATGACGATGGCCAAAAACCAGAGCAACGGTCGCGAGCAGGACCGCGAACACGACAATCCCAAATGTTATCTGTCGCCTGCGCCACCCGAATGCCTGTTTGCCCTCTGCTTTCATGCCCACAGTCCAAATAGCAGCAGCCAGGCCGAAATGGCCGCTATGACACCAATTGCGGTGTGCACAGCGAGCGGGAGCGGAAGTGCGTTAGCGAGCCCGCTCGATACGAAAACCAGGCGCGATACGAAGGCCGAAGCAATCCCAACGAGAGCGCAAAGCATCCACGCTGGAAAGTACGCTCCAAACAATTGATATGAGGGTGCCCCGCACCCGCTTAGTGAGAGCAACAGGATAGGCATGCAAAGTCGGGAGAATGCTGGCATATCCCTCGCCAAATTTAATCAATCGTGTTCGTCTCGCCATATTCCGAAGCAATGCCCTTGGCCGACGCGGCAGGTCTTTTCCATGCACCCATAATCAGGGTCTCTATGTCTCAACGTATATTGAACGCTCGTATACTTTGGCCAAACCATTGGTGGGTCCAATGGCTTGCATAGCGCCCACATCACCACAGTTACCAGATTGTGGTCGTTTTGCTGTTGCGCGTCTCGAATGTGGACCCCAAGTCTTGTTGCTCAAACGGGTCATTCGGACGGTGTGAACGGTGTGGTCCATTCACCGGGTTGGACACATATGTTCGTTGTTCTCCGCTAAACCAAAAGGTTAGTGAAATGAACGCCGGGAAAATGGCGTCTAGCTTTCGGACTGAAACGCTAGAGGGGCAGTGGACATGGAAGCTCGATAAGTGATGACGACCATGATCGACGAACAAGCGAATCTCGCGAGCGACTACGCCGCTCAGTGGTCACTGGAGTTTCTATCGACTCCTTTTGAGGCTATTCGTATGTTGGAAAAGGTTCGCGACGTGCTTGGTCGAGATCCGGATGCGGCACGCGCGGGAGTGGATCGCCTGACGCGCCTTCTGAAGATAGCAACGTGCTCTCCCGAGAGAGTACTGTCTCGAGGCGGACTTGCTCCATGGCAAAAGCGTAAAGTGGAATCTTACATCGGCGAGCGA
>Ga0335070_10001215_pt1 | contig 29604 bp, 26 predicted proteins | sample Lox_Sample_13_FD_206722 | JGI IMG/M metagenome (GOLD analysis project Ga0335070, IMG submission 206722) | Soil microbial communities from Loxahatchee National Wildlife Refuge, Florida, United States - Lox_Sample_1.3 | ecosystem: Environmental > Terrestrial > Soil > Wetlands | place: USA...
CCGCCGTCGCACACTCGAATGGACTTGGAAACAACCGATCAATTCAGACCGCCCCGCGGCTGAGACGTTCGGGGAGATGCCCATCGGGAAAATGACGCCCGATGCGATTTACGTTTTGCGGGACCGGAAGGCGGGCGAGAACAGCGAACACCGGGCAGCAGCCAATCTTCTGCTCAAGATCATCGGTTATGTCTTTAAATACGGTGTGGATCGCCATCGAAGCGTTGTGCCGACGAATCCCGTTCGCGATGTGCAAAAGTTGAAGCACGAAAGCGTGGCACATCATACCTGGACGCAGGCCGAGTTGCGTCAGTTCATGAGAAAATACAAAAGCGGCTCAAAAGAACGGCGGGCCATGTCGCTGATGCTCTTCACGGGCGCCCGCGGCTGCGATGCCCGAAAGTTCGGGCCGGCAATGGTCAAAGAAGGCTGGCTGAAATTCCATCAGCAAAAACTGGCGAAGAAGGCTCGCGGGTGGGTTGAGCTGCCATTGCACGAAGCACTTGTTCGCGAGCTTGAGGGCATCGCTGATGACGCGCTCGCATTTGTTCTGACTCCCTATGGAAAAACCTATAGCCAAAAGGGCTTCGGGAACTGGTTCAACGAAAAGTGCCGGGCGGCGGGATTGCAGGATTGCACGGCACATGGGCTTCGCCGTGCTGCCGCGACAATTGCCGCCAATCGCGGCGCGAATGTCTTTCAGTTGATGGCCACTTTTGGCTGGATGACCGAGCAACAGGCGGTTCATTACACGCAGGAAGCCGACCGGAAGAAACACGCCGCCGCAACGGTGCCCCTTATCGGTGTCGAGATGGAAGATGACTGTCCCACTATTGACCCGAATTGTCCCACCGAAGAATTTTTCGAGGAAAATTCGCATCTTATGACGGGGGTGGCGCTCCCAACGGGAATCGAACCCGTGTTTCAGCCTTGAGAGGGCCGCGTCCTAACCGCTAGACGATGGGAGCGTTGGAGCCCCGCTTATACCGGGGGTGTGCGCCGCCCTCAAGCGAGGCGGACGGGGTGGAATGCGGCTGCGGAATGGACGAAGGCGGACAGGACGTTATCGGCGGCGATCAGCCATAGGAAGTTTTCGTCGACCGCGCTTGCTAGATCGGTGGTCGAAGGTTCGGCGCGCCCGTTGGGGTGGGAGTGGTAGCAGCCGATGATGGTTCGGCCTGTGCCGCGCAACGCTTTCAGCAACTGGATGTGTTGGGCGGGGTCGAGTTCGAAGCGGTCGTTCGTTTGCGCGAGATTGCGGATGGGGTGGCAGGCGGTTGCGCTTGCCTCTTCTTTATATATGCCTTCGATCAGGCCGCAGCATTCGCGCGGGTGTGCGGCCTTGGCCTCGCGGCCGATCTGATCGCGCAAGGTTTGCGGCAGGATCAGGGTTTGGATCATCTGGGCTTCGGCGCGGCCGTGACCACATGGCCGACGAGATGGCCGTTGGAGGTGTCGACGATATAGACCTCGTCGCCGGTGGCGGATTTGGTGTGCAGGATAAGACGGTCGCCTTGCACGTCGCTGGAAACGATGGTGGCGCCGGACGGCAGTTCGATGGTGCTTTCGCCGCCGGTCGGGCCCGAATGGCCCTTGCCCGAAAAGCGCGTGACAAGGCCGACCACCAGCAGCGCAAATGCCACAACGATCAGCGCGCCCAAAAAGATGACGACGGCCTTCAAGCTGCGATAGCTTGCGCTGTTTTTGACATCCTCAGGTATGGCAGTGGCCGTTTCAGACACAGACAAATCCTCCGGTGACGGAACGATGCGGACGGCTGCCGTCGAAGCCGAACAGGCAGGGTCTCGCCTGGACCGTTTCCTCGCGCTGCAATTCCCCGATCTCAGCCGTTCGCGTTTGCAGGCGTTGATCGACGAAGGTGCGGTTTCGCGAGGCGCGGCGACCATAAGAGACGGCAATACCAGGGTCAAACCGGGCGAAATCTACGAGGTGAAGGTGCCGCCGCCCGCGCCCGCGGAGCCCGAGGCGCAGGATATTCCGCTCAACATCGTCTATGAGGACAAGGATCTGATCGTGATCGACAAGCCTGCGGGGCTTGTGGTGCATCCGGCGGCGGGAAATCTGGACGGGACGTTGGTGAATGCGCTGATCGCCCATTGCGGTGCATCGCTTAAAGGCGTCGGCGGCGTGGCGCGGCCCGGCATCGTGCACCGGTTGGACAAGGATACGAGCGGGCTTCTGGTTGCCGCGAAGAACGATCGGGCGATGGCGAGTCTGGCCAAGCAATTCGCGGCGCATGTGGTGCAGCGTGCCTATCACGCCGTCGTATGGGGAAGCCCACGTTTGGGCGACGGCATGATCGAAGGCGATATTGGGCGCAATCCGTTCGATAGAAAACGCATGGCGGTGGTGCGCAATGCGGGCAAGCCCGCGCGCACGCGCTACCGCGTGATCGAACGGTTCGGAAACCCGGCGCGGCCACTGGCCAGTCTGATCGAATGCCGGTTGGAAACGGGGCGGACGCATCAGATAAGGGTGCACCTGACCCATTTGGGGCACCCGCTGATCGGGGACCCGTCCTATGGCAAGGCGCGCGTCGCCCCCCGGCCCAAGAACGACGCGGAGGCCAGGGCCTATGCGGCGGCCAACGGGTTTGGCCGCCAGGCACTCCATGCCTGGCTGTTGGGGTTCCAACACCCTACAACCCATAAGGAAATTCGCTTCGAATCCGCCTGGCCGGCCGATTTTTCCGGGCTTGTGGAGGCCTTGCGCGGGTTGAATTCCAGCTGACCCATCACCACATCGGCATTCCGGGGTGTGCGTTCTTTGCAAAAATTCACTGTCTTTCCGCGTTCCCCGCGTTGTCTAATGGGTGGACCCATCCCCCATCGGCGATAAGGAGTTTGGCGATTTGAGCGGTCGTGGCGTTCCAGCACTGCAAGGCGAAGGCGGGCTTTCCCGCTACCTCTCCGAAATCCGGAAGTTTCCACTTCTGGACCCGGGCGAGGAGTACATGCTCGCCAAGCGGTGGAAGGAACATGAAGACCCGGATGCCGCCAAGAAACTGGTGACGAGCCACCTGCGGCTCGTGGCGAAGATCGCCATGGGCTATCGCGGCTACGGTCTGCCGGTTTCGGAAATCATTGCCGAAGGCAATGTGGGTTTGATGCAGGCGGTGAAGCGCTTCGAGCCTGACAAGGGTTTTCGCCTCGCCACCTATGCCATGTGGTGGATCCGGGCTTCGATCCAGGAATACATCCTGCGGTCGTGGAGCCTGGTGAAGATGGGTACGACGGCGGCGCAGAAGAAGCTGTTCTTCAACCTGCGCAAAGCCAAGAGCAAGATCGACGCGATCGAGGAAGGCGATCTTCGCCCCGAACATGTGGCCGAGATTGCAACCAAGCTCGGCGTACGCGAGGACGAAGTGGTGGATATGAACCGCCGCCTGTCCGCGCCGGATTCATCGCTGAACACGCCGCTGCGTTCCGATTCCGAATCCGAATGGCAGGACTGGCTGGCGGACGACACGCTGGACCAGGAAACCCGCCTTGCCGAGCGCGAAGAAATGAGCGAGCGGCACGGATTGCTGACTTCTGCACTGGGCGAATTGACCGAGCGCGAGCGCGACATCATCGAAGCGCGCCGGTTGCGCGACGATCCGGTGACGTTGGAAGAGCTTTCCAAGAAATACGACGTCAGCCGCGAACGCGTGCGCCAGATCGAAATGCGGGCCTTCGACAAGCTGCAGGCCGCAATGAAATCGGCCCTGGCCGAAAAGCGCAGCCATACGCTGGAAGCGGCGCACTAGTTCCCTTCTGCAATACCGCTATGCGCAAACGCGCGTTCCATGGGGCGCGCGGGCGGTCTTATCGTTTTGGCTCCGACGGGAGAGTGCGATGAAGTTGAAACTTTGGCAGGTCGATGCGTTTTCGGAAGAAGTCCTTGGCGGCAATCCGGCAGCGATTGTTCCGTTGTCGGCGTGGATCGACGATCGCCTTATGCAGAAGATCGCCAATGAGAACAACCTGGCGGAGACGGCCTTCTTCGTTCGCAACGCACCCGGCAAATATGCGCTTAGATGGTTCACACCGGCCGACGAGGTGGAGCTTTGCGGGCATGCGACGCTTGCAAGCGCATGGCTGCTTTTCAATACGCTGGACCCCGAGCTGAAATCCGTCGCGTTCGAGACGCGATCCGGCACGTTGAACGTAGAGCGTGGACGCGACGGGCGGCATGTGATGAGCCTGCCGTCGGATCAGATCGTGCCGTTTGAAGCGGAAGGTTTGAAGCAAAGCATCGGCGGGGCTTTGGAAAGCGCGCCGCCGGACGAATTGTTCAAAGGGCGCTATCTGTTGGCGGTGTGGAATGATCCCGCTGTCGTGCGCAATCTTGAAGGGCCGGGCGAAATTGCGCCGGTGCTGCGAGAGGCCGGCTTCTGGGGATTGATCGCGACGGCCAAGGGCGATCAAGGCTACGATTTCATTTCGCGCTTCTTTGCACCGGCCAAAAGTGTGCCGGAAGATCCGGTGACGGGATCGGCGCATTGCGCGTTGACGCCGTTCTGGGCAAAACGGCTGGGCAAGAAGACGTTGAAGGCACGGCAGGTTTCGCCTCGCGGCGGCGATCTTCTGTGCACCGACGAAGGCGCACGTACTGTGCTTTCAGGACCTTGCGCGCTTTATATGACGGCGGAGATCGAGGTCTGACCGTTCAAGAATTGTCCGTCTCTCCTTCCGCGGACTCGTCTTCGAATTCCTCGTCCGTTTCATCGTCGAAATCTTCACCGAAAGCGGCGAGCCCATCGGCGAGATAGTCGCCCAGAAGCGGCAGGGTGAGGAGATATTGCGCGGTGCGCCTGTTATGTTCGTTGCGCGCGGTGTCGACGGCTTCTTTCCATTCGTCGATGTCATACGTGCCTCGACCGAGCCAGGCGAGCGCCACGAGATTGATCTGTTCGTCCACATCCAGGCCGTTGATGAATTCAATCAATTCCTGCTCGACGGAATCTTCGCCGGGCTTGTCTTCCAGCACGCCGCTCATGTTGTCGTCGATGGCATCGGAGCCTTCGTCGGGATCGGAATCCGCCTCCTTGGCGTCGAACTGACGCGCCTTGACGATGACGTAGCGCACCTTTTCCGGGGAAATGCCGAGCTCCGGCTCGGTTTCGGCGCGTTCGTCGGGGGCGAGCGGCATGGCGAATTCCTTTCCTGTCCGAAAGACAAACGATTGTTCCGCCTGCCCGTTCCCTTAGCCTTGATATGCGTCAACCGCGCGACCGATCGTCAATTGACCTTTAACGGGTAAGTCCGTATATCAGCCGCGGGCCACACCTCCCCAACGAGGTGCTTCATTCTGGAAGGAATGATCGATGACCGGAAATATTCCGGCCGTGCGCCCTGCACGGCCTTTTTTTTCGTCCGGACCTTGCGCCAAACGGCCGGGTTGGACTGCTGAAGCCCTCGGTGGCGCGCTCTTGGGGCGCTCGCACCGTTCCAAGCCGGGCAAGGCGAAGCTCAAGGAAGCGATCGACCGCACCAAACAGGTGCTGAAGATCCCCGCGGACTACCGCGTGGGCATCGTCGCTGCGTCCGATACGGGCGCAGTCGAAATGGCGATGTGGTCGATGCTGGGGCCGCGCCCCGTCGATATGTTCGCGTGGGAAAGCTTTGGCGAAGACTGGGTGACGGACGTTTCCAAGCAGCTCAAGTTGAAGGATTCGCGCGTCATCAAAGCCGGTTACGGCGATCTGCCCGATCTGAAACAGGCCGATCCGACGCACGACATCGTGTTTCTGTGGAACGGTACGACCTCTGGCGTGCGCGTTCCCGATGGCGACTGGATTTCGGCCGACCGCGAAGGAATCACCATCTGCGATGCGACCAGCGCCGCATTTGCGATGGACCTGCCGTGGGACAAGCTCGATGTGACGACGTTCTCCTGGCAGAAGGTGCTGGGCGGCGAAGCGGCGCACGGCATTCTCATTCTGTCGCCCCGCGCTGTGGCGCGCCTGGAATCCTACACGCCGCCATGGCCGCTGCCGAAGATCTTCCGCATGACCAAGGGCGGAAAGCTGATCGAAGGCATTTTCGAAGGCGAGACGATCAACACGCCGTCGATGCTGGCGCTGGAAGATTATCTTGATGCGTTGAAATGGGCGGAAGGCGTGGGCGGGCTTGATGGGCTGATGAAACGGTCCAACGCCAATCTCGCGGTGCTCGACCGTTGGGTGCGCGAAAGTTCGTGGGCGGCGTTCCTTGCGAAGGATGCGGCCAGCCGTTCGAACACATCTGTCTGCCTGAAGATTGTCGATCCGTGGTTTGCGGCGCTTTCCGAAGAAGCGCAAGCCGAAGCAGCGAAGAAGATCGCAAGCGTGCTGGAGAAAGAGAAAGTCGCTTACGATATCGCGGCCTATCGCAGCGCGCCGGCCGGACTTCGCATCTGGTGCGGAGCCACCGTCGACACCGCCGATCTCGAAGCATTGATCCCCTGGCTCGATTGGGCTTGGGCGCAAGTGAAGGGTTGACCCCATGCCCAAGGTTCTGATTGCCGACAAGCTTTCCCCCGCCGCCGTTGCCATCTTCAAGGAACGCGGCGTCGAAGCCGATGTGAAGACGGGGCTAAGCAAGGAAGAACTGCTCAAGATCGTCGATCAATATGATGGCATGGCCATCCGTTCGGCGACCAAGGTGACGGCGGACGTCATCAAGGCGGCGAAGAATTTGAAGGTGGTGGGCCGCGCTGGGATCGGCGTGGACAATGTCGATATTCCGGCGGCGACCGCTGCCGGCGTGATCGTAATGAACACGCCGTTCGGCAATTCGATCACCACCGCCGAACACGCCATTGCGATGATGATGGCGCTCGCCCGCGATCTTCCTGCCGCCAATGCCTCCACCCAGGCCGGCAAGTGGGAAAAGAACCGCTTCATGGGCACCGAGGTTTACGGCAAAACTTTGGGCCTGATCGGCGCGGGCAATATCGGCTCGATCGTTGCGGATCGTGCCAAAGGGCTGAAGATGCATGTGATCGCGTTCGATCCCTATCTGTCGGCGGATCGCGCGGCCTCGCTCGGCATCGAGAAGGTTGAACTTGGCGAATTGCTGGCGCGGGCCGATTTCATTACCTTGCACACACCACTGACCAACGACACGCGCAATATCATCTCGGCCGATGCCATCAACAAGATGAAGAAGGGCGTGCGCATCATCAATTGCGCGCGCGGCGGGCTGGTGGACGAAGCGGCACTGAAAGCTGCCATCGATTCCGGCCATGTGGCGGGTGCCGCTCTCGACGTGTTCGAGGAAGAACCTGCTAAATCCAACGTGCTGTTCGGCAACGAGAAGGTGATTGCCACGCCGCATCTGGGCGCTTCCACCGAAGAAGCGCAGGAGAACGTGGCGTTGCAGGTGGCGGAGCAGATTTCCGATTACCTGCTGACGGGTGCGATCACCAATGCGCTCAACATGCCCTCGATCAACGCCGAAGAAGCGCAGAAGGTGAAGCCGTGGATTTCGCTCGCCGAGAAACTGGGCGCCTTCGTGGGGCAACTCACCGACACGAGCCTGCAATCCATCGACATCCTCTATGAAGGCACGGCATCGGAATTGAATCAGCGTGCGCTGACGCAAGCGGCCATCGCGGGTGTTCTGAAGCCGGTGCTTTCGGACGTGAACATGGTCAACGCGCCGATCGTTGCCAAGGAACGCGGCATCAAGATCAGCGAAACGCGCAGGCCCCAGCAGGGCGCTTACGAAGGCTATATCAAGATCACCGCAGTGCTCGACGGTTCGACGCGGCGGGTGGCGGGAACGGTGTTCTCCGACGGGCGGCCGCGACTGATCCAGGTGAAGGACATCAACCTCGATGCCGAATTCGCGCCGAACATGCTGTACGTCGTGAACGAGGACAAGCCGGGTTTCATTGGAAAGCTGGGAACCGTGCTGGGTGACGCGAAGGTTAACATTGCGTCATTTGCACTGGGCCGCAGCGCGCCGGGCGAAGATGCCATCGCGCTGGTCGAGGTGGATGGCGGCGTTTCCGACAAGGTGCTCGCCGATATCGCCAAGCTGCCGCTCGTGAAACTCGCCAAGGCTCTTGCATTCTAGGCTTTGTGCGCCCACGTCTTCCTCGTCGATTTGAGACGAGGGACGCATGCATCCCGGTGTCGCGATCATGGCCCTTTGGGGCGCATGGGTTGTTTCATGGATGTTGGCTGCGGTTTGGAGCGACAGGGCGGAGAAGCGCGTGCAGTTCGGATCGGAAGCAGGTTATCGCCTGGCGATGCTGGTGGGCGGGGTTCTCTTCTTCATTCCGGCGCATGGCTATTACGGGCCGCTCAGGCTTTGGCATGTGAACTGGACGCAGGCGTGGATCGCGGTGGCGCTGACTGCGTTCGGATTTCTGTTCACCTGGTGGGCACGCATTCACCTGGGTCGCCTGTGGTCGGGCAATATCACCAAGAAGGCCAATCACCGCGTGGTGGAAAGCGGTCCGTACGGGCTGGTGCGCCACCCGATCTATACCGGGATATTGATCGCGACGTTCGCCACGTTATGGGCGAAGGGAACGGTTTACGGGATCGCGGGTGCTGCGCTGATAACGCTGGGTATCTGGATGAAGGCGCGGCTGGAAGAACGCTTCCTGCGCGAGGAATTGGGCGCGGCGGCCTATGACGATTACAGCCGCCGCGTTCCCATGCTTATACCGTTCGTGAAGTTCTAGATCGCGTCGAAGAGCTGGACGTCCGGTCGTCCAGCCATGGCAGGGCCCATTTTCGGACCTAGCGTCTTGAAATGATCGGAATTGCGGTGCGCTTCGACGGCGGCCGCGTCATCGTACATTTCCATCACGACGTAGGTGTTCTCGTCGGTCTTCGACTTGAAGAACTGATAGAGCTTGTTGCCGGGTTCGTTCTTGCGGACTGCGGCCATCAATTCCTTGGCCACGCTTTCCAGTTCGGCATTCTTGCCCGGTTGAATTTTCAATGTTGCGACAATTCCAATGGCCATCGTTTCCTCCTGATAGTGCCGGGAACCACGCTAGACGGCGGGCCTCATCCGTTCAACATCGAATTATTTCCCTTTGAAATCGCCGGGGCGCTTTTCGAAGAAGGCCGCGACCGCTTCGTGATGGTCTTCGGTCAGGTGGGCGAGTGCCTGCATCGAGGCGCTCATTTCCATGATGGTGTCGAAGCTCACGCTCTGGCCTTCGCGCATCATGCGCTTGGTCATGCGCAACACATCCGGCGGCTGGCGGCAGATGCGGCCGGCGAGCGCGCGCGCCTCTTCCATCAATTGGGCTGCCGGCACCACGCGCGAGACGAGGCCCCATGACAGCGCCGTTGCGGCATCGATCGTGTCGCCGGTGAAGAACAGTTCGGCGGCGCGCGCATGGCCGATGGTGCGCGGCAAAATCCACGAGCCGCCGTCGCCGGGGACGAGACCGATACGCAGGAAGGTGGCACCGAAGATCGCGTTGTCGGCGGCGATACGCATGTCGGCCAGACAGGCGACATCATTGCCCAATCCGATGGCGGGGCCGTTGACGGCGGCGATCATGGGCACTTCCACGCCCCAAAGCGAGCGCACGATGCGATGAATACCATTCCGGTAACGCTCCCGGATGTGAACACCGGCACCGGCGAAAGAGCCGGAGCGTTCGCGCATCGCCTTGACGTTTCCGCCGGCGGAAAAGGCGGGGCCGGCCCCCGTCAGGATCACGCAGCGGACGTCCCGGTCGGCGTTGATGCGCCCCACAGCTTCGGCAAAAAGATCGCCATCGCCCTCTTCTCCCAGCGGATTCCGGCTTTCGGGGCGGTTGATGGTGAGCGTGACGGCGGGACCGTTCTTTTCGAGCAGCAGTGCGGACAAGGTTTCCTCCGGAAATTATGGTGAATGAGAATTTACCACTTACGGAGCCATTTGCGAAAAGCTCCATTAACGGACGGCGGGGCATTCTCAGGCGAAGAGGCAGGATACCCGTAGCCATCGTGGGACGAGAAAGTAAAGCGGCAAAAGCCGAGCCGAAGCGTTTCGGCCGGGTTCGCTCCGTGCTGCGGCGCATGGGGGACAACTTCATGCGCGCGATGGTGCCGCAGACGGAGGCGGACATACGCCTCGTCGAAGCGCAACTCGACATCTCGCGCAAGCAGACCGCGCCCACAACTTACACGCTGCCTTTCACCGCGATCGTTGTGGCGGCGACCAATTTCTATTGGGTGCCGGCGATGCGGCTTTTGTTATGGCCGCTCGCGGTTTTGGTGTTGAGCTTCCTTGCCGAGCTGAAATACCGCTACTTCCTCAAACACGACGATCATTCGCCCCAGTCGGTCCGCTATCGCGCCAAGATGGCGGTCGTCATGGGCGGTGTGCTTGTTGCGGCGTGGTGTTCGATGGTTGTCGTCATTTGGGTGCCGGGCATTCCGGGCAACCATTTGCTGATCCTGTTCCTGCTTTGCGCATCGCTTTCAGGATGGGTGACGTCCGGCGCCGTCTACCTGCCGATGCTTTACGTGACACTGCCGATCTATCTACTGGCGATGACGGTCGTGCCGATGGTGGCGGGCGACATGATCGATGCGATCCTGGGCTGGCTGTGCATCGGCTTCTGGGTGATGATGGCGGCACAGGCATCCATCAACTACGAAACCAGTACCAAGAAACTGAAGCTCGAAGACGAACGCGTGCTGCTGATCGAAGACCTGCAGCGGGCCAAGGAAACCTCGGATCGCGCCCGTGAACGCGCCGAAGCGGCGTCCCGCGCCAAATCCACCTTCCTCGCCAATATGAGCCACGAACTGCGCACGCCGCTGAACGCCATCCTGGGCTTTTCGGAAATCATAAAAACGCGCGCGTTCGGCAATTCCATCGAGCAATATTCGGAATATGGCAATTACATCCACGGGTCCGGCCAGCATCTGCTGACGCTCATCAACGACATTCTCGATCTTGCCAAGATCGAGGCGGGGCGCATGACCCTGCGCGAGGACGAACTCGACGTCGTGCGGTTGATCGAAGACGCCGTCGAGATGATGAACGTGAAGGCGGAACAGGCGGGCGTGAGCCTTGTGATGGAAGTGGAGCCCGGATTTCCGCTGGCCTTTGCCGACGAACGGGCGCTCAGGCAAATCCTCGTCAACCTGCTGTCCAATGCGATCAAGTTTACGCAGGCCGGCGGGACCATCACCGCATTTGCCAAACGTGCGGCGGACGCGCGGCTTGCCTTCGGCGTGCGCGACACCGGCATCGGCATCGCGCCGGAAGATCACCGGCGGGTGTTCGAAAGCTTCGGCCAGGGACGCCACGACGCGGTACAGGCCGACAAGAGCACGGGGCTTGGCCTTCCCATCGTCAAAGGACTTGCGGAAGCGCATGGCGGCTCGGTCGTGCTGGAAAGCACGCCCGGCGTGGGCACCACGCTCACGATCCTGCTGCCCACGACGCGCATTCGCCCGCGCGCCGAGCCGTTGAAAGCGGCGAGTTAGCTCAACGCTGCGTAGCGCTTCAGGTGGTGATCGACATTGCCGAACAGGGTGTCGATCATGGTCACGCGCTTGAAATAATGGCCGACGTTCAATTCGTCGGTCATGCCGATGCCGCCGTGGATCTGCACCGCTTCCTGGCCGACATAGCGGCCAGCACGGCCGATCTGCACCTTGGCGGCCGATGCTGCTTTCTTTCGCGTGGCAGCGTCTTCGTTGAGGTTCAACGTCACCATCAGCGTCATCGAGAGCGACTGCTGGTAGCTGGTGAACATGTCCACCATGCGGTGCTGCAGTGCCTGGAACTTGCCGATCGGCACGCCGAATTGTTTGCGGGTCTTGGAATATTCGACCGTGGTGTCGACCAGCACCTTCATGGCGCCGGTGGCTTCCGCGCAATAAGCGGCGATGGCTTCGTCCGCGCCGCGTTCGACGAGTGCAAGACCGTTGTCGATTTCGCCGATCACACGCGTGGCAGGCACCTCGACATTTTCGAAGGTGATTTCCGAGGCGCGCTGGCTATCGACCGTCGGATAATCGCGCGTCGCGATGCCTTTGGACTTCTTGTCGACGAGGAAAACAGTGACGCCCTTCTCATCGCGCTGGCCGCCGGCGGTGCGCGCAGTCACGAGCAGCGTATCGGCCCACGGCGCGCCGATCACAACGGCCTTGTTGCCGTTGAGCACGTAGCCTGAGCCCTGTTTCTTCGCGGTGGTGGAAACGTCGCCGAGATTGAAGCGGCTTTTGGGTTCGGCGAAGGCAAGCGCGATAATGGACTCACCGCCCGCGATCTTCGGCAGCACTTCGTCTCTCAGGTCTTTCGAGCCGTCGCGCGCGACCATGCCGCCGCCGACTACGACGGTGGGGACGAACGGCTCGATCACCAGGGCTTTGCCGAACTCTTCCATCACCACCATGTTGTCGACCGCGCCGCCGCCGAGGCCGCCGAAATCTTCCGGCAGGCTGGCTGCGAGCAGGCCCAGTTCGGCGAATTGCTGCCAATGGCTAAGATCGCGGCCAGGCTCGGCGCGCGTGAACTTGCGCCAGTTCTCGAAGGTGTAGTTGTCGGCGAGATATTTCTCGACCGAATTGCGCAGCAGCGTCTGCTCTTCGCTGAAAGAGAAATCCATAGGCGTTTCCTGTCGTATTGGCGCCCGGTCTTAGAGACCGAGCACCGCTTTGGCGATGATGTTGCGCTGGATCTCGTTCGATCCGCCGTAGATGGAGGCTTTGCGCATGTTGAAATAACGCCCGGCAGAGCCAAGCGCATAATCGGGACCGATATATTCGTTGTCGCCGAACTTTCTCTCATCCGGATAGCCGTAATAGCCGACCGCTTCGAGCGTGAGTTCGGTGATGCGCTGCTGGACCTCGGTGCCCTTGATCTTGAGGATCGAGCTTTCCGGCCCCGCCATCTGGCCCTTCGATTCCTGGGCGAGCGTGCGCAGCTCGGTGTATTCGAGCGCCGTCAGATCGATTTCGAGTTCGGCGATCTTGTTGGAGAACTCATCGGTCGTGATGAGCGGCTTGCCGTCCAGCGTTTCGGCGCGCGCGATTTCCTTCAAGCGTTCGATGGCCTTCTTGGAGCGCGCCACACCCGCGATCCCGGAGCGTTCGTTGACGAGCAGGAATTTCGCGTAGGTCCAGCCCTTGTTCTCTTCGCCGATACGGTTTTCGACCGGGACTTTCACGTTGTCGAAGAAGACTTCGTTCACCTCATGGGCGCCATCGAGCACGATGATGGGCTTCACGGTGATGCCGGGCGTCTTCATGTCGATCAGCAGGAACGAGATACCTTCCTGTTGCTTCGCGTTGGGATCGGTGCGGACGAGACAGAATATCCAGTCGGCATATTGGGCAAGCGTCGTCCACGTCTTCTGGCCGTTGACGATATAGTGGTCGCCTTCGCGCACCGCTTTCGTGCGCAGGCTGGCGAGATCGGAACCCGAACCAGGTTCGTAATAGCCCTGGCACCACCAGTCTTCGCCGGAGAGGATGCGCGGGAGATACTTCTTCTTCTGCTCTTCGTTGCCGAAGGTGAAGATCACCGGCGCGACCATGGAGAGGCCGAAGGGGAGCAGCGGCGTGGTTTCGGCGCGCGCGTTCTCTTCGTTAAAGATGTAACGCTGGGTCACATTCCAGCCGGTGCCGCCATATTGCTTGGGCCAATGGGGAGCGACCCAACCCTTCTTGTAGAGGGCCTTGTGCCAGGCGAGATAGGCCTCCTTGGATTTGACCTCTTCGCCCATCGCCTCGCGCATTTGAGACGTGAAGTTTTGCTCGATGAAGCTGCGCACTTCCTGGCGGAAGGCTTCTTCTTCGGGCGAGAAGCTGACATCCATGGCGTTCTCCCAATTCCGACAAATTGTCAGTAGACTATGATAGCCGGTCGCTCTCCGGCTGCAAGGCGGCCTCTAGCCGCGCTCGCGGCGGATGGCTTCATGATGCCGGATAACCTCGGTGACAATGAAGTTCAAAAATTTCTCGGCGAAATCCGGGTCGAGATGGGCCTCTTCCGCGAGCTTGCGCAGCCGGGCGATCTGAACCGCCTCGCGGCTGGGATCGGCGGGGGGCAGGCCGTGTTTGGCTTTGTATTCGCCGACCGCCTGGGTGCATTTGAACCGCTCGGCCAGAAGGTGAACCAAAGCGGCGTCGATATTGTCGATGGACTGGCGAAAACGCGCCAGCTCCAGATCTGTCCCAGTCATTTTTTCTTCCCAGCCTTGCCGCCCTGCCAGCGGTCTACCAGATCGGTTTCGATATCGAAATGATCGAGCAGGCGCCCGACCGAGTGGTTGATGATGTCATCGACCGAATTCGGGCGCGGATAGAAGGCGGGCACAAGCGGGGCGATGACGGCGCCGAGATCGGAGAGGTTTGCGAGATTGCGCAAATGGCCCGCATGGAGCGGGGTTTCGCGCAAGGCGATCACCAGGCGGCGGCGTTCTTTCAGCACCACATCAGCGGCGCGCGAGAGAAGCGTGCCGGTGACGCCGGTGGCGATTTCGCTCATCGTCTTGATCGAGCAGGGCACGACGATCATGCCCATCGTTTTGAACGAGCCCGATGAAATCGCCGCGCCGACATCGCCCACCGCGTAAGAAGCGTTTGCGAGTTTGCGGATTTGCGCGGGCTTGAGATCGGTTTCGTAGGCGAAGGCCATCTCTGCGGCCTTGCTGATGACGAGATGGGTTTCGATGTCGGTTTTACGCAACGCCTCCAGCAGGCGCACGCCATAGATTACGCCGGATGCGCCGGAAATGCCGACGATCAGCCGTTTTTTCGTGTTGGATGCCGCATTGCCCGCCATGCCCTACCCTACTTTGCGCAACAGAATTTCGCCAAGCCTTCTACGCTGGACGCCGCCGAAAGGTGCATGCGACCATCGGCGCGCAGCCATTAACCGTGCCTGTTCTCATGTCGTCCACGGCCGTGCAAACCCTTCCGGCGGCGCTTTACCGCGAGCGGGAGACCTATGAAACCGAACGGCGTGCCGTCTTCGGGCATAGCTGGCTGTTTCTGGGCCACGAGAGCCAGCTTGTGGGTCCTGGAAGCTATATCTCGCTGAGCTTTGCAGGCTTTCCGCTGTTTGCGGTGCGCGGCAAAGACGGCGTGATACGCGCATTTCACAACGTCTGCCGGCACAGGGCGGGACCATTGGTAGAGGACGGAGCGGGGTCTTGTGGCGAGAACATCGTCTGCCGTTATCACGGCTGGCGCTATGCGCTGGACGGACGGCTTGCATCGGCGCGCGATTTCGGACCCGCAAGCGATTTCGATGTGCGCGATTACGGGTTGATCGCGCTTCATTGCGAGACGTGGCACGGGTTCCTGTTTGCGAACATGGACGCGAATGCGCCATCGCTCGAACAAACCATCGCGCCGCTCGAGCGCGAGGCGGGTTCGATTGGCATAGAACGCTTTGTTTTCAAGTGTTTTGAGACACACGAGATCAAGTGTAACTGGAAGACTTATGTCGAGAATTATCTCGAAGGCTATCACATCCAGGATGTGCATCCGGGATTGAATGCGGCAGTGGATGCGCGGCGTTACGAGGTGAATGTGGTGCCGCCGGTCATCTTCCACCGCGCGCCACCGAAGGGCGATGCGACGGTGGCCGGCTTGTGGGCATGGCTTTGGCCGTGTCTGGGAGTGAATGTCTATACCGACGGGATGATGATGGAGCGCATGTCGCCGGTTGGCCATGACCGAACCCGGCTCGACTACCTCTATTTCTTCCCCGCCGACCTTCCAACGGCGGAGGTGGAGCGGGCTATCGGGTCTTCGGCGGCAACCACGGCGGAGGACATCCGCATCACCGAGGCCGTGCAGCGCAACCTCGATGCCGGGGTCTATGAGACGGGGCGGCTTTCCCCCAAGCACGAGGGGGGCGTGGCCTGGTTCCAGGGGCGCATTCTGGAGGCGCTGGACCGGGCTTGAGCGAGGTGCTTCCCGGAGCGGATTCGTCTCAGTGTGCAACGCACAAAAAGGGTTGCATTGGACGGCATTTTCGGCCCCATAGAGGATGGCAATTTACGCTCTAGCCAAGCGCTCCCTCGCAAATAATATTGCGGGTGGGATGGGGTAAAAGAACATGACGTATTCCGGCAGCATGCCGCCCGAAAAGCAGGGGCTTTACGACCCCGCGAACGAACACGACGCCTGCGGCGTGGGCTTTGTCGCCAACATCAAGGGCAAGCGGTCCCACGACATCATCGCGCAGGGGCTTCAGCTCCTGATCAATCTCGATCATCGCGGCGCGGTGGGCGCGGACCCGACGGTGGGCGACGGTGCAGGCTGCCTGATCCAGATCCCCGATCTGCTGTTGCGCGAATGGGCAGAGAAGACGGGCGTGACGTTGCCCGAGCCGGGACATTATGCGGTTGCCATGTGCTTCCTGCCGCAGGAAGCCAAGGCGCGCGACGTGATCGTCAAGCAGTTCGAGCATTTCATCAAAGTCGAAAAGCAGGTGCTGATCGGCTGGCGCGATGTGCCGATCACAACGGAAGGTTTGGGTACGACTGTTCTTGCGCAGATGCCGCTGATCCGCCAGGCGATCATCGGGCGAGGGCCGAACATCAAGAGCCAGGATGCGTTCGAGCGGAAAATCCTTGCCATCCGCAAACAGACGCAGAACCCGCTTGCCGCGCTTGCCAAGAAACACAAGCAGCCGAGCATCACCGATTTCTACATGCCGTCGTTTTCGACGCGCACGGTGGTTTACAAGGGGCTGCTGCTCGCCCCCGATGTGGGCAAGTTCTATGACGATTTGCGCAATCCGCTGACGCAATCGGCGATTGCGATGGTGCATCAGCGGTTTTCGACCAACACATTCCCGTCCTGGAAACTGGCGCATCCCTATCGCTTCATCGCGCACAACGGCGAAATAAACACCGTGCGCGGCAATGTGAACTGGATGAACGCGCGCCGGCGCACGATGGAGTCCGAATTGCTGGGGCCCGACCTCGACAAGATGTGGCCGTTGATCCCGCATGGGCAATCGGACACTGCGTGCCTCGACAATGCTTTGGAGTTGTTGCTGGCGGGCGGTTATCCGCTGGCGCACGCCATGATGATGCTGATCCCGGAAGCCTGGGCCGGCAACAAGATGATGGATGCCAAGCGCAAGGCCTTCTACGAATATCACGCAGCGCTGATCGAACCATGGGACGGTCCGGCGGCGATTGCGTTTACCGATGGACGCCAGATCGGCGCCACGTTGGACCGCAACGGTTTGCGCCCTGCACGTTTCATCGTGACCGACGACGATCTCGTCATTCTTGCCTCCGAAGCCGGTGTTTTGCCGGTGCCGGAGGAAAAGATCGTGCGCAAATGGCGTTTGCAGCCGGGCAAGATGCTGCTGATCGACCTGGAAGAAGGCCGCATCGTCGAAGACGACGAGATCAAGCGCAAATTGGCCGATGCCGAACCTTACGAAGAGTGGCTGAAGGAAGCGCAGTACAAGCTGGAAGAACTTTCCGATCTGCAGGGCGAGCAGCCGGCGATTGCAAACGATTCTTCGACCTTGCTGGATCGCCAGCAGGCGTTCGGCTTCACCCAGGAAGATCTGCAGTTCTTCCTGGAGCCGATGGCGATCAATGCCGACGATCCCATCGGCTCGATGGGCGCGGACACGCCGATTGCCGTGCTCTCCAAGAAGCCCAAGCTGCTTTACAACTATTTCAAACAGAACTTCGCGCAAGTCACCAATCCGCCGATCGATCCGATCCGCGAAGAATTGGTGATGTCGCTTGTTTCGATGATCGGGCCGCGGCCGAATTTGCTGGGCCACGAGGCGGGCGCGCACAAGCGGCTGGAAGTTTCGCAGCCGGTTCTCACCAACACCGACATCGAGAAGATCCGCGCGATCTCCGAACTGGTGGACGGTGCGTTCCGTACCTCGACCATCGATTGCACATGGGACGCGGCCGAAGGCGCGGACGGATTGGAGAAAGCGGTTGCCCGCATCTGTTCGGAAGCGACCGACGCGGTGCTGGCGGACAACAATATCCTGATCCTTTCGGACCGCGAGGTCTCCGCCGAACGCATTCCGATTCCGGCGTTGCTGGCGACCGCGGCGGTGCATCATCACCTGATCCGTCAGGGTTTGCGCATGCAGACGGGGCTTGTGGTCGAAACCGGCGAAGCGCGCGAGGTGCACCATTTCTGCGTGCTCGCTGGCTATGGCGCGGAAGCGGTGAACCCTTACATGGCGTTCGAGACCCTTGAGCAGATTCGTACGCAGCGCGGAGTTTTGCTCAAGGCATATGAAATTCAGAAGAATTACATCAAGGCGGTGGGCAAGGGGATTTTGAAGGTGATGTCCAAGATGGGCATCTCCACCTATCAATCCTATTGCGGCGCGCAGATTTTCGATGGCGTTGGTCTGGCATCGGAATTCGTCGAGAAATATTTCACAGGCACGGCCACGACCATCGAAGGGGTGGGCATTCGCGAGATCGCGGAAGAATGCGTGCGGCGGCATCGCGACGCGTATGGCGACAATCCGATCTATCGCAACATGCTGGATGTGGGCGGCGATTATGCCTTCCGACTGCGCGGCGAGGATCACGCCTGGACGCCGGAATCGGTTGCCAAGCTGCAACATGCGGTGCGCGGCAATCTGCCGGAGGAATATCGCGCGTTTGCGGCGAGCATCAACGAACAGAGCGAGCGGTTGCTGACCATTCGCGGGCTGATGCAGTTCAAATTCGCGGACAGGTCCATACCGATCGAAGAGGTCGAACCGGCGGCTGAGATCGTGAAGCGGTTTTCGACCGGAGCGATGAGCTTTGGCTCGATCAGCCGCGAGGCGCACACCAATCTCGCCATCGCGATGAACCGCATCGGCGGGCGTTCCAATACCGGTGAAGGCGGCGAAGAACCGGATCGTTTCAAGCCGCTGCCGAACGGCGATTCCATGCGCTCGGCCATCAAGCAGGTGGCATCGGGGCGGTTCGGCGTGACGGTGGAGTATCTCGTCAATGCCGACGACATTCAGATCAAGATGGCGCAGGGCGCAAAACCCGGCGAAGGCGGACAGCTTCCGGGCCACAAGGTGGACAAGAACATCGCCAAGGTGCGCCATTCGACGCCGGGCGTGGGCTTGATCTCGCCACCCCCGCATCACGACATCTATTCCATCGAAGACCTTGCACAGCTCATCCACGACCTGAAGAACGCCAATCCGAAGGCGCGCATTTCGGTGAAGCTGGTTTCGGAAGTGGGCGTGGGCACGGTTGCCGCCGGCGTTTCGAAGGCGCGTGCCGATCACGTGACGATTTCCGGCTTCGAAGGCGGCACGGGTGCCTCGCCGCTCACTTCACTCACCCATGCGGGATCGCCCTGGGAGATCGGACTTTCGGAAACGCAGCAGACCTTGGTGCTGAACGGATTGCGCGGTCGCATCGCCGTGCAGGTGGACGGTGGATTGCGCACGGGGCGCGACGTCGCCATCGGCGCGTTGTTGGGCGCGGACGAATTCGGCTTCGCCACCGCGCCGCTGATCGCATCTGGCTGTATCATGATGCGCAAGTGCCATTTGAATACTTGCCCCGTCGGCGTGGCGACACAGGACCCTGTGTTGCGCGCGCGGTTCACCGGCAAGCCGGAGCACGTGATCAACTATTTCTTCTTCGTTGCCGAGGAACTGCGCGAGATCATGGCGCGGCTGGGCGTGCGCACGCTCAACGAGATGATCGGGCGCGTGGACCTGCTCGACATGCGCCATGTGCTGGCGCATTGGAAAGCCAAGGGCGTCGATCTTTCGCGCATCCTCTATCAGGTGAAGCCGGCGGCCGGTGTTTCGGTCTGGAATTCCGAGCGGCAGAATCATGGGCTCGACGGCGCGCTGGATCACGATCTGATCAATGCGGCAAAGCCCGCCATCGAAAGCGGCCAGGCGGTGCGGTTGGAGCGCAGCATCAAGAACGTGAACCGCACTGTGGGCGCGATGCTTTCGGGCGAGATCGCCAAACGTTATGGCCACGCGGGATTGCCGGAAGATACCGTTTCCGTGAAGTTCGAGGGCACAGCAGGCCAGAGCTTCGGTGCGTTCCTGGCGCGCGGCGTGACGCTCGACCTGGTGGGCGACGGCAACGACTATGTCGGCAAGGGGCTTTCGGGTGGGCGCATTGTCGTTCGCCAGCCGAAGAACACCCGGCGCGATCCGACCCAGAACATCATCGTCGGCAACACCGTGCTGTATGGCGCGATTGCGGGCGAAGCCTATTTCCAGGGCGTGGCGGGCGAGCGGTTTGCGGTGCGCAATTCGGGCGCGGTCTGCGTTGTGGAAGGCACGGGAGATCACGGCTGCGAATATATGACGGGCGGCGTGGTCGTTGTTCTGGGCAAAACGGGACGCAATTTCGCCGCCGGCATGTCGGGCGGCATCGCTTACGTTTACGACGCCGATGGCGATTTCGAGACGTTGTGCAATCCGGCGATGGTGAAGCTTTCGCGCATCGAACCTGCGATTGGCGGGGACGATCCCGATGCACCTCGGCAACGTTCGGTGAGCGTGGAGAACGCGGGCATGGGCGACATGCTGCGTTTCGATGCGGAACGGCTTCGCATTCTCGTGGAGCGGCATCTGCTGCACACGGGAAGCGCACGCGCGAAGGCCCTGCTCGACAATTGGGACGCATCGCTTGCGAAATTCGTGAAGGTGATGCCGACCGATTATGCGCGCGCGCTGACCGACATGAAGAACGAACGGGCAAAATCTGCGGCGGTTGCTGCGGAATAATTTTTTCGAATTGGAGTTTGGGCCATGGGCAAACCCACGGGCTTTCTGGAGATCGAGCGCAACGACCGCGGCTATGAAAAGCCGGATGGGCGCACGAAGCATTGGCACGAGTTCGTCAAACCCCTGCCTTATGCGGAAGTGAGCCAGCAGGCGGCGCGTTGCATGGATTGCGGGATTCCGTTCTGTCACACCGGATGCCCCGTGAACAACATGATCCCGGACTGGAACAACCTCGTCTATCGCGATCAGTGGAAAGCAGCACTCGACACGCTGCATTCGACCAACAATTTCCCGGAATTCACCGGCCGCATCTGCCCCGCGCCGTGCGAAGCTTCGTGCACGCTGAACATTGTCGAAAATCCGGTGACCATCAAAACCATCGAATGCGAGATCGTGGATCGCGGATGGGAAGAAGGCTGGATCAAGCCGCAACCGGCGGCGCGGCAGACGGGCAAGAATGTGGCTGTCGTCGGGTCGGGCCCGGCTGGCTTGGCATGCGCACAGCAATTGGCGCGCGCGGGCCACAGCGTGGTTGTTTTTGAAAAGAGCGACCGGGTTGGCGGATTGCTGCGCTACGGCATTCCCGACTTCAAGATGGAGAAACATCTGATCGACCGGCGCATCCGCCAGATGGAAGCCGAAGGTGTGACCTTCCGTACGGGTGTGGAAGTGGGTGTGGCGGTTTCGGTTTCGATGCTGCTCAAGGATTACGACGCGGTTGTGATGTCGGGCGGGGCGGAAGATCCGCGCAATCTGGAAGTGGACGGCCGCGAACTGGCCGGCGTGCATTATGCGATGGAATTCCTCACCCAGCAGAACAAGCGCGTGGCGGGCGATGCGGAAGCGGTTGCCGCGCCACAGGGCACGATCAGCGCCAAAGACAAGCATGTGATCGTGATCGGCGGCGGCGACACGGGATCGGACTGCATCGGCACTTCGATCCGGCACGGTGCGGCTTCGGTGACGCAGCTTGAGATCATGCCAAAGCCGCCGGAGCACGAGAACAAGGCGCTGACCTGGCCGGATTGGCCGCTGAAGCTGCGCACGTCTTCCTCGCAAGAAGAAGGTTGCGGGCGCGACTGGGCGGTTGTGACAAAACGCGCGGTCGGCAACGGCAAAGTCGAAGCGATCGAATGCGTGCGCGTGGAATGGCAGAAGGATGCGAATGGCCGCATGCAAATGGTCGAGATGCCGGACAGCACATTCCAGCTCAAGGCCGATCTGGTTTTGCTGGCGATGGGTTTCGTCGGACCGCGCAAGGCAGGCTTGGTCGAGCAATCCGGCGTGGAGCGCGACGGGCGCGGCAATGTGAAGGCCAATGTGGTCGATTATAAAACCTCCGTTCCGAAAGTGTTTTCCTGCGGCGACATGCGGCGCGGGCAATCGCTCGTGGTATGGGCGATCCGCGAAGGGCGGCAATGCGCGCGCGGCGTGGATGAAGCGTTGATGGGTTCGAGCGAGCTTCCGCGTTAGAAGCTGACGCAGTCTGCGCTATCGACGCGCATCACCGAATCTTGTGCGAAGCGTTTCTTGTAGGCTTCGCGTATCGCATCGATGCGGGTGGACACATCGCCTTCGTACCAGATCAGCAATACGCGCGACGGGCTCTTTTCGATCTTGCCGTCGCTGCCTTGCCATTGGCCGTAAGCTTCATAGACAGTGAGGCCGGCGGGAAAGCGCGGCGTCACTTCGCGGTCGAGGAAATCCTGCCAATCGCTTGCGGTGATCGGTTTGCCGTCGTTGGTGGCAGCACCGAACAACAACTCGACGCGGTTCATGGCATGCGATGGCGGTTTGCAGGATAGGCCCGATGGATGTGTGGCGCAGCCGGTGAGCGCGATGAGCGCCGTTGTAACGGCTGTGTGAAGAACCTTGCGCATTTATCCCGCTCGCCTGTTTCGTGAAGAATAGGGTAGCATGAACCCGCACACCCCACGGAGGCCCGGATGATTGAGCTTGTGATCGACCAGCGGCGGCGCGATCTGGGCGGGTTCGAGGTGGGGCGCGTGCTGCCCTTCGCCCACCGGCGCATGGTGGGGCCGTTCGTATTTTTCGATCATATGGGGCCGGTGAATTTTCCGGCCGGAATCCCCAAGACCGTCGATGTGCGGCCGCATCCCCATATCGGGCTTTCGACGGTGACCTATCTGTTCGACGGCGAGATCATGCATCGCGACAGCGTGGGCTCCGAACAGGCGATCCGCCCCGGCGAAGTGAACTGGATGACGGCGGGGCGCGGCATCACCCATTCCGAACGCTTCGAAAAAGCGCGTGCGCAAGGCGACAAGATGCACGGTATTCAGGCGTGGGTAGCGTTGCCGAAGGAACTGGAAGAAACCGATCCGGCATTTTTCCATCATGGCGCTGCCGACCTTCCCACCTATGAGGGTGGCGGGTTGTGGGCGCGGCTGGTGGCCGGAAAGGCGTTTCACGCGGAAGCGAAAGTGAAAACACATTCGCCGATGTTCTATGTGCATTGGAATCTCAAGGCTGGAGCCAAAGCGGAATTGCAACCTGAATACCCTGAACGCGCAGCCTATATTGCGGCAGGATCGGTGGAAGTGGAGGGGCGGACTTATGAGGCGGGGCACATGCTTGTCTTCGCGCCGGGTAATGCCATTCTTTTCACTGCCGTTTCGGATGCGATCGTCATGTTGCTTGGCGGCGAGCCGTTGGGTGAGCGATTCATCGAATGGAATTTCGTATCCTCCTCTAAAGAACGTATCGAACAGGCGAAGGCCGATTGGCGCGCGGGACGGATGAAACTGCCCGATCTCGACAACAAAGAATTCATCCCGCTGCCCGGCGATCCGCCGCCACCGGCGCCAGCAATGTCCTGATTATTGCGAAGCGATGGCGCGGCTCGCGTTGAGCGGCGCGAGATAGCCATAGCCGAAAACGGGATCGTGACCGGGTTTGCCCAGATCAATCGCTTCGTGTTCGAGCGCTGCCCAGGCGGCACGTGCGGCAACGGGATCGGGCTGCTTCAACAGCGCCGCAAAACGAACAGCGACCAGCGGTGAGGCGTAAGACGTTCCGGTCACGATCGCATGACCGCCCTTCATCGCAGCGACACGGCGGCGAACGCCCAACGCCGCGAAAGCGATCTGCGTGCCTTGATTGGCATCCATCTGTATCGCGTGATCGTCATCGACCGAAGTGACGGCCGCAACGCCTTCATAAGCGGCGGGGTATTCTGCGGGCGCAGCGGGCCCGTCGTTACCTGCGGCGGCGACAATGATGCGGCCGCGTTTCAGGAACGCTTTCACCGATGCTTCGAGAATGATGTTGGGCGGACCGGCGAGGCTGATGTTCGCGACGGGCACGTTGTTCTGCGCGAGCCATCCGAGAGCACGCGCGATGTCATCAGCAGCGCCGCCGCATGCTTCACCGCCATAGACATCGGCGGCATAAAGTTCGGCAGACGGCAAGCTACCCTGCCCTCCGCGGCCGACCAGCAGAGACGCAACGGCGGTGCCATGTTCGGTGGGGACATTGTCTTTGTCGCTGGCAAAATTCTTGGTGAGGATGGTGGCGTCGGCAAAATCACCATTGTGACGGTCGATGCCGCCGTCGATCATGCCGATGCGAATTCTCGCGTCCGGCTGCGTTGCTGGTTGCGGGGGCGCGACGGCTGCGGTCTGAGTTTCGCCGGACGGATTGTAGATGTGGTCGTAATCATAAGTGCCGGAGGGATCGGCGCGGCGCAGTAACGAGAGCGCCTGCGTGGCATCCATGTTTTCCGGCGCGCGCAATTGCACCACCGTCAGTCCCAAGGAGGCGATGTCCTGCTGGCGGACGATCTGGAAACTCAAGCCTTTCGCAATCGACAAGCTTTGGTCGGACGGTGACAAGGCAAGCACGGTTTGGCGCAACACCTTGAAGCCCTGAACGTCTCTGTCGAAGGAAGCCGTACGCTGTGGGCGGCCCACCGTGTCGCGCACAATTCCAAGGGTCGAATCGAGCGTGCCGGTGGTGCTGTTCAACACGCCGGGGACGATGCCGGTGTGGGGCAACGAGACCGGGCCGATGGGCCCGACGCCGACCGGCAGGCCCAGCGTTCCGGCATGGGCTGCGCTCGCCACGACAAGAAGTGCTGTGAGGGCTTGCAGCATTCGCTTTACCGTTTTCATCGAACGCTCCTTTCCGGCCTTGCCCGCCCTGCCCAGTGAACACATAGTCCACGCCCAGAGTAAATCGAAGGTGACCGGATAAGTTCCCTGCATCCGGCGCATGGAAGAAACCACTGGACTCAACCGTTGTGACCGTAGCGATGGGTGCATCGATAGACTCGATCCGCAACCAGATGACCGCGCTGTTGCCGCGGCTGCGCCGCTTTGCGTTGTCGCTGACGGGCAACGCGGCGGATGCCGACGATCTGGTTCAGGATACGGTCGAGAAGGCGCTGCGCAATCTCCATCGCTGGGAAGAAGGTACGCGATTGGATAGCTGGATGTTTCGCATTGCTCAGAATTTGTGGATCGACACGGTGCGGTCGAAGCGTGTGAAAAGTTCGGTTCCGCTGGAAGACCACCATGGCGGAGCAAGCGACGGCGCACGCGATGCAGAGGCGCGGCTGACCTTCGCCGACACCTGCAAGGCCTTGGCCACGTTGCCGGAAGAGCAGCGCGTGGTGGTTTCGCTGGTGCTGGTGGACGGCATGGCGTATCGCGATGCGGCAGATGTTTTGGGCGTACCGATTGGAACGGTGACGAGCAGGCTGGCACGCGCCCGCGAAGCGCTGGCCACGCGCGTGTTCGGCAAGAAGGCGGAGACATTCTGATGACGCTTTCCAAGGAAATCCTGATGCAATTCGTCGATGGCGAACTTTCGCCTTCGGAGACCTCGCGCATCGAGGCGGAACTTGCGAACGATGCGGAAGCACGCGCTTTTGTGGACGCGCAAACGATGCTGCGCGAACAGTTCCACGATGCATTTGCGCCGGCGATGGAAGAACCGATTCCGGACCGGCTGCTGGCGGCGGTTGCCAACACGCCGGTATCGTGGCGCTGGCGGTTGCGGCAAAGACTTTCACAACGCACTGGCTGGATCTGGGCGGGGTTGCCTGCCGCGGGTGCATTGGCGCTTGGCCTTGTCATTGGCGTGACGCTCAATCCCTCCAATGTCGGACCGATTGCAACGCTGAACGGAACGCTGGTGGCGCAAGGCGCATTGGCCGATGCGTTGAACACGCAGCTCGCATCCGCAGCGCCGCAAGGAAGCGGGCCGCATATCGGCATCAGCTTCCGTGCCAAAGACGGACGCAACTGCCGGACATTCGAAACGGACAGCGTTGCGGGGATCGCCTGCCGCAGTGACGCGCAGTGGAACGTGGCTGCACTTGCTTCGTCCAAAACCGAAAGCGCCGGCACATATCGTATGGCGGGTAGTGCGATGCCGGACGTGATCCGCGATGCGGCACAAGCCATGATCGCCGGAGCGCCGTTCGATGCGGCGGCGGAGCGTCAGGCCCGCGACCGCGGCTGGAAATAGTTCCATCAAGTTCCCTTCCAAAAAATCTTCGCCGGCCTGGAAGAAATCTCCGTGGGCTCCGTTGTCCGGGTGAGAGAGGCGAGAAAATGGCGGTTTTGGCCGCATTTCCGCCCTCCACAGGATTAATGGAAAGGAACACGGCTATGACGTTCAATCTTCGCAAAAGCTTTACGGCGGCGCTTCTTTGCGGCGCAGTTGCAGTGGCGACCCCGGCGCTGGCCGGTGGTCTTCTGGGCGGTGGCGGCATGATCGGAGGCGGGCTAGGCGGCGGCATGATCGGTGGACCGGGCGGCATCGGCGGGATGGGAAATCTCGGCGGCGGCTTGAACGGAACGCTGAATGGCGCAGGCTCGACCGTGATGCGTCCGACGGCGGGAGCGACCGGCAACATCACCGGAAACGGCAATGTCAACGCGTCGCCCGATCTTTCGCCTGTCACGAACAAGGTGACTAATACGACGGGAACGGCCGAAGGCAAGATCAACAACGCGGCTTCGAGCGCGACGTCGCGCACGCAATCGGCGGCGGGCAATGCGATCGGCACAGCCGGGTCGACATTGAACAGCGCGACGGCCGGCGGCAACGCCAATGGCGGCGCATCCGGTGGCGTGAGCGTTCCCAATGTCGGCAGCGTTTCGGGATCGGGCAGCGCAAACGGCAACGCCTCGGGGCCTGACGTGAGCGGCGTGACCAACACCGTCGGCAGCACCGCGAATGGCACCACGTCGAAAGCGGTTGGTGCTGCGAACACGGCGACCTCCACCGCCGAATCCAAGGCCAACGGTGCACTTGGCACCGCGACCGATACGGCCAATGGCGTGAATGTGAATGCCAACGCCAATGCGGGCGGCAACGCTTCGGCCGGAACGGACTAAAGCCGATACCACGCACCACGCGTGGGGACCGTCCAAATACCCCCACATCTCGCGCGGGTGGCGGGCGGAGCAGAGTGCACTTCCTGCTCCGCCCGTTTCTTTTGCATTTTGCAAATCGTCATTGCTCTCCTACGATAAGGCGGTTTCAGCACGGGAAATCCAATGGAGGGGGAAGTTCTCAACAACCGGCTTGTCCTGCCGGTGGACGAGACGCGCGACCATGTTCTGGGGCCGGCGGGCGCTGCGATCACGCTGGTCGAATATGGCAGCTACGATTGCCCCCATTGCCGCGCCGCCAATGAGCGCATCACCGAAGTGAGGAGCGAATTCGGCGAGCGGCTGCGTTATGTGTTCCGGCACCGGCCCGTCACCGGCAGCGATATTGCGCGGCGCGCAGCCGAACTTGTCGAATTCGCGACGACACCGGAGACATTCTGGGACGCCCATGTCTCGCTGATGACGCGCTCCACCACGCTGACCGAAGACGATCTGCGCACGGTGGCGGCCAAACTCAATGTCGGCATGGAAGACGAAGGTGCGGCACAGGACGCCATCGAACATGCCCGCGCCCATGTGGAAGAAGACGTGGTGAGCGCGCGCGAAAGCGGGGTTCGCTTCACGCCGACCTTCTTCATCAACACGCGGCGGTATGACGGGCCATGGGACACCGCATCCTTCACCGATGCGATGCTGGGTTCGCTCGGCCATCGGGTGCGCACGGCGGCGCTGGGCTTTGCCAGCTGGGCGCCGTCTACGGGATTGCTGCTGCTCTTCGCGACCGTCGTTTCCATACTCATCGCCAATTCGCCCGCCGCGCCCGCTTTCGCGGAATTCTGGCATACCGAGCTGGGGCTCAAATTCGGATCGCTCGTCTATCCCATGTCGCTTCTGCATTGGGTGAACGATGCGCTGCTCACGACTTTTTTCTTTGTCGTGGGGTTGGAGATCAAGCGCGAATTCACGGTGGGAAGCCTTGCGGGATGGAAGCAGGCGGCATTGCCGATTGCGGCCGCCATCGGCGGGGTGATTTTTCCCGCTCTTATATATCTGGCGGTGATCCATCAGGGGCCGTGGGCCATCGGTTGGGGCGTGCCGACGGCCACCGATACCGCGTTCGCCATCGCCATCATCGCGATGATGGGATCGCGGGTGCCGGTGGAGTTGCGCATCTTTCTCACGGCCGCTTCCATCGTGGACGACATCGTTTCCATTGTGGTGGTGGCGATCTTCTATTCGGGCGCCTTGCATCTGGAATGGCTGATCGGGGCGGTGGTGCTGATCCTGGCGCTGTGGCTGCTCAATCGGTCTTCTGTCTATCGCATTTCTCCTTATGTGATTTTGGGTGTGGCGCTTTGGATTTGCGTGCAGGCAAGCGGGTTGCATCCCACCCTTGCGGGCGTGGTGCTGGCGGCGTTCATCCCCACGCGGCCTCCGCCGGATTACAAGACACTCGCACTGCAGGCCGAATCCATCCTGATGGAGGAAGCGCGCCATCGTGGCGAACATTACAGGCGGGGACCATCGGAACCTGCGATGCAGGCGCTGGATGCAATCCACGATCGACTGGAATCGCCTGCGGATCGCGTGTTGCGCAATGCGGCGCCGCGTTCGAGCTATATCGTGCTGCCGATCTTCGCACTTGCCAATGCGGGCGTCGTGATCGGGGCAACGATGCTTTCGGGGCGCGAGATGCTGTCGCTTGCGATTGCAGCAGGGCTCGTGATCGGAAAGCCGCTTGGCTATCTCGTGGCATCGGCATTGGCGGTGAACCTGAAACTGGCCGAGAAGCCCAGCCTTTACAGCTGGCGGCAGCTGGCGGGCGCGGGCGCGCTTGCCGGTATCGGTTTCACCATGTCGTTGTTCATCGCGGGTCAGTCCTTTCCGGTGGCGGAAGATTTTTCCGCCGCCAAGATTGCGGTGTTCGGAGCATCCATTCTTTCCGCGCTGCTCGGCATTGCGATTCTGTGGGGCGCAAAAGCAACGCCGGAAGCCGAAGGCTGCGACGCCTCGGATTGATTGGAGCGGAGTTATCGGGATTTGGCGTGTATGCACCGAGCAGCGTTGCGCTGCAAGTGGTGTGGCGCGCTTTCAACAGCGCAACGCTGCGGGGGGTTAAGCGATTGAATTCGCGCGAAGTCGCATGATGCGTTTGTGTGCGCATGGTTTCTGTGTGGCAGATGTTGCGGCTTTCGGATGAAAATATTTTTCTCACCTCCCCATTTCGGGGAGGTCGACGGCGCGCGTGAGCGCGGCGGCGGGTGGGGACTTTCTAGCGAGGCTCGCCGGACCCCACCCGGTCGCGTGCCGATGCACGCGCCCGACCTCCCCGCGAGGGGGAGGTAAGCGAGGCAGCCTTGCGGGATTTGCATATGGGTCCCCGCGTTGACAAAATAGCTGCCTAGGCAGACATTGTTCTGGCAGCCTATTCTTGCCGCAACATGACAAAACCCTATTACACAGTGGCAAATTTCACCGGGCCCAATGCGCTGGGATACCTCATCCGGCGCCTGCACACGCTGATGGTTCCTGTGGCGGAAGCGCAGTTTGCG
>Ga0335070_10001216_pt1 | contig 29604 bp, 14 predicted proteins | sample Lox_Sample_13_FD_206722 | JGI IMG/M metagenome (GOLD analysis project Ga0335070, IMG submission 206722) | Soil microbial communities from Loxahatchee National Wildlife Refuge, Florida, United States - Lox_Sample_1.3 | ecosystem: Environmental > Terrestrial > Soil > Wetlands | place: USA...
CTCTTGCGCGTGAAGCCGGGTCTCTGTCTAGTGCTTCCCGTTTCAGGGGACAATCATGGCGACGAAAGCCTGGATGTCGTGGAGCTCGGGCAAGGACAGCGCCTTCGCGCTTCACATCGCGCGCACGCAAGGCCTGGCCGATATCGTGGGCGTGCTGACGACGGTCAACGAAGTCCATGACCGCGTCGCGATGCACGGCGTGCGCGCCTCGCTGCTCGACCGGCAGATCGAAGCGCTCGGCCTTTCCGCGATCAAGGTGCCGCTGCCGAGCCCCTGCCCCAACGACATCTATGAAGCGCGCATGGACGGGGCTTGCGCCGACATCAGATCGCGCGGCGTCGATCACATGGTGTTCGGCGATCTGTTCCTGGAAGACATCCGTGCCTATCGCGAAGAGAAGCTGAAGGCTGCGAAGATGACGCCGCTGTTTCCGCTGTGGCTGCGCGATACCACGGCGCTGGCGCGCGACATGATCGCGACCGGCCTCGTTGCGCATATCGTCTGCCTCGATCCGAGAAAGCTTGACAAGAGCTTCGCCGGGCGCCGTTTCGATGAAACGCTTCTGCGCGATCTTCCGCCGGACATCGATCCGTGCGGCGAGAACGGCGAATTCCATACCGTCGTGACGGCAGGACCGATGTTCAAGGCGCCGATCGACGTCGAGATCGGAGAAACGGTCGAACGCGACGGCTTCGTGTTCACCGATGTGATGCCGGTTTGAAGATCGAGTGCGTTTCAAGATGCGGGCGGGACGCCCGTGCTCCGGCGCCATTGCTTCGGCCTAGGGGACTACAGATCAGCGCCACAACAGATTTCGAAATCTGCAAACGCGTGACAGATTAAACTCACTGCATAAGCGATAGCGTCGGAGCGCGGCCGCCTCGGCCGCATCTATCCCTCGGCGAATGCCTTCAACAGATGATGCGCAATCGCGATCGACGGCGGCAACCAGAAGCCGTGGCTCTGATCGCCCGCGAGTACTTGGCGCACGACGTCGCGTTCGACCCAGCGCGCTTCGGCGAGCTCGCTTTCGTCGACGGTGATCTCCTGGCTTTCCGCTTCCGCGAAGCAGCCGATCATGAGCGACGACGGAAACGGCCAGGGCTGCGTCGCGTAGTAGGTCACCCGGCTGGTTCTGACGCCGGATTCCTCGTGCAGCTCGCGACGCACGGCTTCTTCGATTGTCTCGCCCGGTTCGATAAAGCCCGCGAGCGCGGAGAACATGCCGCGCGGGAATTGTTTGCCGCGACCGACCAGACATTGGTCGCCATAGGTCGCAAGCATGATGACGACAGGATCCGTGCGCGGGAAATGTTCGGTGTTGCATCGGGTGCAGAGCCGCTTGTAGCCCGCATCGGCGATTACGGTCGGCGCTCCGCAGCGCGGACAGAAGCCGTGACGCTGATGCCAGTCGATGAGCGCCTTCGCCTGTCCCAGGATCGCGGTGTCTTTTGCCGGCAAAAGCATCGAGGCGCCGCGCATTTCGCGGAAATGGCCGAGGCCTGCGAGCGGGCCTTCATGGGCGGGATCGCGCGCCTCGCTGATGTCCAGCGCAAAATAGGCGTGGCCGTTCTCGAGACCGAGCAGCACGGAGGCCGCGTCCGGCCCTGCGAGAGATTCGGCGAGGCCCGGCCGCAGGAATCCCGCTTCGATCGGGCCTTTCGCGTTCTCGGGTCCCAGGATGAACGGCTGCAGCCGCCACATCGGCAGAATGAACGACGAAGGATCGCGCCTTTTCGCCGCCACCCATTCGGCATCGATGCGCCTCTCGCTCGCGCGATCCAGGGGATTGCCGGAAAACGGAATCACGCGCGACCTCTCTTTCGCAGGGATGCTTGAAGAGTAGTGCCCCGCGTCGCCAAGGCAAGGCCTGCGGCTTTGAGCGCTCGCGAGGAGCGTGCTATGGCCGCGCGCCATGCCTATTGTCCTCATCCTCATTTTTGCAGCCGTTGCAGCGGTGGCGCTTGGCTTTGCCTGCTGGCCGCTGTGGCGGAGCAACAGACCCGGCCGTGCCGTTCTGACGGGCTCTCTCGCCCTGTTCATGATCGCCATCGCCGCCGGTGCGTATATCCTCGTCGGCCATCCCGATCTCGCCGCGCGGTCGGTCGAGTCGCCGGATGCAAAAGAGAAGGATGCGCGCGCACTGGTAACGACTCTCGCCTGGCGCATGCGGCAGAATCCCGGCGACCCGCGCGGCTGGTATGTGCTGGGTCGCGGTTATCTCTATCTCGGCGATGCGCAGGACGCAGCGGCCGCCTTCAAGCGCGCCATTCCGCTGACCCCGCCCGAGGCACGTCCCGCGATGCTTTCGACCTATGGCGAAGCCCTGATGCTGGCCGCGCAGGGAATGGTGACGCCCGATGCGGAAGCGGCGTTTCGTGCAGCGCTCGCGGACGATCCAAAAAACTTCGAGGCCCGCTATTATCTCGGCGAAGCGTATGCGCAGCGCCGCGACGCGCCCCACGCACTGGCCTTGTGGCGCGCACTCCTTGCGGACTCGCCGCCCGACGCGCCGTGGCGCCGCAAAGTCGCCGATCGCATCGCTCTCCTCTCCGCGCTCACCGAGCCGCCGCCCGATCCGTCGGTCATGGTCGCAAACCTCGCCGCGCGGCTTAAGCGGACGCCGAACGATCCCCTGGGCTGGCAGCAGCTTGTGAAGTCCTATGTCGTGCTGGGCCAACCTGAGAACGCCCGCACGGCGCTGGCCGATGCGCGCCGGGTCTTCGCCGCCGACAAGGTGCAACTGGCGGCGCTCGACGGCGAAGCGAAGATGTTGAAGCTGGAGAAATGAAAACGGCCGCCGAAGCGGCCGCCGTTTTCAAAATCGGCTGGACGATTCAGGCCCCGACGCGTCCCTGCCAGACCGGCCAGCAGGTGGAACGGCCGACGGCCTTCGCCGCATTGTAGAGCTTCATCTGCGCGTCTTCGGCGCTCGCGCCGGACTGCGTGGCCATGTAATCGGTCGAACCCGCGCACCAGACATAGAACTGATGCTTGCCGGGCGCGTAGAAATCGGTTTGCGCACTCGACAGGAAGTTCGAGGCTACCGCTACGCCGGCCGCCGCGAACACCACACCGCCTGCAACGGCGCCGAAAATCCGTCTGACTGTCATGCCCATCCTAACTGGCCCCCGACGCTCGCCTGTCGGTGCCCCTTTGTGCTGCGGCATGTGCTGCGCCGCACCATTCCCATACGGAAAACTAGCGCATCCAGCGAGGAAGGTCCAGCGAAATCAACCATGGATATTATGCCGAAGTTGCTGAAATTACGAAGAAATCCGCTCCGGTGTGTGTCCTTCCGAACGAATTGCTAACTCTATTTCGGCAGCCGCCGCCTCGACTAGGGCCGCGTCCCTGCCCCTGACGACCAGCTGAACGCCAAAGCCGTCGGCCGTGTAGAAAGGGTAGCTGCCGATCGCGACGCTTTTATTTTCCGCCTGGATTTTGGCCAGCGGCCCCGCGATTCGGCCTTCCGGAATGCGGGCGCTGACGGTCGCGGTCGAAACCACAACCCCCTTCCGGAGCCGGGGCACCACGTCCTCCAGCATAGCCCGCATCACCGTGGGCACCCCCGCCATGACGAAGACATTGCCGATCTGGAAGCCTGGCGCGGTCGAGGCCGAGTTCTTGATCAGGCTGGCAGTGTCGGGAATGCGCGCCATGCGCTGGCGCATCTCGTTGAACTCGCCGGGCTTGTAGCGGGCGGCCAACATGGCCATGGCTTCGGGGTGATAATCGATGCCGACGCCGAAGGCTTTTGCGATCGCATCCGCCGTGATGTCGTCATGGGTGGGACCGATGCCGCCGGTGGTAAAGACGTAGGTGTAACGGGTCCTCAGCGCGTTGACGGCGTTGACGATCTCCTCTTCCACGTCGGGCACCACGCGCGCCTCGCGCATGTCGATCCCGAGCACGCCCAGGAATTTCGCGATGTAGTTGAGATTGGTGTCCTGCGTGCGGCCCGACAGGATCTCGTCGCCGATTATAAGGACGGCCGCAGTGATGAGTTCGTCGGGTTCGCGCATCGGCCCCGCTCTTGGGTTTAACGGCAAAATTACCTATCTTGACGTACTCGAAAGGACGGAGCGCCAGCAAGCGCGCCCGGCAAAGACGGAACATGCAGGCATTGACCGAAGGCCCGGAACTCTTTGAAGCCGCGCGGCGCGCCAGCGTGACCGTGCCCATTTTCGGCGAGGAAGGCTTCGAAGGCATGCGCCGCGCCGGCCGGCTAGCGGCGGAAGTGCTCGATCTGCTGGTGCCCGAAGTGGCGCCGGGCGTCACCACCGCCCATCTCGACAAGCTTGCCTACGAATACACGCTCGATCACGGCGGCATTCCCGCCTGCCTGGGCTATCGCGGCTATCGCCACACGCTCTGCACCTCGATCAATCACGTCGTCTGCCACGGAATTCCGAACGACAAGCCGCTGCGGGACGGCGACATCGTCAATATCGATGTGACGGTCATCATCGACGGCTGGCATGGCGATACGAGCCGCATGTACGCGGTCGGCGACGTGAAGCGCAAAGCGCTGCGCCTTGTCGATGTCACTTACGAATCCATGATGCGCGGCATCGCCGTCGTCAAGCCTGGCCACACGACCGGCGATATCGGCCACGCGATCCAGTCCTATGCCGAGGGTGAGGAGCGCTGCTCCGTCGTCCGCGATTTCTGCGGCCACGGTGTGGGACGCATCTTCCATGCGCTGCCCAACATCGTGCATTACGGCCGTCCCGGTTACGGCCTGGCGCTGAAGCCGGGCATGTTCTTCACGATCGAACCGATGATCAATCTCGGCGGCTACGGCGTGAAGGTGCTGAACGACGGCTGGACCGCAGTGACGCGCGACCGCTCGCTGTCGGCGCAGTTCGAGCACACGGTTGGCGTGACGGACCAGGGCGTCGAGATCTTCACGAAGTCGCCCAAGGGCTTCGACAAGCCGCCTTACGCATAAGATCGCCAGCTGCGCTTTCGAGGCTTATTCCGCAGCGGCTTTCGCGCGAAGCGCCGCCGTAGTCTGGAAATAGGCCGGAAAATCTCCCGACAGATTGCGATGCACGAGGCGCGAAATCTCGTCGGCCAGTACCTGGCCCTCGCCGCGCTCGAGCGCTGCAAGCGTGGTGCGCACGATTTCATCGGGCGAACTCTTCGGCGCGTCGATGCTGCGCGCGAGATCGGTGTCGATGAAACCCGCATGCAGACCGACCACCTGGGTTCCTTGTTCGGCAAGCTGGATGCGAAGGCCGTTGGTCAAGGCCCAGGCGGCGGATTTCGAGGCGCCGTAGGTCGCCAGCAGCGAATTGTTCATCCAGCTGGCGACAGACAATACGTTGATGATGGCGCCTCCGCCATTTTTGGCCAGCACCGGCGCGAAGGCGCGCGCCGTGCGCAGCGGGCCGACGAAATTCACTTCGAACTGCTCCCGCGCATCTTCGATCGCATTCGCGGCGAGAAAATCGCCGGGCTTCGCGATTCCGGCATTGTTGATCAGGAGATTGACGTCTCCGGTGGCGCGCACCGCGGCGGTGACATCGTCGTCGCGGGTGACGTCCAGCTTCAACGGTGCCACGCCCTCTAAAGTGACGGATTCCGGCTTCCTCGCCGCGGCATAGACTTTCGCGGCGCCCTTCTCCAGCAGCACGCGGGCAAAGGCGAGGCCGAGGCCCCTGTTGGCACCCGTGACCAAAGCGATCGATCCTGCAACTTTCATGACCTGCTCCCTTGCCGGCTCATTCATTATGAGCATCATACTTGCGGATAGATGATGGCTGTCATATTTGATATCAAGACGGCGCCCGCCGATTTCTAAACAGGACGGAAAGACCCAAACAAGATGCGCTATCCCGCCAGCGAGACCGCCAGGAAGCACCAGAAGATCCTCAAGGAAGCCGCGCGATTGTTCCGCGAACGCGGCTTCGCCGCCGCGGGTGTCGCCGAAATCATGGAAGCCGCCGGGCTGACCCATGGCGCGTTCTATGCGCATTTTCCGTCGAAGGAGGCGCTGGAGGCCGAGGCGATCGATTTCGCGCTGGAAGGTTCGGACCTCCGCCTCGATGCCCTGACGGCAGAGGCAAGCGATCCGAAACAGGCGTTTCTCGATAGCTATCTCAACGCGGCGCATCGCGACCGACGCGGCACCGGCTGCGCCATCGCTGCGCTGGCGTCGGAGATCGCCCGCGGCTCTGCAGCACGCGAACCCTTTACGCAGCGTCTGAAGCACAGGATCGACGCGATGGCACGCGGCTTTCCATGGAAACGCAAGAATGCGGCGCGGCGCAACGCGATCCATCTTTTGTCGGCGGCCGTCGGCGCGTTGGTGTTGGCGCGCGCCGTGGACGATCCCGATTTTTCCGACGAGATCCTGAGCAGCGTCCGGGACAGCTTGGCCTTGTTGTGAACTCAAAGACTATGCTGCGGCCCGACACGAAATCGCGCGAGAGCGCCGGTGACGGTCCGTTCAACACGCCGGATCCCGCGACTTCCATGCCGGCGGGGTGAAAGGGCAACACGGATATCCGGCGCGCGCGCCGTCACAGCGAATGCCCGACGCCACAATTTGCGAAGGCTCTGACAAGCTCCTCGCACAGATGCGTGCCAGTATCATGATCGTCCGACGGGCGACGACGAATGACGGGACAAGTTTCCGACGGCGAAGACGCACCGCATTATGTCGGGCATAGGCAGCGGCTGAAGCAGCGCTTCCTGCAAGGCGGCGCGGAGGCTCTGCCCGATTACGAGCTGATGGAGCTCGTGCTGTTCGCCGCCATTCCCTTGCGCGACGTGAAGCCGCTGGCGAAAGAGCTGGTGCAGCGGTTCGGCAGTTTTGCCGAGGCGATCGCGGCGCCGCGCGAACGGCTGGAAGAGATCAAGGGCGTCGGCGAAGCGGTGATTGCACAGTTCAAGATCGTGGAAGCGGCGGCACTGCGCCTGTCAAAAACACGCCTTCTCAATCGTCCCGCCTTGAGCTCCTGGAGCGCGCTGCTCGATTATTGCAAGGCCGCGATGGCGCGTACCGCCCACGAAGAGTTCCGCGTGCTGTTCCTCGACCGCAAGAACAATCTCATCGCCGACGAAGTGCAGAGCACGGGCACTGTCGATCACGCGCCGGTCTATCCGCGCGAAATCGTCAAGCGTGCGCTCGAGCTCGGCGCCTCCGCGCTGATCCTCGTGCACAATCATCCAAGCGGCGATCCGACGCCCTCCCGCGCCGACATCGACATGACGCGCGAGATCGTGCAGGCAGCCGGAGCATTGCGCATCAAGATCCACGACCACATCGTCGTCGGGCGCGGCGGAACCGCGAGTCTCAAGGCTCTCGGTTTGATGTAGCGCAAGCCGAAAACACACAAACGCCGCAATTATGGTCTGGGCTTCCTGAGACAGGGGGGTGCATGAATCTGTTTCAATCAGACCGTCATGAGTCCCTCATTTCGACGCCATGGAATGAGAACGAGGCGCGCCGGGCGATCGGCGACATTGCTTCATCCGCGCTGGCGCATTTCGATCCGGAGAAACTCTGGCCGTCCCATCCCGTGGACAGCGTGCCCGATGGCGTGGCCGGTGTTTACATGGGCGCGGCCGGTGTGGTGCTGGCGCTCGATCACCTGAAGCGCGCCGGCGCGATCGACGCGGCGCGGGATTTCCATGTCGCAGGCTTCGCGGAGCGCGACAATCTCTGGCTCAAGAATTCGCCGCTCGGCGATTTCGGCGCGCTGCTGATGGGCGATATGGGCGCCTATCTTGCCGCCATGCGCGTGCGGCCCGAAGCGCAGATCGCCGAGCGCGTTTTTGCGCGCGCCGAAGGCAATGACCGCCGCCCGATCCTCGAGCTCATGTGGGGCACGCCCGGCTCGATGCTGACCTGCGTGTTCATGCATGCGCTGTGCGGCGAAGAGCGGTTCGAGGAACTTTATCGCAGGCAGGCCCGCCGGCTGCTCGCCGATGCCGAACATGCAGGCGCCTGCAAATTGTGGACGCAGGATATTTACGGCACGCGGGCGCGCTATCTGGGTTTGGTGCACGGCTTTGCCGGTCACGCGCTCGCACTTCTCAAAGGCTGGCACTGGCTCGGGGCCGACCAACAGAAGACCGTCACCGATCTGATGATCGAGATGCTGGCGACGACCGCCAAGCGGTCGGCGCGCGGCGCCAACTGGCCGACGGATGCGAATGCTTCCGAAGTGCCGATGCTCTGCCAGATGTGCCACGGCGCGCCCGGCATTCTCACCGCCTTCGCGGACGCGCCGTTTTCGACACCTGATTTCGAGCGCCTGCTGCTCGAAGGCGGCGAGCTTGTCTGGATCGCAGGGCCCGTGAAGAAGGGATCGAACTTCTGCCACGGCACCGGCGGCAACGCTTATGCGCTGCTGAAACTCTATCGCCGCACGCGCGATCGCAAATGGCTGCATCGCGCCCGCGCCTTTGCGATGACCGGTATTGCGCAATGGCGTGCCGCGCGCGTCGAGTATGGGAGAGATCGCTATTCGCTGTGGACGGGTGATCCGGGATTTGCCGTATGCCTGTGGAGCTGCATCACGGGCGATCCGCAGTTCCCGGCGCTTGACACAATCTGATCAGACCTGCGTCGCGCGTGTGACAAGCATCGGAATGCAAAGAGATAATCCGGCACACGCGTTTGCGGGCGGTTGCGTTCGCGATCTCGCTTCCATCTGCTAGGATCACGCCGTCAGGCCTAGAACAGGCGGGGGTGGGGATGGTGCCGGCGCAGAATAGCGGCCGCGAGTGCCGTGTCCTCGCGGAGAATTCTCCGCGCATTTCCTTTTATCGCAACACGACCGCGCTGGGCATCTGCATGCTCTGCGCGATTTCGCTGAGCGCGAGGTCCGCACAGGCGGGCGGTGTGTTGCCGACGAACGGACAATATGTTGCGGGACAAGGCTCGATCTCGAGTGCGGGCAATCAGCTCACCGTCAACCAGGCCTCGAGCCACGGCATCATCAACTGGAACAGCTTCTCGATCGGCGCCGGCAACCAGGTGCAGTTCAACAACGGCAGCGGCGCTACGCTCAACAGAGTCACGGGAGGCAATCTTTCGCAGATCGACGGCGCGCTGAAAGCGACCGGCTCGGTCTATCTGATAAACCCGCAAGGCATCGTCATCGGTCCCGGCGGACAGGTGATCACCAATGGCAGCTTCGTCGCCTCGACCCGCGACGTCTCCAACAACGGCTTCATGAGCGGCGGAGCGTTTGCGGCGAGCGGGTCGTCCAGCGGCAGTGTTGTCAACCAGGGCGTGATCACGTCGAACACCGGCGACGCTATTCTCGTCGGCAGCACGGTCCGGAACAGCGGCGTCATCTCGGCGCCGAACGGCACCGTCGGACTTGCGGCGGGAAACGAGATCACGCTGCAGCCGCTCGGCAGCGACGCGCGTATCGCGATCTCGGGCGGCACGGGCTCCGTCACCAATTCCGGCAACATCAGAGCCGCGCAAGCCGAGCTCAATGCCGCGGGCGGGAATGTCTACGCGCTGGTCGAGAACAATGGCGGCGCGATTTCCGCGACGGGCACGCAGACGATCAACGGCCATGTCTGGCTTTTGGCGGGCGGGACGACGAGCGTGTCAGGCACGATCACGGCACGAAACGCCAACGGTTCGGGCGGCGCCATCGAGACGTCGGGCCATTCGCTCGTTCTCAACCACGCCAACGTGAATGCAGGCCGGGGCGGACAATGGCTCGTCGATCCCGACGATCTCGACGTGGATGCGACAGCCGCAACGATCATCGACTCCTCGCTGAACGCCGGCACCAGCGTCACGCTGCGGACAACCGCATCGGGCACGAGCGGTCCCGGAACCGTCAACGCCAACGGCCAAGGCGACATCAATATCCAAAGTGCCATCAACTGGAACACCGCAGCCACGCTCACGCTCGACGCCTATCACGGCATCAACATCACCGCACCCATCACCGTTCAGGCGAACGGCAAGATCGTGCTGACGACGAACGACGGCGGCACGGGCGGCGATCTGAGCTTCGGGCTCGGCGCGAGCGGCTTTGCGGGCAACATCGCGTTCATCGGCACGGAAGGTTCGGGCCAGAGCCTCACTATTAACGGCGCGGCTTACACGTTGCTCTATTCGATGAGCGAACTTGAAGGCCTTAACACCTATCGCGTCGGCGATTATGCACTAGCCAAACCGCTCGATGCCTCAAGCGTCACAAATTGGGTGCCGATCGGATACGGCAACACCACGCAATCACAATTTGCCAACCTCTTTGAAGGGCTCGGCAACACGATTTCGAACCTCACCGTGAATGCGGGACCTGATGGCGGCGGACTCTTCGGCGTTATAAGCGGAACCGTTCGCGATGTCGGCGTTGTCGGCGGCTCGGTCAGGGGATCATCCGAATTGGGCGGGCTGGCTGGCGGGCTCTTCGCCGGCAAGGTCGATGACGCTTATTCGACCGCGACGGTCACCGGGACAGGCGGCAGTATCGGTGGGCTGATAGGCGTAGGCGGCGGGCCCATAGCGAATTCATACGCGGCGGGAAGCGTAACCGGAACTGCCGGTGTCGGTGGGCTCGTCGGCCTGTTCTCAGGCTCGCTCGTACTCACCAATTCCTTCTATGACATCGATCGGGTTCTTATCAACGGAACACACGCTGTAACTCTGGGCGGCATGTATGACGCGCAATATCAGGATTGGATTGCTCACAATCTGACGCTCAAGCCCGCGAACTATTTCGGCGCGCCAGACGCAAACGGATTTTACTCCGTCTCATCGGTTCAGGGCTTCGAGGATCTCCTCGGATTCTCGGAAAGCTCGTCGCCGAAATTCAAGCTGACACACAATCTCGATTTGTCCTCCGCACCGAGTTTCTTCATTCCTTATTTCGAAGGAACGCTGAACGGCCAAGGTTACACCATCAGCAATTTCTCGCTCGGCGAGACCAGCGCTACCTCCAATCTGCCTTTCGGACTTTTCGGAGTGCTGTCCGGTGGAATGATCACAAACGTCGGTCTTGTGAATGCGAGCGTGTCCGGAAATGAGTTCGTAGGCGGGCTTGTGGGACTCAGCAACGACGGTGCGGTCTCGAACGCGAGCGTGACGGGAACGGTCTCCGGAACGAGTTTCTATGTCGGTGGCCTTGTCGGCTTAAACTACGGGACGATCTCCAACTCGGCCGCGTCCGGAACGGTCACCGGTGCCAGCGGATACGTCGGCGGACTCACCGGAGCCAATGGCGGAACAATTACCGGCAGCTCTTCATCGGCGAGCGTCGGCGGAGTCTACGATGTCGGCGGTCTGGCCGGAGATAACGGCGGCTCGATCGGCAGTTCCTTTTCTACGTCGACTGTCACTCTGACAGACTCATCACCTCCTGGGATTAATTTCGGTATCGGCGGCCTTGTCGGCACCAACGAAGGAACTGTGACGGACTCGTATGCAACCGCCAATATCAGCAACAACTCGACAAGTTCCCACAGTTCGACCGGCGGGTTGGTCGGCCTCAATTCTGGCTCCGTCAGCGGCTCCTACGCAGAGGGAAATGTGAGCGGCTTTAACGTTGTGGGCGGCTTGGTCGGACTCAATGACGGCGGCAGCATCCTCAATTCCTACGCAACGGGTTCCGTCACCTCCAGCGAGGGGGACGCTGGCGGATTGGTCGGCCACAACGAAGCAGACATCGAAAATTCCTATGCAACCGGCTCGGTATCCGCCGGGACGGCCGGCAGCGGCGCTGGCGGACTGGTCGGCTTCAACGACACCGGCGGAACCATCAGCACGTCCAGCGCCAGCGGCGCCGTAAGCGGCTTGGACGACTTGGGGGGCCTCGCTGGCTACAATGTGGGCACGATCAACGGAGTGTTGGCGACGGGACAAGTCACGGGCAAGGACCTGGTCGGCGGGCTGGTCGGCGAAAATGACCAGGGCGGTACCATCAGCCAAGCCGGGGCCACAGGAAACGTCACTGCCACTGCCACGTCCGGCAGTCGGGCTGGCGGTCTCGTCGGCTTGAACACCGGAGGCTCGGCGATCAGCCAGAGTTATGCAACAGGCAACGTGAGCGGCAATATCGCCGGCGGCCTTGTCGGCGACAATCAGGGTAGCATCACGGAATCTTGGGCCGGAGGCGCCGTTAGCGGCGCGAGCTACTACATAGAATATCCGCTTCCACCGAGCGGCTACGCCGGCGGCCTCGTCGGCTTTAACGAGTCGGGCGCTTCCGTCACATACGCCTACGCCATCGGCAATGTCGGCGGTACGGCACCCGTCGCCAACACCGGCGGGCTGATCGGCGTGTCGCAAGGCACCGTCAATCAGGTCTACGCGTCCGGCGCATTGCTTGTGTCGGGCGGCGGCGGTCTTGTCGGCACGGTCGGTGGCGGCAGCGTGTCGAACGGTTACTGGGACAACACCGCAATCAGCGTCTACCCATCCCCGACCAACAACACGAACGCATTCGCGAGCGGTAGCGGCACCAACATCGTTCCAGCTTCCTATTTGAGCAATGCCTACAAACAACCGACCTACACCAATTTCGATTTCGGTTCGGGCGGTCACTGGTACATGGTCGACGGCGATACACGGCCGTTCCTGCAAAGCGAAGTCTGGAGCATCGGGACGAACCAATACCTCGTCACCAATACACACCAGCTCCAGCTCATCGCGTTGAATCTCTCGGGCCAATATCAGCTCCCCGACCTTCCGGGCTTCACCCTCAACGCGTCCGACTCCGCGGGAGCTTGGGGGACAAGCCTCGGCAACAATTTGTGGAGCACTGGCGGCTTCGTGACGCTCGGCAGCAGTGCGACACCTTTTACCGGCGATTTTAACGGCAAAGGCGGCACGATCACCGACCTTCATATCGGCGCGAACGCCAACGACATTGCCCTCTTCGGCGTAATCGGCACGGGCGGCACGGTCGAGAACCTCGCACTCACCGCCTTGGACGTCAGCGCCGTTTACAACGTCGGAGGACTCGCGGGCATCAATCAGGGAACGGTGTCGAACGTTTGTTCCTCCGGCACAATCTTTGCCGGATTGGCGTACAACTCCGATGCTGGCGGGTTGGTGGGCCAAAATCAGGGCACGATTTCCAACGCATCTTCTTCGGCCAGCGTGACGGGACAGTCCAATGTCGGCGGGATCGCGGGCAGCAACAGCGGAACAATCGAGCAAGTCTCATCGTCGGCTTCGGTCTCCGGCGCAGGCGGCACATCGGCCTCGACATACGGCGTGTACAGCTACACCATCGGCGGGCTGGTCGGCTCCAACTCGGGCACGATTTCGGATACGGCGGCGACCGGACCTGTAATCGGCTTCGCCTATGTCGGCGGACTCGTCGGTTCGAACTCGGGCATGATTACGCAGTCCCTGGCGACCGGAACCGTAACCAGTTTCGCATATGCTGGCGGACTAGTCGGCGCAAACCAAGGCGGAACGATCAGCGAGGACGGCGCAACCGGAACTGTCACCGCTTACAACGGCTCTGGACCAAGTCCAGACGGTGTGGTCAGCGTCGGTTGGGCGGGCGGACTCGTCGCATGGAATGAAAGCGGCACGATCAGCCAGAGCTATGCAACAGGCTCGGTGACTGGAACCGTCGCGGGCGGCCTTGTCGGTGACAACGCGGCAACCGTCACGGAATCCTGGGCCGGCGGCACCGTTTCCGGGGGCGGCAGCGATACAAGCGGAGAGGCCGGTGGCCTGATCGGACTCAACGAAAGGGGCAGTTCTGTCACCTACGACTATGCCATCGGCAATGTCGGCGGACCTGCTAGCGCATCCGACATCGGCGGGCTGATCGGCAATTCGAGCGGCACGGTCAACGAAGTCTATGCGTCGGGCGCACTACTCGTATCCGGCGGCGGCGGTCTCGTCGGCACGGTTGCGGCCGGTAGTGTCTCCAGCGGCTATTGGGACAACAGTTTCACGAACAACGGCAATGCGTTCGCGGGCGGGTCCGGAACCAACATCGCATCGGATTCCTATTCAAGCGGCACGGCCTATCAACAATCGACCTACGCGAAGTTCGATTTCGGCTCGGGTGGCCACTGGTACATGATCAATGGCCAGACGCGGCCGTTCCTGCAGGGCGAAGTGTGGAGCACCGGCGCCAACCAGTATCTCGTCACCAATTCGCACCAGCTCCAGCTCGTCGAATTGAATCTCGCGGGCGACCATCAGATTCCTAGCGCACCCGGCTTCACGATCGACGCGGCGGATACCGGCACAGGCGCCGGCTCGGGCATGTGGACCGCCGCCGGCTTCGTTCCGCTGGGCAACGGCACAAAGCCTTTCAAAGGCACTTTCAACGGCAACGGCTCCGCCATCGCAGGGCTTACGATCGACACTCCGACCAGCAAAGATGTCGGGCTTTTCGATGATATCGGTGCGACCGCGACCGTGGAAAATCTCGTGCTCGCAGGCGCCGATATCGTCGGCGGCAACTTCACCGGCGCCGTCGCGGGCGATAATCAGGGAACGATCGAGAACGTCCAGGTCGGCTCGAGCACGGTCACCGGCACGAACCAGGTCGGCGGACTCGTGGGATACAATGTCGGCAACATGACCGGCGACCTGTCCGGGGCGACGGTGTACGGCGCGAGCGACCTCGGCGTCGTCGCGGGATGGAACGGCTCCGCCGGTTCGATCACGTCGAGCTTTGGCGGGGGCAGGGTGACGGGCACCGGTAACTTCGTCGGCGACATCGCCGGCGAAAACGACGGCACGCTTGCGAACGATACCTCGGAAGGCGTCGTGACCGGCGTGGATCATGTCGGCGGCTTCGTCGGCTGGAACGACGGCACGATCACGGGCAGCACGGCGACCGGGGCCGCGGTCGGCACGAAGGACGTCGGCGGATTCGCCGGCACCAACGGTGCAGGGGGATCGATCACGCAAAGCTCGTCCGGAGACATCCCCGTGTCGGGCGCGATGCAGGTGGGCGGCTTCGTCGGCTGGAACAGCGCCACGCTGAGCAACGACCAGGTCTATTACGCTCCGGTGAATGCGACGAACGCAGGCGCCGGGGGCTTCGTCGGCTACAACGCGCCGGGCGGCACGATCACGGGCTCGAGCGTCACCGGCAACACGCGCGCAGGAACCTATACGGGCGCCGTCGGGATCGACGCACCGCTGGGCGCGGGCGGCTTCGCCGGCTCCAATTTCGGCACGCTCTCGAATGATACGGCGACGCAGCTCGACGTGGGCGATTCCGCCGCGCATTGGGTGGGCGGATTCGTCGGCTGGAATGCGGGCTCGGGTACGGTCACCGGCGGCGCGGTGACGAACACCAATGTCGTGGGCAATTACGACGTGGGCGGCTTTGTCGGCGACAATGCGGCGACCATCTCCAATTCGAGCGCGCAGCTTTCGGCGATCGGCGCCGGTTCATCCGCGCCGGCGTTGAGTGCTGTCGCCGAGGCCGGCGGCTTTGCCGGCACCAACGAAGCAGGCGCAATGATCACGGATTCCTCCGCTTCGATCGGCGCCGCCGGCCCCGTCACCGGTACCAATCGTATCGGCGGCTTCGCGGGGCAGAATCTCGGCACGCTTTCGGGCGGCGACACTGCGTCGGATGCGGTTGTCGGGGCGAGCTACGTCGGCGGACTCGTCGGCTGGAACGCCGGCAGCATCGCGGACAGCTATGCGACGGGCACCGTCTCCGCGTTGACCTGGGAGGCCGGTGGTCTCGTCGGCTACAATATCGCGGGGGCCACGATTTCGACGTCCTATGCGAGCGGAAACGTCAGCGCCAAGATCGAAAAAGCGGGCGGTCTCGTCGGCGTCAATATGGGGACGATCGAAAACAGCGAAGCATCGGGCGCGGTCGGCACGGCTGGCGCGCCCCTCGCGTGGGGCGTCGGCGGATTAGTCGGCGTGAATGGCGGCTCGGTGTCGACGTCTTATTCCACCGGGATTGCCATCGGCGGCGTGCGCGGCGGATTTCTGGGCGTCAACCTCGCCACGGGCGCCCTGTCGAACGATTATTGGGATCTAACGACATCGCTCCTCACCACCGGCGTGGCCCTCGACTACAGCAACAGCAATCAGGCGGGCTTCGTGCATTACCTCACGACGGCGCAGCTGCAAGCGGCGTTGCCGGCGGGATTCGACCCGTCGATCTGGGGCCTCGATCCGGGCACTAACGGCGGCTTGCCGTATCTGCTCGCACTGAGCGGATCCTATTAAGCGCGCAGCGCTCGCGCTCGTGTAGCATCGCGGAGGCGACGCCGCGCACGGGAATCCTTTTGGCCTATGCGGTCAACAACAAGAAGCAGCGGCGCAAGTATCGCGCCGACGCGAAGAAATGGTCGGCGCACGCGGATGCGCTCGAGGCGTCCGGTGGAGACGCGGAGGACGTCAAGCGGCTCCGCGCGATTGCCGGAATGCAGGCCCGTCTGGGCACGTCAAAGAAAACCAAGCGGATCGGCGGCGTGATCGGCAAGAAAGGTCCGAGGCCCAAACGTCCGATGCACTGAACGCCGCCGTCACCCGGCGGCAACCTGTTCCATGGCCGTCGCGCGAAAAGCGTATTGGCAGCAATGCGCAAGGCCCGTGAAGATGATGGTCTGGAACTCGATGAGCTCGCGGGCGAAAATCTCCTCGATCGTTCCGGTCTGATCGTCCGCGTTGCGCTTCAGATAGCCTCGCCGTTCGGCCTCGCGCAGAAGCCTGGACACGTGCGAGCGCGAAACCTCGTGTTTCTGGGCGAGCTCGGTCGCCGACATCCTCAATGCCTCGCGCGGCGGGTAGACGTCGCGCGCTTTCGCCGAGGCGAGGATGCCGAAAAGGATGAGCGTGCCCGCATTGCATTGGGTGAACAGCGAGATGGGACGCACGGGTCTCGCCTTCACGCTGGCAATGAGGCTTTCGCCGAAGCGCAGCAGGAACGCGCGGCAGAAATCGTCCTCCACCAAACGGTCGGCTGCGTGTCCCGCATCCGGTTCGATGAGCGCGAAAGCGCGCAGCTGGTCGGTAATGATCCCGCACACGGCCGCGCGCAATTCCGGCGACGCCACATAGCGCCGCGTGCGGCGATCGCCATTTGCGGGATCGGCGCGGATATAACCTGTCCTTTTCAGGAGAAACAGGATGGCGCGGGCGCGTCCCGCACTCGCAACGCCCGCCTCGCGGCACAGATCGATGATCGCCGTCGATGTGATCCCGCCCCGCGCATCGAGATAGACAACCAGATAGGCATACACCAGTGCGCTGAAGTCCCTCGCGAAGCGGGTGTTGCCCGCATTGCGTCCATAACGGGCGAGCGACAGCGCGATGATCATCCAGCACGCCTCGGCAAAGCGCGGATGCCCGGCCATGGCGGCGACGGCTTCGGGGTCGACGTCCCGCTGGCCCTCGACGGCTGCGCTCCAATAGGCGAGGCCCCTCGTCGTCATGGCTCCAACCCCAAGGGGCTCCATCAGATGATCTTGACGCGATGGGGATTGCGCGCCGTGTCCTTCCAGAATTCTGACGCTTCGTGACGCTGGAAAAGATCGGGCGGAAGGATGGTCGTGCGCGGCTTATGCTCGACGACGCTTCCGACGCGATGCAGGCCCGCAAGCCCGATGGAAGCGTCGTAGACTTCTGTGCTGAACTGCACATTGCGGAAGTCGTGCGCGAACGGCGCCTCGCCGATGAAGTCGTAGATGGCGGCCAGCGTCCGTTCCGGCGCACGCGTGAGGCTTTCGAAGGTCACGAGCAGCAGCCTGTCGCTGTGAAGGCCGTAGAAGGCTTCGCGCAGGGACGAATAGGGGCCGCCGATAAAGGCCGTGGGTGACGACGACGTCATCATTTCCGCCCGGGTGTAAACGTTTGTCGTGGCATCGAAATTGAAGAGCCGCGACGGCTCGAGCGGATTGCGGTCGAGGAGCCGTTCGATGCTGTCGAGGATCCAGGCGACCGAGCGCACGCAGCAGATCACCCTCGCCTTCGGAAAAAGCTCCGCGATCGTCGCCATCTTGCTGGTCCACAGACGATTGGTGTCGAAGACGAGCTTCTCGCGATGGAGGTCGTCGTAATAGCCCGTGACGAGGCCGCGGCTGATCGCCAAGCGCTTGGCATCATTGAAGAAGCTGTGAAATTCGCTGCGCGCGCTCAGAAGCGGCTGCACGGTGGTCAAGAGCTGGAACAGGCCGGTGGTCACGCCCGCATGGAAGCGCGGGTTCTGCAGCAGGAGCGCCGACAGCAGCGTCGTCCCCGACCGGGGAAGGCCCGATATGAAGTGTATGCCGTTCTGCACGATTCCCCCAAAGCAAGGCACGGCGCAGTTTTACCACGATCACACCAATTCGCCTGTGCGCACGATCCCACCAAAAATGGTCGTTGTCGGAAATGCGCGCGGGGCCGATGCTTTGGCCCATTTTGCAATGGTAGGGATTATGGGTGGGGATAGCAAAAAGTCTTTGCTGGCGGGTACTTACGGCGTCAGCGAACCTGCGCCGCTGAGCGGTCGCGCGCGGCTTTCGTCCGTGTACCGCAACAGTGCGGCGGTGCTGCCCTGGATGCTGTGCGCCGCAACGCTGATCGCGGCGAATCCGGCGCGCGCAGGCGGTGCCCTACCGACCAACGGCCAGTACGTCGCCGGGCAAGGCTCGATCACCGGCACGACGAACAGCGTCACCGTCAATCAAACGACCAATCACGGCATCATCAACTGGAACAGCTTTTCGATCGGCGCCGGCAATCAGGTGCAGATCAACAACGGCCAAGGCGCCACGCTCAACCGGGTCACCGGCGGAAATCTTTCGCAGATCGACGGTTCGCTGAAAGCGACGGGCTCCGTCTATCTCATCAATCCGCAGGGCATCGTCATCGGTCAGAGCGGACAAGTCATCGCCAATGGCAGCTTCGTCGCATCGACGCGCGATGTCTCCAACAACGCCTTCATGAGCGGCGTCGCGTTCTCCGCCAGCGGATCGTCGAGCGGCAGCGTCATCAATCAGGGCGTCATCACGTCGAATAGCGGCGATGCCATTCTCGTCGGCGCATCGGTGACGAACGCAGGCACGATCTCTGCGCCGAACGGCACGGTCGGACTCGCGGCCGGCAATGAAATCACGCTGCGGCCCGCGAGCGGCGACGCGCGCATTTCCGTTTCCGGCGGCACGGGCTCCGTCACCAATTCGGGCAACATCCGCGCCGCGCAGGCCGAGCTCAATGCGGCCGGCGGCAATGTCTACGCCATCGTCGAGAACAATGGCGGCCGGATTTCTGCAACGGGCACCCAGACGATCAATGGGCATGTGTGGTTGACGGCCGGGGGCACCGGGACCGTGACGATTGCCGGCGCGATAAACGCGCAGAACGCGAACGGTGCGGGCGGCAACGTCACGGTCCGAGGCTACAACATCAATCTGCCGGGCAGCGTCAATGCGTCGGCGAACACGGCGAACGGCGTGGGCGGCAACGTCTCCGTTATCGCGACGAACAACACGTCCGTCACCGGCACGGTTCGCGCGCGCGGCGGGGCGTCAGGACAGGGCGGTGCGATCGAAACCTCGGGGCACACGCTTTCGTTCGGCGGTTCAAGCGTTGATGCGGGGCGTGGCGGCAACTGGCTGCTCGATCCGTATGATCTGAACGTCGACGCGAATGCCGCATCGACAATCGATGGTTCGCTCAACGCGGGCACGAGCGTCACGCTGCAGACGACGGCGACGAGCGCCAACGGTCCGGGCAATGCGAACTCCAACGGCGTCGGCGACATCAACATTCTGAGCCCCATCAGCTGGAACACGGCCGCGACGTTCACGCTCGACGCCTACCACTCCATCAACATCACCGCGCCCATCACCGTCCAGGCGAATGGGCAAGTCGTGCTTAACACCAATCAGGGCGGCTCGGGAGGCGATTTCAGTTTCGGCCTCGGCACAACGGGCTTTGCCGGCGACATCGACTATGGCAGCACCAATCACGGCGGCACGCTGACCATCAACGGCAACGCCTACATGCTGCTCTATTCGATGAACGATGTGCAGAACATCAACAACGACGTCACATACCCGGCCTCCGAGATCACCGGCAAATTCGCGCTGGCGACTTCGTTCGACGCCTCCGCCATCGCGAACTGGGTGCCGCTCGGATCCGGCGCCAATTTCGTCGGCACCTTTGAAGGTCTGGGCCATACGATCTCGAACCTCACCGTCAATGGCGGCTCGGGCCCTGCCGGATTATTCGGCGCTTCGGACGGCACGATCCGCGATGTCGGGCTCGTCGGCGGCGCCGTCAGCGGAGGCCAACAGGTCGGCGCGTTGGTGGGCCTCCTGGAAATTTCAACGACGGGTGTCAGCAGCCAAGGCTCGATTGCCAACAGCTTTGCAACGGCTTCCGTCAGCGGCACGAACAATGTCGGCGGCCTGGTCGGCGAGGTCTACGAGGCGGGAGCGATCAGCAATAGCTACGCCACGGGTTCGGTCACCTCCACGGGAACAACTGGCAATGTCGGCGGTCTCGTCGGCGATCTCGAATACTCCTCGATCACCAACAGCTACGCGACCGGAGCCGTCAGTGCTGCCCAGGCATCCGAAGTGGGCGGACTCGTCGGCAACGTCCACAATTCCGGCACCGTCAGCAACAGCTACGCCACTGGCGATGTTAGCGGCAGCAGCGGCGTCGGCGGTCTGGTGGGCTTCATCGACATCAGTTCGTACATTACGAACACTTATGCCACCGGCTCGGTGACGGGAAACGGTGAAGATCTGGGTGGTCTCGTCGGCTATTCGTCTGCCTCGATCAGCGGCAGCTACGCGACAGGGTCCGTCAGCGGCACGGGCGGCACGAGCTTTCCAAGCAATTACGTGGGCGGCCTGGTCGGCCAGATCTACCAGGCGGGAGCGATCAGCCACAGCCACGCCACCGGAAACGTCACTGCCACCGGCAGCTATGTCGGCGGATTGTTGGGCGGGGGCTACATGGGGGGCGAGATCGGCTTCAGCTATGCCACCGGCGCCGTCAGAGGCAACAAGGATGTCGGCGGACTTGTGGGCAACTACACCGATCCGACGGGGCCCATCACGAATGACTACGCGACAGGCGCCGCGAGCGGGACGAGTTTTGTCGGCGGGCTGGTGGGCGCAGCGAGCAATGCCACCATCCAGAACAGCTATGCCACGGGCGCGGTCAGCGGCGGTTACGACGTCGGCGGCCTCGCCGGCTATGCCGGCTCGAGCTCCTACATCACCTACACCTACTCGACCGGCGCAGTCAGCGGCACCCACGGATTCGGCGGCCTGGTAGGAGAAAACGACTCCAGCTCGATCGGCGCAAGCTACTGGGACACGCAGACGAGTGGTCAAAACGGCGGCATCGGCGTCGACCCAAACAATCAGTCCGCAAACATCTCAGGCATGACGACGGCTGAGCTGCAGGGGGCCCTGCCTTCGAATCTCTTATCGCCGACGTGGAGTACAGGCCCCGGGCTCTATCCCTATCTCCTCTGGCAATATCCGAGCGGCACGCCACAGGCTGTCACCGGCACCGCTTACGCGGATGCGGGCCGGACGGTTTTGACGGGCGGCTCGGTCTCCGTCTTCGTCAACGGCGCATTTGCAACGTCAGGTACCGGCGCCAACGGCTATTATTACACGCTCTTCGCGCCGGGCACGTTCTCGGGCACGCCGACGCCCGTCCTCGCGGTCGAGACGGCGGTCGGCAACGGCGCGCACCTCGATACGCTGACGAATGTCACGACGGGCTTCGACATCTGGAACGACATGCTGATCGCGCCGACTTCGGCCACGACTTATTCGGCCGCGACCGCAACCACGCTGCGGGCGCAGGATGCCTCGCTCATCGCCCAGGCGATCGGCTCAAATCCCGATCCGACGGTCGGACTCTCAAATTATTATTATCTCGCCGCCGGCAATTTCACGGTCGACGAACCGGCTACGCTGTCGAACGGCCTTTACCTGAGCACCCCCGGCAATGTCACCATCGCCGACGCGCTGACGCTCCCGGGCAGCAACCAGATCCTCCTGAACGCCGGCGGCAACATCTCAGTCGATGCGAATGTGGATGTGACGGGCGCCGGCGCCGTGTCGCTTACCACGGGTGGCGCTCTCAATTTCGGTCTCGGCGCGAGCGGCTTTCTCGGCAGCATCGTATTCACCGGCGCCGAAGGCTTAGGCCAATCGCTCACCATCAACGGCACACCGTACACCCTCATCTTCACGATGAGCGAGCTGCAGAACACCAACAACAATCTCAATGGCACTTACGCACTCGCCACGCCGCTCGACGCGGCAACGGATCCGACCACGCCGGCGAGCTGGATACCGATCGGCACGAATGGGCAAGGCACTGTCCAAAATTCCGGTTTCGCGGGCACGTTCGAAGGCCTCGGCAACACGATCTCCAATCTCACCGTCAATCTCGGCTATTACAGCTACGCCGGCGTGTTCGGGTATTCGAGCGGCACAATCCGCGACGTTGGCGTGGTCGGCGGCTCAGTCAACGGCGAGGCATATGTCGGCGGGCTTGTCGGCTACAATGTGGGCACAATAAATACGGCGTACGCGAGCGCCGCTGTCGGCGGCTACAGCTATGTCGGCGGCCTGAGCGGCGGCAACAACGCAACGATCACCAACGCCTATGCTACGGGGGCGGTCACCGGCGGCCCAGACAGCTCCGGCATCGGCGGCCTGATCGGCACAAACAACGGCACGATTTCCAATTCCTATGCGACGGGCGCAGTCAGCGGCAGCTACGATCTCGGCGGCCTCGCCGGTTCCAACAATGCCGCGATCATCGACGCCTACGCGACCGGCGCGGTCAGCGGCACCGGAGGCGATGTTGGCGGCCTGGTCGGCTTCAACCGCAGCACGGTCACCAACTCCTATTCCACAGGCGCGGTCAGCGGCGGCTACGACGTCGGCGGCCTCGTCGGGCAGAACGTCGGTACGCTGACCAATTCGTTCTACGACGTCGATCAGGTGCTGATCAACGGCGCGAACGCCCTGACCGCTGGCGGCATCTACGATGCGCAATATCAGGACTGGATCGGCCATAATCTGAGTCTCAACATCGCCAACTATTTCGAGCCGCCGGATACGAATGGCTTCTATTCGCTCGGCTCGGTTCAGGATTTCCAGAATCTGCTCGGCTTTGCGGAGGCCGGGCTGCAATTCAAGCTGACGCAGAACATCGATCTCGGCAGCGCGCCGGGATTGTTCGTCCCCTATTTCGCTGGCTCGCTGGACGGCCAAGGCAACACGATCGCCAACCTGACGATCAACCAGCCGAACAACGGCATGCTCGGTCTGATCGGTTTCCTGAACCAGGGTACAGTCAGCAATATCGGCGCGATCAACGTGAACGTGTCGGGGGCCCACGCGATCGGCGGGTTGATCGGATACAACGACGAAGGAACGATCTCAAACGCCTATGCCACTGGCGCGGTCGCCGGCGGCACAAACAGTTCCGCGATCGGCGGCCTGATCGGCTGGAACTACAGCTACAACGGCGGCGCGGCGGCAAGCGTCAGCGGTACGTACTTCAGCGGCACGGTCAACGCCGGAGACGGCAGTCGCAGCGTCGGTGGCCTGGTCGGCGACGACGGCCAGTTCGGCGGCACGACCAGCATCGTCAATTCCTATTCGGAGGGTACGGTCACTGCCGGCGTCGCCAGCAGTGGCATCGGCGGACTGGCCGGCACAGCCAATGGCGCGAACAGCGGCCATGTCGTCATCAGCGGCTCCTATTCCATCGCGACGGTCACGGCGGGGGGCTACGGCAGTCGCAATACCGGCGGCCTTGTCGGCAATACGATTGCCGTCGACCGCGGCTCGGTTTTGATTACCAACTCCTATGCCACGGGCGCGGTCAGCGGCGGCGACAATGTCGGCGGACTCGTCGGCAACAACGACGGCACCATCACCAGCACCTATGCCACGGGCACGGTGACGGGGACCGGCAGCTCTGTCGGCGGCCTCGGCGGCTACAACAGCGGCACGATCGACAGCAGCTATGCCACGGGCGCAGTCAGCAGCGGCGGCAATGTCGGCGGATTGGTCGGCGAGAACATCGGTGCGATCAGCAACTCCTATTCGACCGGCGCGGTGTCGGCCAGCGGCCGCGGCAGCTACGGCGGCCTGGTCGGATCCATTGGCAGCGGGACGATCTCGAATTCCTTCTACGATATCGACACCGTGCTCATTAACGGCAGCCACATGGTCACGGTCGGCGGCCTCTACGATGCGCAATATCAGGACTGGATCGGTCACGGCGAAACGCTGAACATCACCAACTATTTCGGCTCGCCCGATGCAAACGGGTATTATTCGGTTTCGTCCGTCCAGGATTTCCAGAACCTGCTCGGCTTCTCGGAAACACCGGGAGTGATGTTCAAGCTCACGCAGAACATCGATCTTTCCGGCGTACCGGGATTCTTCGTGCCCTATTTCGCCGGCGCGGCCTTCGATGGCCAGGGCTTCACGATCAGCAATCTCGCCGTCACCGAGACGGGCAACAGCGACATCGGTCTGTTCGGTTCCGTCGTGAACGCCGCGCTGTCCAATGTCACCCTTGCGAATGTCAGCGTCAGTGCTGGCGATGTGAGCGGTGAGAATGTCGGCGGTTTCGTGGGCCTGATGAATGCGGGCTCCATCGAGAACGTCGCTGTCGCTGGGGGCACGGTCAACGGGTACACGAACGCCGGCGGTCTCGTCGGCAATAACTACGCCGGCAACAGCGGCACCGGCGGCATCAGCAACTCCAGCGCATCGGTCACGGTGAGCGGCGCATCCAATATCGGCGGCCTCGTGGGCGCAAACAGCGCCGGCGGCGCGATCAGCCAGAGCTTTGCCGCCGGCGCGGTCAGCGGTGGCGCGTATACGGGCGGCCTTGTCGGTTACAATGCCTCCGCAATCGCGGATAGCTATGCGACAAGCCCGGTCAGCGGGTCTGTCTTCGCCGGTGGACTTGTCGGCCTCAACTCCGGCACCATCAGCACCAGCTATGCGACGGGCAGCGTCACTGCAAGCGGCGGTTATGCCGGCGGGCTCATCGGGCTCAACCACAACACGATCACAAGCAGCTATTGGGATACGCAGACAAGCGGCGTGACTGCCGGCTTTGGCAGCGACTCCAACAATCAGTCCGGCAACGTCGCAGGGCTGACGACGGCGCAGTTCCAAAGTTCAACGCTCGCAACATTGGACTTCGATCAGGCGGTATGGGGCACGGAACCGGGACTCTATCCGTATCTTCTCTGGCAATTTCCGGGTGCGGCGCCGCAGGCCATCAGCGGCTTTGCCAGCAACGGCGCACCGGGTTCTCAAATCGCCGTGTATGCGAACGGCGCGCTACTGGCGAACGGCTCGGCGCTGACCGGCGCCAACGGCTATTTCTACCTCCTCGAGCCTTCCGGCACGATCACGGGGTCGACCAAATTGGGTGCGACGCTCGCCTCCGCAGGCACGGAAAGCGGCCTCGCTTACACCGACGCGCCGATGCTCGTGTCCGGAAATGTCGTGAACTTCGACGTGACCTCGGGCTCGCTCTCCGAGACGACGGGTGACGCCACGCTCTCGGCGTTGAACGCCGATGTGGTCGTGCCGTTCGGCGCGGCCTATTCGACACTCCTCGCCGATATCTCGAATCCCGTCCTCTCGATCCGCGCAACCAACGCATCGGGATTCACGATCGATCAGAGTCTGACCATCTCCGGGGCCGGGCTGACGCTTGATTCCGCGCAGGGCATTACGTTCGACGCACCCGTGGCCATCTCCGGTGGCGGCGAGGTCGTGCTGATCACGAATGACGGCGGCACAGGCGGCGATCTGAGTTTCGGTCTCGGTCCCACGGGCTTTGCCGGCAGTCTCACCTTCGCCGTCGGCACGGGCGAGGGAATTCCCGGCCAATCGCTCGCCATCAACGGCACGTCCTACACGCTCCTCTATTCGATGGGCGACGTACAGAACATCAACATCAATCCGAATCAGAATTACGCGCTTGCAACCCCTCTCAACGCGGCGACTGATCCGACGACGCCGGCCAATTGGATTCCTCTTGGCACGGACGGAAACGGAAATGTCGTGAACGCCTTCACCGGCACGTTCGAAGGCCTCGGCAATACGATTTCCAACCTCACCGTCAACATCGGCGCGAATAACTATGCCGGACTGTTCGGGTACACCGTCGGTACGATCCGCGATATCGGCATTGTCGGCGGATCCGTCACAGGCGGCGGCTATACCGGCGGACTTGCGGGCGAAAGCAGCTTCGGCGGCACCATCACGAACAGCTCCGCAACGGGAACCGTTTCCGCGAGCGGCAGCTATGTCGGCGGTCTGGCCGGTCGCAGCTACGGAAGCATCACCAACAGTTTCGCTGCGGGCAACGTCTCTGTGAGCGGCGGCAACTACGTCGGCGGCCTGGTGGGCGGCAACGCCGGCACGCTCGACAGCGATTCTGCGACCGGCGCTGTCTCTACGGGCAACGGCGAATTTGTCGGCGGACTGGCCGGCTTGAACGAGCACGTCTACAATCCCTCCACGAGCGCGTATACCGCTGCCACGATTAGCAACAGCAGTGCTTCCGGCGCGGTCAGCGGTTTCTTCGCAGTCGGCGGTCTTGTCGGCGAAAACTTCTACGGTTCAATCAGTGCTGGCGCCGCAATGGGCAGCGTCCAAGGGTTCGATGGCACCGGCGGGCTGGTGGGAAACAACGTGCAAGGCACGATCAGCGCCAGCTACGCAACCGGCAACATCAATGGCTTTTATTACTCCGGCGGATTGGTCGGTGACAACAGCAGCGCGATCACCGACAGCTATGCAACGGGCAGTGTCAGTGGCAGCGGCCCGTACAATGGCGGGCTGGTCGGTTACAACACCGGCTCGATTGCCACCAGCTTTGCGACGGGCAGCGTCAGCGGTGGCTATGCCGGTGGCCTGGTTGGCGAAAATCAGGGCGCGATCACGAGCAGTTACTGGGATACCGACAACAATGTCTCACTTCAGGGTATCGGTTATGACAGCAACAACCAATCCGGCAACGTCACGGGGCTGACGACCGCGCAATTGTCGTCGGCGCTGCCCGCGGGTTTCGATCCGGCAGTCTGGGGCAACGTCAACAATCAGACGACGCCCTATCTGCTGTCGAATCTGGGACCGTTCCTTATCGGTGCCGACAATGTCGATCTGTTCTATCCGATCCTGAACGTCAATCAGCTGCAGGCGATCAACGGCAACCTCACCGGCAACTACGCGCTCATCAACAACATCGATGCGTCGGCGACGGCGAGCTGGAATCTCGGCGCGGGCTTCATCCCGCTCGGCACGGACGGCGCCGGCACCGTGCAGAATTCTGGCCTCGGTTTCGCCGGCATCTTCGACGGCCTCGGCTTCACCATCTCGAACCTCACCGTCAACAACACCGGCACACACAATTACGCCGGACTGTTCGGCCTTTCCTCCGGCACGGTCCGCAATGTCGGCCTCGTCGGCGGGTCCGTCACTGGCGGCGGCTATGTCGGCGCGCTGGCGGGCGAGAACGACGGCACGATCTCCAACAGTTACGCCACCGCAAGCGTGAGCGGCGGCTATGTGATCGGCGGGCTCGTCGGACTGAACACCGGAACGATCAGCACCAGCTACGCGACAGGCAACGTGTCCGTAAACGGCGCGTATGGCGGCGATGTCGGCGGGCTGGTCGGACAAAACACGGGCGGGATCAGCGCCAGCCATGCGGCCGGCGATGCCAGCGGCGGCTACAATATCGGCGGCTTGGTCGGCAAGAATTCCGGCACGATCGACAGCAGTTACGCAACGGGCGTCGTTTCGGTCATCACCAGCATCTGCGGCTGCGGTGGCGGCTACGGCGGCGGCCTCGTCGGCCGGAACGACTCCGGCACGATCTCCAACAGCTATGCGACGGGTGCGGTTTCCGGCGACTATCTCATCGGTGGACTGATCGGTGCCACCGAGTCGGGCTCGATCTCCAACAGCTATTCGACCGGCGCCGTGACGGGCAATGCCGACGTTGGTGGGTTGATCGGCGGCTTCGAGAGCGGGACGATCTCGAATTCCTTCTACGACATCGACACTGTGCTGATTGACGGCATGCACGTGGTCACGACGGGCGGCATCTACAATGCGCAGTATCAAGACTGGATCAGCAATAACCAGACCCTGAACATCGCCAACTATTTCGGCTCGCCCGATGCAAACGGATATTATTCCGTCTCGTCGGTCCAGGACTTCCAGAACCTGCTCGGCTTCGCGGAAACGCCGGGGCTGATATTCAAGCTCACACAGGACGTCGATCTGTCCGGCGCACCGGGCTTCTACGTGCCCTATTTCGCCGGCGCCGCCTTCGACGGCCATGGCTTCGCGGTCAGCAACCTCTACCTCTCCCAGCCCACCAGCAATGTCGGACTGTTCGGCTACGTCGCGGGCGGAACGCTGCAAAATCTCACTCTCGTCAATGTCGGTATCACTGGCGGCTACAATGTCGGCGGGCTTGCGGGGAATATGGCAGGCGGCTCCGTCCAGAATGTCAGTGTCAACGGCGGCTATGTCTTCGGCGCGGTGTTTGTGGGCGGCCTGGTCGGACGCAATTCCGGGTCTATCACCGGCTCCAACGCGTCGGCCAACATGCAAGCTGGATCCATTGTGGGCGGGCTGGTCGGCGAAAATGTCGGGGGCACGATCAGCAACAGCCACGCGGCGAGCACTGTCAGCGGCGGCTACTCCGTCGGCGGCCTGGTCGGTACCAACCTGTCCGGCACGATCTCCAACAGTTACGCCACGGCCACTGTCGGCGGTTACGGCGGCTATGCTGGCGGCCTTGTCGGTCTCAATGCCGGCACCATCACCGACAGCTACGCGACGGGCCTGGTCACGCTCACCGCCGGCTGCAGCTGCAGCGGCCCCGACGCCGCCGGTGGACTCGTGGGCGTCAACACCGGTTCCATCAGTGCCAGCTATGCGAGCAGCGCGGTCGGCGGCAATGAGAATGCCGGCGGGTTGGTCGGCATCAACAGCGGCACGCTCACCGACGTCTATGCGCTGGGCTCCGTCAGCGGCGGCTACAACTCCAATGTCGGCGGGCTGGTCGGATCCGGCACGTCCGGCGGCTCGGTCACCTACGCCTACGCATCCGGCTTTGTCAGTACGGCAGGCGGCACCTCCAATTCGGGTGGTCTCGTCGGCTCCGGCGACGGCACGATGACCGTCAGCAATGCCTATTGGGATGAAGGGTCCACAGGCCAGGCGTCGGCGGGCGGCGGCTACACCGGCGCGGCGACGGCGATTGGCGGCACGACAGGCCTCAACCCCTACACCGCATCGACCTACAGCGCTCTCAGCGACGGCAACTGGCTGTTCGTCAACGGCACGCGGCCCATGCTGGCGATGGAATATTCGACGACCATCACCAACGCGCATCAGCTGCAACTGATGGCGACGAACCGGCGCGCGAACTACACGCTGGCGGGCGACATCGACGCGTCGGGCACGAACGGCGCGAACGATGTGTGGTCGAGCGCAGGCTTCGTTCCCATTTCCCTCATCGGCTCGCTCGAAGGCAACGGCTTCACGATCACGGGACTTTATGAGAACTACGCATCGTCAAACGCGGGCACCGGTCTGTTCTCGGCAGTTGCCGCCGGCGCAACGGTGGACCTGATC
>Ga0335070_10001217_pt1 | contig 29600 bp, 35 predicted proteins | sample Lox_Sample_13_FD_206722 | JGI IMG/M metagenome (GOLD analysis project Ga0335070, IMG submission 206722) | Soil microbial communities from Loxahatchee National Wildlife Refuge, Florida, United States - Lox_Sample_1.3 | ecosystem: Environmental > Terrestrial > Soil > Wetlands | place: USA...
TCCCGGCCTCGCCCTTGGAGCGGATCATCGCCGCCCCCTCGCCGATCCGCCGCAGCGCCTCGCCGAGGTTGGTGGCGCCGCAGACGAAGGGGACCTCGAAGGCGAGCTTGTCGATGTGGTTGGTCTCATCGGCGGGGGTGAGGACCTCGGACTCGTCGATGTAGTCGACTTCGAGGGCCTGCAGCACCTGGGCCTCGGCGAAGTGGCCGATCCGGGCCTTGGCCATGACCGGGATCGAGACCGCTTCCTGGATGCCCTTGATCATCTGCGGGTCGGACATGCGGGCGACGCCGCCGTCGCGGCGGATGTCGGCGGGGACTCGCTCCAGGGCCATCACCGCGCAGGCGCCGGCCTGCTCGGCGATCCGTGCCTGCTCGGGGGTGACCACGTCCATGATCACGCCGCCTTTCAGCATCTCGGCCAGGCCGGTCTTGAGCCGGAAAGTCGCTCGTTCAGGCATTGCCACCCATATTACGGGCGCGGGCACTCCGGCCGAAGTGCCGCCCCGGCCAAAGCCCCTGCATGGGCTACTTCAATTTGTAGGCGCGAATGCGGTCTTTGTGGGTCGCTTCGTCCCTCGCGTACAACCCGTGCGCCAATGCCTGCACGAGCGCCATCAAGGCCGTGCTGGAGCGCGTGAACGAGGGGCTGTTGGAGGAGAAGTAGAGCGTCATCTCGGCGTGCTCGCCGACCTCCGACATCGTCGCGTCGGAGATCGCCAGGGTGCGCGCGCCGCGGTGCACAGCGAGCTTCATCGCCCGCAGCAGCAGCGGGTGGGCGCGGCCGGCCGAGAGCGTGATGACGAGGGTGTCGTCATCGATCCGGCCGAGCCGCTGCAGCGACTCGCCGCCGGTCGAGGCGACGATTTCGGCGCGGATGTCGAGCAGGCTGAGCGTGTGGCGCAGGTAGCTGGCGAAGAACGCCATCTGGTCGACGCCGACGATCACGATCCGCTGCGCCGTGGCCAGCGCCGCGACCGACTGTTCGATCTGCTCGGTGCTCAGCTTGCGCGCGGTTTCCTCGAGGTTCGAGTAGTCGGCGCTGAGCGAAGCCTCCAGCTCGGAGTGGTCGAAGGAGAACAGCGGCCCGCCGGGGGCACCGGCGGTCGCGATCGTCGTCCGGTACTCCTCGATCGCGGCCTGCTGCAACTCCGGGTACCCCTCGAAGCCGAGGGCCTGGGAGAAGCGCACCACCGTCGATGACGAGGTGCTCGCTCTCCTGGCCAGCTCCTCGGCGGTGAGGAAGGCTGCCTCGTCGAGGTGATCGACGATGTAGCGGGCGACGTCTTTCTGGGAGCGCGAGAACTCGTCGAAACGCTCCTGGATGTAGTCGGAAAGACTTTTGAGCTGGGGGGACTTCGTTGCAGTCTTGGTCACGGCGGTCAATTTCGCCTTCCTCGACGCTTTCCCTTCTGAGAAACTCGCGCGATGACGCTCGAGCAGGCGCTTCGCCTCACCAACGCGAACATGATCGCCTTCGACCTCGTCCTCGGCAGCGCCGCGATCGCCGCCCCGGCGGCGACGCTGCGGGTGCTCGGTCACGACGAGCCCTCGCCGGATGCCAAGCATCTATTTCGGCGCTGTGGGCCGATCTGGCTCACCTTCGCCGCCGCCCACGCGGTCGCCGCCAAGCGCGGTCGCCCCGCCGACTGGCAGTCGCTGGCCTGGCTGCGCGGGACCGAGATCGCGACCGACGCGCTCTGGGCCGGCTCGCCGGCGGTGACCCGGCCCGGCGCCAAGCTCGGACTGCGGCTCGCCGGCGTCGCCAACGTCGCGATGGCGGCCGGCTTCGCCTGGATGGCGAGGCGCGGCGATGGCTGAGCTCGACGGTCTGCCCAGCATGCGCTGGTCGCTGCGCGGCATCAACGAAGAGGGCGACGAGGCCTGGCTGATCCGCGGCATCGCCCGCAAGCTCTACCGCTGCCCGGGGTGCCACGGCGAGATCGAGGTCGGCGACGAGCACACGATCGTCCAGTTCGTGCGCCGGCTCGGCGGCACCGACCATCACCACTGGCACCGCCAGTGCGCCGAAGAACTGCTGGTGCCCGAGCTGACACAGGTGAAGCGGGTCCCGGCCTCGGAGTCGAGCCAGTCGCGGCTGGAGGCCCGCGGCCGGGTCAAGCCGGGACGCCGGCCCCGCTGACGTGCTGCGCCGGGTCGCCAGCACCTACGCGCGGATCTGGCGCACCTACGTCGGCTGGGCGCCGAGCCTGCTGCTGCTCGGGCTCGTCGTCTTCGTCCCGCTGGGACTGCTCGACGCCGCTGCGCTCAAGGTGGACGTGGACGCGCTCGACCTGACCAGCGGGATCAAAATCGCCGCCTTCGCCCTCGCCGTCAGCGCCGTGACGGCGACCAGCCTGCTCGGCGAGGTCTTCTTCAGCGGCGCCGTCGCCGTCTCCCTCACCCACCCCGAGCACAAAAAGCCACCGCCGCTCGCTCATATCGCCAAGCGCCTCAACTACGGGCGCCTGATCGCGGTCGACCTCCTCTACGTCTTCGCCGTCGTCGCCGTCGCCGTGATCTCGCTGCCGCTGGCCGCCGTGACCTGGACTATCCCCTTCGTCTGGCTTGGGCTCTCCGGACCGATAGTCGAGCTCGAGGAGCACCGTGTCCGCGCCGCCTTCGCCCGCAGCTGCAGCCTGGTGCGGCACAACTTCTGGTTCGTGTTCTGGATCCTGGTCCCGATCGAGCTCGTCGGCGACGTGGTCGGCGCCCTCGTCGCGGGCGTCGTCCACGGCCTCCTCGGCCACTCCTTCGTCGCCTCCTGGCTCGCCGAGTCGGCCTCGAACATCGTCCTCTCCCCCTTCTTCGCCGTCGCCGCCGTGCTGCTGGCGATCGACCTGATCCACCTCAAGGACGGCTCTGGACCGCGTCTAAACTCGGAGCCGGCCTACCCATGAGCACCGCCTCGATCTTCTCGGAGTTCTGGAGCAAACTCGTCGATCACGAAGAGCAGGGTCTGTTCTTGGTCCTCGTCGGCTTCATCCTCTCCTTCGGCTTCATCCGGATGAGCACGCGGCTGATGCGCAGTCCCCGGGTCTCCTGGTGGCCGGGCAGCGTCGTCAGCGACAGCGGCGTCCACATCCACCACCTCGTCTTCGGGATCGTGACGATGATGGTCGCCGGGGCGCTCGGCTTCCTTTCCTTCGGCCGCAGTCCCAGCACTGAGATCTGCGCGCTGTTCTTCGGCATCGGCGCCGGGCTGACGATCGACGAGTTCGCGCTCTGGGTCCACCTCGACGACGTCTACTGGTCCGAGGAGGGCCGCAGCTCGATCGACGCCACGGTGATCGCCGCCGCCGGGATGCTGCTGGTCCTGCTCGGCTTCAGCCCGCTCACCTTCGAAACCGGGTCGGCGAGCGCGGTGATCGGCAGCATCCTCAGCGCAGCCTTCATCTTCGGCCTGGTCGCGGTCTGCTTCCTCAAGGGGCGGGTCCTGCACGGAACGATCGGCTTCTTCATCTTCCCGATCGCGATCTACGGCGCCTGGCGGCTGGGCAAGCCGACCTCCGCCTGGGCCCGCCACCGCTACGGCGATCGCCACCCTGACAAGCAGGCTCGCTCGGAGGAGCGCTTCCCGCCGGAACGCCGCACCGAGCGCTTCAAGAACGCCTTCCGCGACATCGTCGGCGGCAAGCCGAGCGAGGGCGTCGCCGCCGCCACCGAAGAGGCCTTCGCGGCAACCCGGGAGGCAACCGAAGAAGTGCGGCAGCGGGCCGAACGGGTCGCCCACGCGGCGGACCCGACCCGCCGCCGTGACGGGGGCTGACTCAGCGCCGCGCGGCGAGGCGGCGTTGCAGGTTGGCGCGCACCTCGGGCCACTCGCTGGGGATCACGCTGAAGTAGGCGGAGTCGCGCTGGCCGACCCCCGGCACGATCATGTGGTTGCGGAGGATGCCCTCGAACTGAGCCGGGAGGGCGCCGAGCGCGCCGCGGGAGCGCTTGTTGCGGGCGTCGGTCTTGAACTCGACGCGAACGCAGTCGAGCGTACCGAAGGCGTGCTCGATCAGTAGCAGTTTGGTCTCGACGTTGACGCCGCTGCGCCAGGCGCTGGGGTTGAACCAGGTCCAGCCGATCTCGACCACCCGGTCGCCAGGACGGACGTTGAGATAGCGGCTGCTGCCGACGACGGCGCCGTCGGCGCGGCGGCGGACGACGAAGACGCCCTCGCGGCCTTCCACCGTGGCCGCCAGCGAGACCCGCATGAACTCGGCGAAGATCTCGCGGTCGGCGCCGACGTTGGTCAGCCACTCCCAGATCTCGGGCGCCTGCGCCGCCTCCCAGAGCTCCTCGGCATGGTCCTCGCGCAACGGCTCGAGCACCACCAACTCCCCCTCAAGCCGCGACGCCAGCTTCTCCATCGCGCCATCTTGCCCTACCGCGGCGGGGCGCCGTCCGGCGCCCCGCTCGGGCCTGCCCCAGCCTCAGCCGGCGCGGTCCATCCGCATCAGGCCGACGACGTGTCCCTCGGGATCGGCGAAGAGCGCGATCTCGCCGCTCGGTATCTCCATCGGCGGCATCACCGTGCTGCCGCCCAGCGTTTCCGCCTTGGACAGCGAGGCGGCGACGTCGTCGACTTCGACGTAGAAGGTGACGTGACCGCCGTTGCCCTCCGGCGCCTGGCCGATCCCGCCCGGGATCCCCTCGCCGCCGGTGTCGACGCCGGTGTACGGCATCGCCTCCATGTCGTTCAGCTTCCAGTCGAAGAGCCCGGAATAGAAGCCCTTCATCGCCTCGCGGTCCGTTGCCGCGACTTCGAACCACATCGTCGGGTTGCCCATCGTCTTCCTTTCTCTACTTACCGAACTCGTCGGGGCCGGGATCGCCGCCGGCTCCCGCGACCGCGAGCCGGTCCAGGTAGTGGCGCCAGCCATGGCCGTGCTTGGTCGCCGATTCCGCGGTCGCCAGGCCGGTGTGAATCAGCCGCACATGGGTGCCGTCGCGTTCGGCGGCGAGCAGGACCTCGACGGTGCTGCTGCCCGCCCTGGTCACCGAGTCCTCGCTGTTCCAGCCCCAGGTGAAAACGACCCTTTCGGGCGGTTCGACCGCCAAGTACTCGCCGGTGGCGACCGTGTCGTGTCTGATCTCGACCCGGAAGCCGCCGCCGGGGTGGGGGTCGATCTCGGCCGCCCGGCCCATCCACTGCACCATCAGCGCGGGGTCGATGAAGAAGTCGAAGACCGTCTCAGGGCTTGCGTCGATCCATACCTCGACCTCTACCGCCTCCACCGTCTCTACGTTTGCCACGTTTGTCCCTCCTCTGCTGCTCCAGCTCGGCGGCCAGCCTCAGCCGCTCGAGGCGATCGGTCCAGAACTCGTCCATGAATGAACGCAGGCCTGCCAGCCCCTCGGGCCGGGCCCGGTAGAGACGGCTGGTGCCCCGCCGGCGCTCGCGCAACAGACCCGCCTCGCGCAGCACCGCCAGGTGCTGGGAGACGGCGGGCCGCGAGACGTCGAACTGGGCCGCGATTGCACCGGCGCTGAGCTCCCCGTCGCGGACCAGCGCCAGGATGCGCCGTCGGTTCGGCTCGGAGATCGCCCGCGCGACCAGGTCCAGCTCGGCCGGCTCTGAAAGCTCCACGTTCACGAACCTATTTAAGCAATTGCTTTCGTAAGTGTCAACTAACTTAAGACGACGGGATCGCCGTGGTAGCCGGCCAGGCCCAGCACTCGCTTCTCGCCGCCGGGCCAGAGCGTCAGCCACAGCCCGGCACGCTCCCCCGCCGGCTCCATCGCCAGGTGGGCGAGCGGCGCCTCAACGCTGGCGCGGGCTCCGGCCCCGCGGAGCAGATCGTCGAGCCGCTCGCGTTCTCGCTCGGGCAGGTACTGGATCACGATCGAGTGGAAGACGACGGTGGCCAGGGCCGGGGTCGACTCCGCGAGCCTTGCTTCGAGCCATTCAGCGGCGGGGGCGCGGTCGACGGCGACCGGCAGCCCGCGGGCGACCTCGATCGCGGCCTCGGTGCGGGCCGCGCGCTGTGGCTGGTCGGCCCAGAGGTAGGAGAGGAGCGTCAGCCTGCCCTCCTCCGCGGCCGGATCGACAGGCGCGGCGTCGCAGCCACGGCGCTCAGCGACCTCGACCGGAGCCTTCGAAGGTGGGGGCCCGCGCAGCTCGAACGAGATCGATAGCGGCGCGTCGGGCGCGCCCCAAGCGAAGCCATCGCTCTCGTAGCGGTAGCGATCCCAGCCGAGGTTGAGACCGGCGCTGGCGCCGAGCTCGAGCAGCCGCAGCGGCAGGCCGGTCGCCGCGGCGACGGCCAGGAAGCCGGGCAGCAGCGCCGCGCAGCGGCCGACCTCGTTGGTCTGGACGGGCAGATCGAGCAGCGGCCGCAGCTGCTCGTGGTGGGAATCGAGCGCGGCGAGAAAGGCGCTCCAGGTTGTCGCGGGGTCGCGAGCGGGGTCCGCGTAGAAAGCGGCGAGCTCGGGCAGCTTGCCGCAGACCGCGAGCCGGTGGACGGCGCCCATCAGCCGCAGCGCGAGCATCGAGCCGAAGGAGTCGGACTCGTGCCCGCGCAACAACTCCCAGGTCGGCCCGCCGCTGGCACAGTCTGCCGCGGCGCGGGAGAGCAGGTCGGCGTAGAGCGGCGAGCCAAGGTCGGCGCAGGCCCGGGATTGGAACTGGAGGCGCTCGGCCAACGCCGTCGCGGCCTCGCGGTCGAAGCCTCCCTTCACTCCCCCATCGCCTTGATCACCACCCGCTTGCGCCGCCCACCGTCGAACTCGCAGTAGAAGACCTGCTGCCAGGGGCCGAGGTCGAGGCGCCCGGCGGTGACGGGAACGATCGCCTGGTGGTGGACGAGCAGGTTCTTCAGGTGCGCGTCGCCGTTGTCCTCGCCGCCGCGGTGGTGCCGGTAGTCACCGGGGCCGGGCAGCAGTTCCTCCGCCACCCGGTTCGAAGCAGGCGCCCAGCTCGGCGGCGCCACCTTGTCGAGCCATTCGAGCATGTCCTCGTGCAGCCCGGGCTCGTCGTCGTTTACCCAGATCCCCGCCGTGATGTGCATCGCCGAAGCGAGCACCATCCCCTCGGCGATGCCTGCCTCGTCGACCACGTCCTGGACTTCCTCGGTGATGCGGATCAGTTCGCGGCGGTTGGGGGTTTCGAAGGCTAGGTGACGGGTGGCAGTTTTCATGCGATGGCTCAGGATTCGCTCGCGCTGCACACCTTGAAGCCGATTTCATCCGCGATTTCGTGACGCAGAGGCTGGCCTTCGTTGCGCGCTTCGCGCGCTAGCAGGTAGGAGGAGGTGTTTTCGGCCTCAGCCGCAGTGAGCGCTTTTTCGTCAAGTTCATTGACTTCCTCCTGGGAGGTCACGTAGCGCCGGTACGCGTCTGCCTTTTTCGGCGGTGGCACCAGCCGCTGGAATTCATTGACGGCCCGAGTGGAGATCTTCACCAGTTCTTCGGAGTATTCGACGTTGGGCACTTCCTCGGACCTCGCTTCCGGGAATGCTTCACGAACGGCCTTGAAGGTGTCCTGGCTGTTTTCACAGATCTGGTCGCCCTCCTTGATCAGCTGCGCGGCCGTCAGCGTCTGCGGCGTTTCCACCTGCTTCTTTTCTTCCTTCGCCGTCGTCGACCCCGTCCCATCCCCACCTTCCGTCTGGGCGAGGCCCGTCCCTTCGGCGCCGGTCTGACCGCCGTCCCCGCCCCCTCCCGAGCTCAGCACGATCGCGAGCACCACCGCCGCGACCACTGCCAGGCCGCCCCCGGCCAGAGCCCAAACGCGTCGCGAACCGCCGCCCCCTCCGTCCCCTGAAGCATCGGTGGGGCCGGGCTCGGTTTCGGCGGTCGGGGCGAGTGGGGCGATGGTTTCGGGTTCGACGGTGGCGGCGGCGCCGGTGGCCACGGTGCGCTCCGGGATCGAGATCGACTCGCCGCTGACGGCGGCAAGGGCGGCGCGGCCGAGGTCGCCGGCGGAGGGGTAGCGGTCCCCCGGCTCCTTCGCCATCGCCCGGGCGACGACGTCGTCGAGCGCCATCGAGGTTCCGGGGGCGTAGAGGGAGGGCGCCGGCGGCGGGTCGTTGAGGTGGGCGTAGAGACGGGCCGCCTCGCCCTCGCGCGGGAACGGAACCTGGCCGGTGAGCAGCTTGAAGAGCAGGCAGCCGAGGGCGTAGACGTCGACCCGAGCATCGACCGCGGCGCCGGAAATCTGCTCGGGGGCGACGTAGTCGAGGGTGCCAACGAAGCGACCGGTCTGGGTCAGGCCCGACTGGGTGGCGACGTTGCGGGCGACGCCGAAGTCGGTGATGTAGGCGTGCTCTGAGCCCGGCTCGCCGCTGAGCAGGACGTTGGCCGGCTTCACGTCGCGGTGGACGAGGCCGGCGGCATGGATCGCATCGAGGCCGTTGCCCACTTGGGCGATCAGCGCCGCAGCCCGCTCGGGATCGAGCCGGCCCTCGCTCTCGATCCGGCGGCCGAGGTCGGAGCCGGCGACGAAGCGCATTGCGATGTAGGGCACGCCGTCCTCATCACCTGCGGCGTAGATCGGGACCACGTTGGGGTGCTCGATCGAGGCCGCGATCCGCGACTCCTCGGCGAAGCGCTTGGCGAAGACCTCGTCGGCGGCGGCCTCGGGAGCGATCAGCTTCAGCGCCACCCGCCGCTCCAGACCCGGCTCGGTCGCCAGGTAGAGGATCCCCATCCCACCGCGGCCGAGCCGGCGCTCGATCCGGTAGCCGGCGAACTGATCGCCGGAGGCGAGATCTATCCAGCCCCCGGGCTCAATCATCGCTCAACCCTAGCCAGCCGCCCCGCGCCTAAAGTGCTCGTGGGAGACGAGATGCGCCACCGGCTCGCAATATTCGCCTTGCTCGCGCTCGCCTGCGCGGCGGGGGTGAGCGCGGCAGCGGGCGAGCAGGTGCGCCGGGGCAACCTCGAGGTGACCTTCAACGCCGGCTTCAACCCGCAGGCGTTGCCGCGCTCGCGGCCGGGGGCCGTCACCGTCACGGTCGAAGCCGGGATCGGGACCACCGACGGCAGCCGCCCGCCGGCACTGCGCAGCTTCGAACTCCAGCTCAACAGCCACGGCCGGATCGACGCGCATGGCCTTCCGGTCTGCAGGTCCTCGGAACTACAGTCGGTGCCGACCGAAGCGGCGCTCGCCCGCTGCCGGGGAGCGCTGGTCGGCCACGGCAGCTTCCGCGCCGAAGTCGAATCCTCGGAAAGCAAGGTCCCCGCCTCCGGCCGCATCCTCGTCTTCAACGGCCGCCGCCACGGCCACCCGCTGCTCTTGCTCCACCTCTATGGCACGGTGCCGGTGCGCGCCAGCTTCGTCCTGCCGCTGGCGATCCAGCATCGCGGCAAGCACGAACTTGGCACCCTCCTCGCCGCCAACGTACCGCTGCTCGCCAGCGGCCTCGGCTCGATCACCAGCATGAAGATGACGATCGGCCGCACCTTCTCCTACCGCGGCCGCCGCCACAGCTACCTCGGCGCAAGCTGCGCGGCGCCGAAGGGCTGGAACGTCGTTCCCTTCTTCCCCTTCGCCCGCGGCGTCTTCGACTTCGTCGATGGAATGCGCCTGCAGAAGACGCTGGAACGGTCCTGTCGCGTGCGCTCCTCTTCTTAGGAGGCTGCCCAGCTAGAGCCCGAGCCCGCCAACCCCGCGCTCGTCCCAGCCGAGGTGGTGGGCGAGCTCGTGGCGAAGGGTCTGCTCGACCTGGCGGGCGAGCGCGGCGCGGTCGTGGCCGAAGTCGCGTTCGAGCGTGTCGCGGTAGATCGCGATCCGGTCTTCGAACCCGTCGCGGGCGACGCCGTCGCCGAAGTACTCGCCGTAGGCGTCGCGCTCGGTGCCCAGATCGGAGACGACGACGGGCACGCTCTCGAGCACCTGCTGGAACTGCTCGGGCAGGGCGTCGATCGCGTCGGCGACCATCGCTTCGAAGTCATCCATCTGCCGCTCGGGCTTCATCGATCCACAGCATGCAATACGTTCGTGATCCGGCGCAGTGCCGGTACAAGTCCACCAACCGAGCGGGGAGAGAAACATGAAAGACGATCAGGCGTCCACCACCAGGTTCCGGGCGCTCGCGATCCTGCTCGCCGTAGTCGCCCTGGTCGGCGGCGGCACGGTGCTCTCGGCCTGTGGCAGCAACTCCAGCAGCGGCACCGAAAAGGCCAAGGAAGGGATCGAAAAGGGCGTCGAAGAAGCCGAAAAGGGCGCTGAAGAAGGGGCCGAAAAGGCCGAAAAGGGGCTCGAAGAAGCCAAGGAAGAAGCCGAAGGCGCCAAGAGCTCGGCCAAGAAGGCGATCGAAGAAGGCACCAAGGCGGCCGAAGAAGGGGCCGAAAAGGGCGCTGAAGAGGCCAAGAAGGGCGTCGAAGAAGCGAAGAAGAAGATCGAAGAAGAACTGAACAAGTAAGGGGTTAGCCGGCGCCGCCCGCGGCTCAACGCGGCGCCGGCACCTGCGACGCCATCTGCGCGTAACCGGCGGCGCTCGGGTGGATCCCGGTATCGCCGCTGATCACCCAAGGCGGCCCGTGCACCGGGCCTGAGCAGAACGAGAGCGGGTGGGTGAGCAGCAGCTCGTCCTGGGTCGCGTCGATCTGGACGCTGGGGCCGTCGACCTTGTAGCCGAGCCGCGAGCACGAGTAGTGCGAGGAGTAGACCGGCGAGAGGTCGATGCCGACGTTGAAGTGCGGCGGCGTCACCACCTGCAGCCGTTTCGGGTTGACGGACGCCGCGACGGCGGCGATTTCGGCGTTCATCATCTTCGCCATCTCAGCGATCTGCAACGAGGTGTAGGCCAGCGCCGTCGACGGGATCGAGAGGTGGTACTGCATCAGGTAGATCGTCGCGTTCGTCTTTTGGACGAGCTCGCGGTAGAGGCGTTCGAGGTTTTCGTGCAGGCCGATCTTGGCGAACGCTTCTTCGATGCATTCCTCATAGCCGCCGAAGATGTCGGCGTAGATCGCGCAGCCCATGTGGTCGACGCCGAAGAGCATTTCGGAGAGCAGCGGGTTGGCCCCGATCGTCATCAGGATGTAGTCGGGGTCTTCGGACTCGATCCGCTTGGTGATCGGGTACAGCGGCCCACCCGGCGCCCACTGGCCCGGCTCGGCGCCGCTGATCGCGACGTTCTCGTAATTAGTGATGCCGTATTCGTTGGCCCACTGCGCCGCCCAGGAAACGTTGTTGGCGAGCCCGTAGTCCGGCGCGAACTCGACTTCCCTTGCTTCGTTGTTCACGTTGACCGAGTTCGACGAGCAGGGATCGACCAGGGTCACCGAGCCCGGCTTGCATTCGGGCAGGCTGAGCAGCGGCATCAGCTTGCCGCTGCTGTAGTAGCCGAAGCCGGCGGTGACCGAGTCGCCCATCGCCCGGACCACGACTTCGGGCACGGCGCCGACCTTGAAGACGACGGGGACCGGGGTCAGCGACAGCGTCCCCGGCGCGCCCCGTTCACCGCGGCGCGGAGCGCCGACCAGCTGCACCGAGTCGGTGCCGCGGAACTTGCGCGAGGGGCGGTAGGTCAACTTGCCGCCGCTGATCCTCGCCGTGCCGTGGGCGGGGCGACCGGCAAGCGTCCAGCGCTTGGCGACGTTGCAGACCGGCAGCCGGACGCTGATTGGACGCCGGCGCTGGAGGCGGATCTGGGGCACGCTCGAGCAGAGCGCCTGGCCTCCCTTGGCGACGCCCAGCTTCTTGACTGCGGACCCGGTCCTGACCAGCTCCGGCTTGCCGTCGCGGTTGGCGTCGAGGCGGCCGACGGCGGCGACGTGGACCTCCCCACCCCGCGCTGCCCGGGTCTGGGCCGGGCTGAGATCGATCCGGTGAACGAAGGTGAAGCGTCGCCGGGGCTCGGGCGCGCGGGGCTTGCCGCCGTTGGCCAGCGCATGAGCCCTAAACGCTTCCAGCTCGGTGTTCTTGCCCTTGCCGCTGAAGAGAAGAACGCTGAGGGCGATCGGATGGCCGACGAAGGCGGTCGGGTAGCTGACCTCAACCAGGATGCTGCTGCGGCCATGGCGGGGCGGCGTCAGCGCCACCCGGCCCACCCTCACCCCGTCGCCGATCGGCTTCGTCGCTCCCGAGTTCGCGGAGGCCCCAACGGGCACCGCCAGCAGGCCCAGCAAACAGGCGATCACGATGGCCCTCTTCACCGCCGGAACGGTAGCGGCAGGCACGGTCGCCGGGGCCCCTCAGTGGCTAGTGACGAAGCGGCGGATGACGCCGACCGCCGGCGAGCGGAACGGGTAGTAGAGGCTCGAGGCGTGGCCGCGGTCGGGGACGACGTAGAGCCGCGAGCGCGGGAACCGGGCCTGGACTTCGCGCGCTTCCTTGGTCGTCGTGATGTCGTCGACTTCGCCCGAGAGGATCAGCGTCGGCAGGCTGGCCGGGGCCTTCCAACCAGTCGGAACCGGCGGCTCCAAGCCGCCGGCGGGAGGCGCTGGCCAGTAGAGGCAGTTGGTCAAGTGGGCGGCATCCGAGAGCAGGTACTCGCGGCGCGTGAAAGGCGCGAAATGGTCGCGCGGCAACCTCGTCACCGCCTGCGAGAGTTCGCGCACCCGTTCGGGGAAGCCCCCAGCCGGGTCCCACATCAGCTTGTAGTCGTTGCACTCGACCGCGATCTCGAGCCCGTAGGAGAATTCGCGGTAGGCCCCCTGGCCGGCGGGCCCCGGAGCGATCAGCCGGTTCAGTCGCCGCGACCGTCCGGCGAGGAAGCGACGGTCGCCGTCATCGAGGCTGAGGTAAGAACGCGGCGCGAAGGAGCCCGCCTCGAGTAGGAAGGCGAGCAGGTCCTCGGTCGAGCGGTGGGCGCGGTGGAAGCGGGCGACGACCCGCGAGAAGCGGGCGACCGGATCTCCCGAGCAGCTCGGTGCCCGCAGGCAGGCGATCCGCAGGCCGCGCAGGCCGGCCGGCAGGATGTTCGGGTAGTAGGGCTCGTTCGCCGGGTAGGCCGAATCGAGGATCAGGCCGCGCAGCGAGTCCGGATAGCGGACCGCGTAGGCCTGGCCGAACAGGGTCCCGTAGGAGTCGCCGTAGTAGAAGACCTTGCCGAGCCCGAGCGCCCGGCGCACGGCGTCGAGGTCGTTGGCGGCTTCGCCGCTGGTGTAGCCGGCGAAGCTCGGGCCGAGCTGGTTGGCGCACTCGCCGATCGCGGTCGCTTCCGGGACGAGACCCCGCTGCAGCCCCGGGCAGTCGACCGCGTCGGAGCGGCCGGTTCCCCGCTCGTCGAAGAGCACGAGGTCGTAGCGATGCAGCAGCGGCGCCAGCACCGCAACCAGCGAACGGGCGAACGGCGGCGCGGTGGAGGCGTAGCCGGGACCGCCGTCCATCGCCATGATCGTTCCCAGCGGCGGCCGCGAGCGGTCGGCGCGAGTGCGGACTGCGAAGGCGACCTTCGTCGTCCCCAGCTCGGGATCGCCACGGCGCATCGGCACCATGATGTGCCCGCAACGGAAGGGGCGCGGCGGGCCCAGGCCGCAGGGCGCCAGCTTCGGCGCCGCGGCGGCAGCCTGCGGCGACGCGCACAGCAATACAGTCAGCGCCAGTGGAGCGAGCGAGCAGCGAAGCAGTGCCCTCACAGGCTCAACCTAGATCAATCGCGCAGCGCCTGGCGCGAATCGCGATCTGGGTCGGCGGCGTCGCCCTGCTGCTCTTCGTCCTCAACCTGCTCGGGATTCCCGCCGAGGACTGGATCCGCGAACTGTTCCGCAAGATCGGCGACATCCCGCCCTGGGCGATCGTCTCGGCGCTGGTGCTGCAGACGGTGCAGACCGCGCTGGCGGCGCTCGCCTGGCACGGCATCCTGCGCGCCGCACTGCCGCGGGAGCGCGTCTCCTACCGGCTGATCCTCGCCTGCTACGCGGTCGCGGTCGCCCTCAACACCTTCCTGCCGGCCAACATCGGCACCTGGGTGATGCTGCTGATGTTCACCGCCCTCTTCGCCAGCGCGACGCTGACGCTGGTGATCTCGGCGATCGTCGTCCAGAAGATCCCCTTCTCGATCTTCAACGTCGCCCTCTACGTCTACCTCTTCCTCTCGGTCAGCGGCTCGTTCGGGATCAAGCTCGGCTTCGTCGAAGATCACACGCTGCTGATCGTCGCGATCCTCATCGGCGCCGTCGTCCTCCTCGCCATGCTCGGGCGCGCCCTCTGGCCGCGACTGGAGAAGCTGCGCCGCGAGGCGGCGGCGGGTGGCGCGATCCTGCGCAGCCCGCGGCGCACGTTCACCGACCTCTTCCTGCCGGAGCTGGGGAGCTACCTGGCGCGGCTGGCGATCGTCGGCGTCTTCCTCGGCGCCTACGGGATCCCGGTCACCTTCCACAACGTCGCCACGGTCACCGCCTCAAACTCGATCTCCAACAGCGTCTCGGCGACGCCGGGCGGGGTCGGCGTGACGCAGGCGATGAACACGGCGGCGCTGGCCGGCTCGACCGACGCCCAAACCGCCACCGCCTACTCGATCGGCCAGCAGCTCGTGACCTCGGCCTGGAACATCCTCTTCGCCATGGTCATGGTCTGCTGGGTGTTCGGCTGGAGCGGGGGCAAGACCCTGGTCGAGTCGTCCTACGCGGACGCGAAAGTGAAGAGCGAGGAGATGCGAGAACGGCGCAGGAAACGCAAGCGGCAGGAGTCCGAGCAGGAGGAGACCGCGTGATCGGCGAGCGCGAGGTCGAAGGGGTTGCGACTCTGACCCTGGCCAGCGAGGGCGCCGACGGGATCGAGGTCGCCTTCGCGCCGGGCGCCGGCATGGTCGCCTGCTCGCTACGGCACCGCGGCGAGGAGCTGCTCGGGATGCGGCACGGCCTCGCTGCCTACGCCGAGCAGGGCAAGACGCTCGGGATCCCGCTGCTCTACCCCTGGGCCAACCGGCTCGGGGAGCGCCGCTTCCCGGTCGCCGGGCGCGAAATCGACCTCACCGTCCCGGGCCTGCGGCTCTCCACCGACGCCAGTGGGCTGCCGATCCACGGCCTGCTCGCCGGCTCCCCCGGCTGGGAGGTCGAAAGCCACGAAAGCGAGGGGGACGGAGGCGTCCTCGTCGCCGGGTTCGACCTGGAGGCGCACCCCGGGCTGCTCGCCGCCTTCCCCTTTCCCCACCGGCTGCGCTACGAGGCGCGACTCGCCGGCGGCGAGCTGACGATCGCGGTCACCGTCCTCGCCCGCGGCCGCGCGGTACCCGTCTCCTTCGGCTTCCATCCGTATTTCTGCCTGCCGGGAGTTGAGCGCGAGGCCTGGGAGGTCGAGATCCCGGTCTCTGAGCGGCTGCTGCTCGATCGCTCGATGCTGCCGATCGGGGCAAGCGAGCCGCTCTCCATCGAGCCAGGTCCGCTCGCCGACCGCAGCTTCGACGACGCCTTCGCGGCACCGCGCGGCGGCGCCCCGTTCGTCCTCGCCGGCGGCGGCCACCGGATCGAGGTCCGACTCGGCGAGGGCTACCCGTTCGCCCAGGTCTTCGCCCCGGCCGAGGACGCCGTGATCGCCTTCGAGCCGATGACCGCGCCGACCAACGCGCTGGTCGAGGGGGGCGCCGAGCTGCCCCTGGTCGCCCCCGGCGGCTCGTTCACGGCCAGCTTCGCGATCGCCGTCGGCGGCGCCTGAGCTGCAAGCGAAGTTGCAGCGCTCACCGCGGTTCGGACATCCGTCGAGACAGGGGCTGGCTCCCTAATGAAACGGCTCGCCGCCTTCTCCATCGCCGCCGCCTTGATCGCGGCCTCCGCGCTCGGCCTCTCGGCCTGCGGCTCCTCCTCGGGCTCCGGTCGCGAGGGCGGGACGCTGCGCGCCACCTACGGGTCCTTCCCCTCCTACCTCGACCCGGCCCTGGCCTACGACATCGAAGGCTATACGGCGATGTACGACACCTACATCCCCTTGCTCACCTACGCCCACGCTTCCGGCGCCGCGGGCAGCAAGGTGGTCCCCGGCCTCGCCAAGGCGCTGCCCGAGCTGAGCGACGGCGGCAAGACCTACACCCTCTTCCTCCGTCCAGGCCTGCGCTACTCCGACGGCACCCCGGTTCGCGCCTCGGACTTCGCCCGCACCGTCGAACGCCTCTTCGAGATCAACTCCCCCGGCTCCCCCTTCTACGAAGGGATCGTCGGTGCCGAAGCGTTTGCGGCCGGCAAGGCGAAGGACATCAGCGGGATCGAAACGGACGACAAGAGCGGCAAGATCGTCATCCACCTGACCGAACCGCGCGGCACCTTCGAGAACGAGCTGGCGATGCTGTTCGTCGCGCCCCTCCCCCCCGGCACGCCAGCCGAAGACCTGACCGCCTCGCCGCCGCCGGCGACCGGTCCCTACGTGATCACCGCCTCACACCCCGGCCGCGGCTGGGAATACGAGCGCAACCCGCAGTGGCCGAAGGCCAACGAGAGGCTGCTGCCGCAGATCCCCAGCGGTCACGTCGACAAGATCGACGTGACCGTGATCCGCAATCCCCAGACGCAGGTGGCCGACGTCGAACAGGGCCGCTTCGACTGGATGCAGAACACGCCGCCGGCCAGCAGCCTCGCCAGCGTCCGCGACAAGTTCGAAGGCACCCAGTTCCGGGTCGAGCCGCAGATCGACACCTACTTCTTCTGGATGAACACGACGCAGGCGCCCTTCGACGACGTCCGCGTCCGCCAGGCCGTCAACTACGCGGTCGATTCGCGGGCGCTGGAACGGATCTACGCCGGGCTGCTGAAGGGCGGCCAGCAGGTGCTGCCGCCGGGGATGCCGGGCTACCAGAGGTTCGCCCTCTACCCGCACGACATGAAGAAGGCAAAGGAACTGATCGCCGAAGCGAACCCGGGCGACCGCGAAATCACGGTCTGGACCGACAGCGAAAGCCCCAACGACGAAGCGGGCGAATACTACGAGGGGGTGCTGCGCGAACTCGGCTTCCAGACCAAGCTGAAGATCGTCAACCCCGACAACTACTTCGTGATCGCGACCAACCTCTCGACCCCGGACCTCGACACCGGCTGGAGCAACTGGGTCGAGGACTACCCCCACCCCAACGACTTCTTCCAGCCGTTGCTGGACGGCGAAAGCATCGCTCCCACCAACAACACCAACTGGGCCCAGATCGACGTCCCGGGGCTGAACGCGAAGATCCACCAGCTCGGCTCCGAAAGGCTCGGGCCCAAGCAGGAAGCCGAATACGCCGCGCTCGACCGTGAATACATGGAAGAAGCGCCCTGGGCTCCTTACGGCAGCCTCTCCGCCACCACCTTCGTCGCCAGCGACGTCGACCTCGACAAGGTCGTCTTCAACCCGACCTTCGGTCAGGACCTGGCCAGCTTCCAGTTCAAGTAGGGCGGCGCCGGTAGGCGGCTTCCAGGGCCCGCAGCGCGTTGCCGAACAGCATCGCCTCGGCGTGCTCGGGGTAGTCCCCGTGCAGCGCCTCGGCCAGCGGCGCCAGGTCGCGCGCCATTTCGATCCCGCCGACCATCGGTTTGATGAAGCCGTCGAGGTCGCTGCCGAGACCGATGTGCCGGTAGGAGCCGGTCAGCTCGTGCAGCTTGCCGATGTGAAAGCGGACGCTGCGCAGCGTCGTCGCGAGGTCTCCCGGGTCGTCCTCGTGGAGGCCGTCGTTGAGCAGGTGGTGGGCCATGATCAGGCCGACGACGCCGTCGCGGGCGGCGACGGCGCGAACCGTGTCGGCGCTCAGCATGTAGCTGTGTTCGCCGAAGCGGTAGCCGGCGTGGGTCGCCAGCACGGGGTAGGCGGTCGGGTCGTTGCCCTCGCGATCGTCGAGCTCGGCGAGCAGGGCAAAGGTCTCGTCGATCGCCCGCTGGCGCATGTGGCTGATGTCGATCAGGACCCCGTGGCGGTACATCGCCCTCACCGCCGCCTCGCCGAGGGCGCTGAGGCCGACCTCGTCGGGCTGGGAGAAGACGAAGTCGTACTGACCGTCGGAGAGGTTGGGAAGCGCCGGCGCGTTGGTCGCGACATGGCGCCAGAAGAGGTGGGCCAGGGTGATGTAGCCGACCCCCTGATCGGCCAGCGCCTTTATCCGGCCGTCGATCTCCTCCGGATCGGCGCCGAGGTGGGCGCCGCCCTCGACGCAGTGGACGAAGCGGATCGTGTCGTCCCTGCCGGCGCCCTCGAGCTGGGAGGCATGGTTCACGATCACGTGGGCCGGACCACCGTCTCGTTCGCGTGTCAGGTCTTCGTTGACTTCCTCGAGGTGGTCGGTCAGCTCCTTGAAGCTGTGCTCCTCGGGGTGCCCGCTCAGCCACTCCTCGATCCCGAGCTCGGTCTCCGGCACGTAGAGGACCGAGAAGACGAGGCGGACGCCGCCGCGGTCGAGCTCCTCTAGATTGACCAGCCACTCTTCCTTCTTGCCGAAATTGAGCCTCTGCGCCGCCCAGCGGACGAGGATCGCGCGGATCTTGTTCCAGAGGCGCCGTTTCTTGATCTTGCGCAGCGGCCTGACGAACGGGTCGCCGCCGTCTTCTTCGGCCAGCAGGTGCATCGGGTAGTGGCAGTGCAGGTCGGCGATCTGGTGCTGCATCTCACTCCTCCTTTGGGCTGGCACCCGCGGCAGCGTCTCATACCTCATGGGTACCTGAGTGTTCCGTTCTCCCCGAAGGCGTCTTCCGCGATCATTGGGGCATGGCTCCCGCTTCGCCCGAAGACAGCAGTGCGCTGCGCCGGCTGCTCGGACCGGGATCGAGGCTCGGCCTGGTCGCCGCGATCGCCGCCGCGGTCGTCGCCGTCGACCAGGTGACGAAGCTGCTCGCGGTCCAGTTCCTCGAGGGCGAGGACCGGATCGAAATCCTCGGCGGCCTCGTCCAGCTCCAGTTCTTCCGCAACTTCGCCGGCCCCAACAACCTCTTCGGCGGCCACACCGTGCTGATCTCGGTCTTCGCGATCCTCGCCGTGATCGTCCTCCTCGTGATCGCCTTCCGGATCTCGACCACGGCCGCCGCAATCGCCGTCGGGCTGCTGCTCGGCGGCGCACTCGGCAACCTGATCGACCGCATCGTGCGCGAGCCCTCGCCGCTGCACGGCGGCGTCGTCGACTGGCTGAAGCTGACCTCGCTCTCGAAGTCGATGAACGTCGCCGACCTGGCGATCGACGCCGCGGTCGTGGTGATGTTGGTGACGGCGGTGCTCGCCTGGTGGCGGGACCGCGAGGACGAGCGGCGGGCGCAGGGCGAGCCACGGGCGGGAGAGCGTTGAAGCTAGTGTGGCGCGCTTGAGCGCCTACATCCCGAGCCCGTCGTTCAACGACTTCCACGTCGGGCCACTCGAATTTCACCTCTACGGGCTGATCTACGCGATCGCGATCGGGGTCGGGACGTGGATCCTGATCCGGCGCTGGGAGGCGGTCGGCGGCAAGCGCGAGCTGGTCTTCGACGTCCTCCTCTGGGCGATCCCGGCCGGGCTGATCGGTGGCCGCATCTACTTCGACATCACCAGCAGCGGCGAAATCCCGCCCCACTGGTGGGGGCCGTTCGCGATCTGGGACGGCGGTCTCGGCAGCTGGGGCGCCTTCAGCGCCGGGGTCGGCGTCGCCCTCTGGCGCGTGCACCGCGCCGGCGCCTCGGTCTCGCTCGGCCTCGACGCGGTCGCCCCGGCGCTGGCCGTCGCCCAGGCGATCGGCCGCTTCGGCAACTACGTCAACCAGGAGCTCTTCGGTGGCCCCTCGACCCTCCCCTGGGCGGTCGAAATCGACCCCTCCCACCGCCCCTCCGGTTACGAGCACTACGCGACCTTCGAACCGACCTTCTTCTACGAGTCGATCTGGGACCTCTCGATGGCGGCCTTCCTCGTCTGGCTCGGCCACCACCGCAACATCCGCCCCCCCGGTCTCTTCGCTCTCTACGTCACCGGCTATGGGCTCTTCCGAATCTTCGAGGAGCTGCAGCGGGTCGACCCCTCCCACTACATCCTCGGCCTCCGCCTCAACTTCTTCGTCGCCTGCATGACGGCGATCTCCGGCGCGATCTGGTTCAGCTGGACCCAGGGCTGGTGGGGCCGCCGGCGAGCGGCTCCTACGTCTTGAGGATCCAGTAGGCGAGGGCGACGATCAGGAAGGCGACCGCCGCCAGCGTCGCCACGCTGCTTCCGTTGAGGCTGCCGAGGGCGGCGAGCGAGAAGCTCCCATCAGCCATGAAGGCGAAGGTACCGCGGCCGGGCACGGGGGTATCGCGAGTTCGACGTTCGTCCGAGCGGCTTCGGACAACCGCCCTCAGCAGAGCCGCTGGTCAGCCGCGTACGCCAACCGCGTCCTGGCCTCCGCCTCGTCCGCGATCCGATCGATCACCGTCTCGACCAGCTTGGTCGCCGCAGGAAGCGCGTCGGGTGGCAGCACCAGCAGCGTCGTCAGCACGTAGTCGACCGCCACAACTGCTCCCATCAGCTCCTCGACCAGCTCCTGCGATGCAGCGTGGACTCCTGGCCGGGACACGGTCATGACCCGACAAGGAACCGCGGCGGGCGATCTCTCCCCCGACGGGGACCGCGCCGCGGGAGAGGCGCTGGCGCCCGGGGTCACGAGGTGAGAGGCTGGCATCTGTCTCGTCTTTCCCCTAACCCACGAAAGAAGGACACTATGAAGAGCTTCTGGTCTCGCCCCGCCTACGCGAACGTGATCGCGACGCTTGCCCTGTTCCTCGTCCTCGCCGGCGGCACCGCCTTCGCCGCTAGCAAGCTTGCCAAGGGCTCGGTTGGCACCAAGCAGATCAAGGCCAATGCGGTCACCGGCGCGAAGATCAAGAAGAACGCCGTGACCGGCGCCAAGGTCAAGAACGGCTCCCTGACCGGGGCGGACATCAACCTCGCGACGCTCGGCACGGTGCCGACGGCGGCCGCACTCGCCGGCCAAACGGCGTTCGAAACCTTCATGGGCCCTGGCACGCAGAACGTCGGGACCTTCGGCGCCTTCACGATCCAAGCCCAGTGCAAAATCAACGAAGCCGCCACCGACTACGCCGAATTCCTGCTTTCCACCTCCGAAGACCACTCGGCGATGGACAACAACAGCGGACCGGAGAACGACGACTTCGGACCCGCCGACAATCCGATTCGGATGTTCTTCCAGAGCGCGGAAACCGGGAAAACGAACATAGAGGCGGAAGGCGGGGCGCTGCTCGCGATGGCCCCCGGCGGAACGGTACTGATCAGCGAAAGGCAGGAACTGGCGGTCAATCCACCCGGCCATCTCGGCCAGTGCTATTTCGCGGCGATCTTCAAAAAGGTCAAGTAGGAGCCCCAGGCCGAGCGACCTGCGCGGCGGTCTCCGGGCCGCCGCGCGCTCGGTCTGACCGGGTCGATGGGACTAACTGGACGGTATTCGAACCAAGCAACCGGGGCGGCGACCCGGCGCCTTCGGCAGCGCTTACCCAGGGCCGTAAGGTCGGCTCATCTCCATTGCTGGCCTGAACAGGTGGACGCTCCGACGATCGGCTGCCGCTCAGGCGCGAACTCGACACAGGAGGGTGCTCCATGAAGGCAATTGTGGTGACTGCCGAAGCCGCCGGTACGACCGGGATGGCGCTGGTGGAGCGGCCCGAGCCGTCGGCGGCTATAAACGATGTCATCGTTCAGATTCAGGCGTCGGGCTTCGTCCCGACCGAGTTGGAATGGCCGTCGACCTGGATCGATCGCCACAGCCGCGACCGATCGCCGGTGGTTCCCGGCCACGAGTTGGCCGGAGTGGTCACTGCCCTCGGCTATGGCACGACGGGGCTGTCGGTGGGCCAGCGGGTGTTCGGCCTCGCGGACTGGTATCGCGACGGCACCCTTGCGGAATACGTCGCGATCGAGGCTCGCAACCTCGCACCTCTGCCGGGCGATCTCGACTTCACCGTGGGCGCGAGCCTGCCGATCTCGGGCCTGACCGCGTGGCAGGGACTGTTCGACCATGGCCGCCTGCAAACCGGGCAGAGCGTCCTTGCGCACGGCGCGGCCGGCGCCGTAGGGACGATGGTGACGCAGCTCGCACGAGAGGCCGGCGCCTATGTCATCGGCACCGGGCGCGCTGCCGACCGTCAGAAGGCACTCGACTTTGGCGCGCACGAGTTCCTCGACTTGGAGAACGACGCCCTGGAGGACGTCGGCGGAGTCGATCTGGTCTTCGACGTCATTGGCGGCGACGTGGGGAGGCGGTCTGCAGGCCTGATCCGGGCCGGAGGGACGCTGGTGTCGGTCGTCGGGCCGCCCGAGACGAGGCCCACTGACGGCCTGGCAGTCGACTTCGTCGTCGAGGCCGATCGCTCCCAACTGACTGAGATAGCCCAGCGGGCGCGGGACGGGCGACTGCGGACGAACATCGGCAACGTCTCGGACCTCGACGACGCCGTCGCCGCTCTCAATCCGACCGAGCGGACGACCGGGAAGACGATAGTCCGCGTCCGTCCGTGAGGATTCGAGATGCAGGACCAAAGCGCTGCGAGGCCAACCTGCACCGACTTCCACGAAATGGGACTAACTGGACGGTATTCGAACCAAGGGCGGGTTCGAGCTATCAGGGCCTTGCATCGACAATGTTGATGACGCAGGGAGGGGCGCCCTCACCGCGACCCCTTCGGCGGCGGAATGCCCAGCTGTCTGCAGATTGCGCGCGCCAGCGGGTAGCCAATCTGACGATGACGTGGAATCGAGGTAGACCGCTCGGCGTCCATACCCCAATAGCTGTGGCGACCGCCCTCGCGCAGCAGGCGCGCGCCGTGCTGCTTCAAGTGCCGCTCGAGATCGCGGCGCTTCACGCAGCGACGATGTCGAGCGACTCCCTACCGACGTCCTTGCCTTGAGGCTCGTGCTCCGCAGCGCGCAATTCGAGCATTCCGGCTAGGGCGTCGAGCACCATCTCACGCGCTTCGGCTTTGGTCTTGCCCTGGCTCAGCACGCCGGGGACCTCGGGAATCGAGGAGAAGATCCAGCCGTCGTCGCCCTCCTCGTAGAGGATCGTGAGATGGAGGGGGTTGCTCATCGGCCGAGTGTAGCGCCGCCTGCTGCGGCGATTTCGGCGCAGATGGGGCGGGCTGGACTCGAACCAGCGACCAAGGGATTATGAGTCCCGTGCTCTAACCAACTGAGCTACCGCCCCGGCGGGGCGAGCCTAGCGTGCGGGGAGGGCTGCGGTCATCGCCCGGTGGAAGGCGGGCGGGTCTTCGACGTGGGGGTAGTGGGCGAGACCGGGGAGCTCGTGGACGGGGGCGGCCGGGCGCAGGTCGCGGAGGCCTTCGAGGACGTGGGTGGTGGAGACGGGGTCCTCGAGGCCCCAGGCGAAGGCGAGATGGCCGGGCCAGTCGCGGACGGCGCCGTGCCAGCGCTCGGCGTAGGTGGCGCGTTCGAAGGTGTAGCCGATCAGCTTGTCGCCGATGCGGTTGCCGTGCTTGAAGTGCATCAAGGCCCACTGGGAGTCCCCCTCCTCGGCGCTCATCGGGTGAGCCGATCCGAAAACCGAGCCGAGCTGCCAGCGGAAGACGCGGCCCGAGGAGGTGCGGGCGAAAACCGGGCCGAGGCGGCTGCGCAGGACCTTCTGGCCGAGGACGAAGTTGGCGCGCTCGATGATCACGTTGCCGTCGAAGAGGAGGGCGCCCGAGAACTCCATCTCCAGGCGGCCATCGAGGTCGCGGGCGAAGAGCTCGGTCGCCACCGAGGTGCCCATGTCGTGGGCCACCATCTCTACTGGACCGCCGCCGTGACGACGGACGAGCTCTTCGGTCAGGTCGGCTTGCCAGGAGAGCGTGTACTCGTGGTCGGCGGGCTTGTCGGAGAGGCCGAAGCCGAGGAAGTCGAAGGCGAGGATCGCCCGCTCCGGCTCCAGCGCGATCACCTCGCGCCAGTCATAGGAGCTGTTCGGGAAGCCATGCAGGAGCAACAGCAGCGGCCCCTCGCCCGGCTGGTGGAAACAATGGATCCGGCAGCCGCGGAACTCCTCCGGATGGCCCCTTCTCCCCCAGGCGACGACCGTCTCAGGCAGGTGATCGCGTCGCCGGGACACCGCGCTCAGGCGCTGAACAGCTGCGCCAGGGAGCGGCCGACGTCGGGGGGCTCTTCCTCTCCCTTGGCCGCAGCGGCGGCGCCGTCGGCGAGGGCCTTGGCGGCGTCGGCGATCTGGTGGTCGCGGCCGCCGCGGATGACGCCGGTCTTCTTCGCTTCGGCGAGGTCGGACTCCATCAGGCCCGCCAGCTCGGCGAGGCGACGGAGGCCGACGACGCCAGCGGTGCCGCGCAGAGCGTGGGCTTCGGCGCGCATCGTCTCGAAATCGGTCGTTGCCGTGGCGAGGCCGGCCGAGATCACGTCGCAGCGACGCCGCGCCTCCTCGGCGAAGGACTCGAGCAGCTCGGCGTTCTCGGGCAGGGCCTTGTCGGTCATTCGGCGATCACCTTTTCGGCAACTTCGTCCATCAATTCAAGTCCAAATCCACCCTCGACGGCTGAGCTGACCACGCCGTTGCGGTTGATCGCGAACAGCCAGGGCTCGGTCGGGAGGTGGAATCTACGGACCTGGGGACGAACCCCGCTTTCGGGGTCGTTGTCTTTGAAGATCTCCATGTGGATGAATGCCGCCTTGTCTCCGAACTCCTGCTTGGCCTGCTCGGCCACGTCGACGACGGGCCCGCAAACCCGACTCTGGCAGAACTGGGGGGTCGCAAACAAGAGCAGGATCGGTTCCTTTCCTAACGCATCGGCGTAGTCGACCGCGTTCTGGGTGTCCGGCGGGACTCGAGTCGTGATCTTCGCGAGATCCCCCCCAACCTCCTTTGCGGTCGGCGTGTGGATCAGCGGCGCCGCCTCCCCTGGCCGTGGAACGCGGGTGTATTCGCCGACGTTGGCGGTGCCCAGCAACCGAGCCGAGGTTTCGTCGCCTTCGCGGATCAGAACCGCCATCCGCCAGGAGCCTTCGCCCGCGAACGGCAGCTCGGCCGAGTAGACGACCCGGGCCGCGTCCGGGTTTTCAGCCGTCGTCTGCGAGAGGAAGGCGGGCTTGGTCCCCAGGCTTTCGATCTTCGCCGGGAACGGCCCGACCGCCGGTTCTTCGAGTGCTTTCTGTTCTGCCTTCGCCGCCTGACCCTTGCTGCCCGCCGCCGACTTGGCCCCCGGCTTCGGGGTCGGAACGCGCGCGTAGTAGACCGCGACTTCGGCATCCGGGACTTCCTGGCCATCGCGTTCGTGGATCGAGAACGGGTAGCGGTTGGGTCCCGGGTAGAAGACCGACGCTTCCGGCGCGACGATCAGTTCGGAGCGGGTGCCGGCGCCGTTCAGCAGCTCTTCGAGACTGCGCCCCTGCGGCTGCGGGAAGGCGCTCTTCGGCGGCGCCGGGCTGCTCGGCACCGGCGTCGTCGCGGCGCTGGTCGAGTCGCCACCGCCACCGCAGGCCGCTGCGCCGAGGAGGATCACGAGCAGGCTGGCGCAGGCGAGGGCGAGGCGGGCGGCGCGCATCGGCGCCATGTTATTGGGACTCACAGCGGGGGCCTCATGTCGCGAACGCCGCTCCCCAGCGCCAGATAAGGTCCCTGCGTCTTCAACGTCGACGAGGAGGGGTGATGGCGGAGCGCGCGGCAATCGTTACCGGAGGATCGGGTGGGATCGGGCTGGCAATCGCCCGGGCGCTCGGCGAAAGCGGCTACGCACTGACCCTGTCGTCACGGCGGCCGGACAAACTCGAGGGCGCGGTCGCCTCGCTGCACGAGGACGGCTTCGAGCTGCAGACGGTCCCCGCCGACGTCGCCGACGAGGAGAGCCTCGCCGCCGTCTTCGCCGCTCACAGGGAGCGCTATGGCCGGCTCGACGCGCTCTGCAACAACGCCGGGGTCGGGATCGGCGGGCCGATCGACCAGACCCAGACCAAGTACCTCGACATGCAGCTCGCGGTCAACCTGCGCTCGCTGATCATCGGCACCCGCGAGGGCCTGCCGCTGCTACGCGAAGCGGGCGGCGAGCACGGTAAGGCACTGATCCTCAACACCGCCTCGATCGCCGGCAAAGGCGGCCAGGCCTTCCTCTCGATCTACGGCGCGACGAAGGCGGCAGTGATCAACTTCACCCAGGCGACGGCGCGGGAAACGGTCGGCAGCGGGGTTCAGTGCACGGCCCTGGCGCCTGGCTTCGTCGACACGGCGATGACCGAGTTCGTCAAGAGCGAGGTGCCCGGCGAGAAGATGATCCAGCCGGCCGACATCGGCGCCGCGGTCAAGTTCCTGCTCGCCCTCTCGCCAAACTGCCTGGTACCCGAGATTGTCTTCAACCGAGCAGGCGAGGGCCCCGACGCCCCCTGACGCCTTGCGTGTGTTGGTTGCGGCCTTCGGCGACGCCGGGCACGCGTTTCCGGCGATCTCACTGGGGCGGGCGCTGGCGGCGCGGGGCCACGAGGTCGTCGTCGAGACCTGGGAGGAGCGGCGAGCGGCGGTCGAGAGCGCCGGGCTGCGCTTCGCCGCGGCCGAGGAATACCGGATGTTCCCGCCGCCGGAGCCGGGCTCCGGCGACGGTCGCCACGCCGCCGAGGCGGCCCGGGCGCTGCTGCCGCTGCTCGAGGACCTGCGTCCGCACGTCGCCGTCAGCGACATCCTCACCCTGGCGCCGGCGCTTGCCGCCGAGCGCGCCGGGGTGCCGCTGGCGACCCTGATCCCCCACATCTACCCGGTGGTCGAGCCGGGCCTGCCCTTCTTCGCGATCGGCCTGCGCCGGCCCCGGACCGCGCTCGGGCGAGCCGGCTGGCGGGCGGGACAACGGGCCCTGCGGGTCGGGCTCGAGCACGGGCGCCGCGACCTCAACGAGCAGCGCCGCCGGCTCGGCCTCGGTCCGATCGAGCGCTTCCACGGCGGCATCAGCCCCGAACTGGCGCTGGTCGCGACCTACCCGCAGCTCGAGTACCCGCGGCGCTGGCCGCCCGGGGTCCGCGTCACCGGGCCGATGGTCTTCGAGCAGCCCCACCCCGACGTCGAGCTGCCGCCGGGCGAGGCCCCGCTCGTCCTCGTCGCCCCCAGCACCGCTCACGACTCCGACAACCGCCTGGTGCGGACGGCGCTGGCGGCGCTGGCGGAGGAGCCGGTGCGAGTGGTGGCGACGACCAACCGGGTTCGGCCGCAGCGCCCGATTGAGGTCCCGTCCAATGCCCTCCTCGTCGACTGGCTCAGCTACAGCCAGCTGATGCCGATCGCCTCGTTGGTCGTCTCCCACGGCGGCCACGGCACCGTCGCCCGCGCCCTCGGCGCCGGCGCTCCCGTCCTCGTCTGCCCGATCACCGGCGACATGGCCGAGACCGCGATCCGCGTCGACTGGGCTGGCTGCGGCTTGGCATTGCCGTGGCGACTGTGCCAGCCGGGGCCGCTGCGCTGGGCGGCGCGGCGACTGCTCGAGGACCCGGCCTTCGTCGCGCGCGCCAGCGAGATCGCCGCCTGGAGCCGGAGGAACGACGGTGCCGAGCGCGGTGCCGAGATGGTCGAGGAGCTGGCGGCCCGGAGGACGTAGTGCCTTGCCCTGCCAGCGCGACGTGGATAGGGTCGGCTCGACCTCGTCCAACTGTCCCGCAGCTCGCCGATTTGGAGGAACGAGATGAAGTACTACGTCAGCGCCACGCCCGGTCCGATGCCGCCGCCGCCCGAGGTTTTCGACGCCGCGATGGCCTGGCTGCAGGCCAAGCTCGACGACGGAACCTTCGATTGCGTCTACGGATTCGTCGACGGCGGTGGCTTCAGCGTCGCAAACGCGGGCTCTCACGCTGAGGTTTTTCGGCTGATGGCCGAGTTCCCACTGTTCGGCCTCTCCGAGTGGGACGTCCAGCCTCTGCTCGAGCTCGGTGAGGAGCAGGCGACGATCCGGGCGAAACTGGTCGAGGCTCAAGCGGCGATGGGCGGAGGCTGAACGCTCGCGCCCTTCACGAAGCTCCGGGGGTGGGACTCGAACCCACAACCCTTCGGTTAACAGCCGAATGCTCTGCCGATTGAGCTACCCCGGAACGCGCGGCCCGGAGCGAGCCGGGCGGCACGGAATGTACCGACTCAGCTCCCGACCCGCTCCGCGTGGGCGATTCGTTCCACCAGCGCCGCCCGCTCGCGGCTCAGAGCGGCTCGGCGCTCGTAGTCGTCGCGCTCTCCGGCGGCGGCGATCTCGTCCTCGAGCCGGCGCTGCTCGAGCTGCAGGAAGTTGAGCTCCATCGCCTCCTGGGAGGCGGGCTCCGCCCGCGCCAGCATCACCAGCTCGGTGACGACCCCGGCCAGCTCGGGGTCCTGCGGTAGGTTCGAGGCCGGGTCGCCGGGATGCTCTCGCAGCCAGGAGGCCGCGCGAGCACCGCTCGCTGAGAGGTGGGCGTCGGTAAGCCGCGAGAGGTAGCCCCGCCCCTCCTCCGGCAGCGCGATGCACATCGCCAGCAGCGCCCGCTCGCGGCGCTCACGCGAGGTGAGCTGCGCCGGCGGCGTCGTCATCTGAGCCGGCGCCGAGCCGGTACCGCGAGCCACCGCCGTCGCCCTGGCCGGGCCCCCGCCCGCGTCCTCGCCGCCGCTGGCCGGCGTCGCTGCGACGACCCGACCCATCACCATCGCCGGCTCGAGGTCGAGCCGCTCGGCCACGCGCCGCACCAGCTCGTCGCGGCTCGCCGATTCGCCGAGCCCGGCAAGGACGGGCGCGACCTCTGCCAGCGCCCGGTCGCGTGCAGCCGGAGAGGCGACGTCGGTTGCCGCCAGCACCAACCCGACCTGGAAGTCGGCGACGTCGATCGCCGACTCGACCAGGTCGCGAAAGCGCTCGGCGCCGCCCGGATCGGCCATCATCTCCGCCGGGTCGACCCCCGCCGGCATTTTCGCCACCCGCAGCCGCATCCGTCGCCCCGACGCGACCCGCTGCGCGCGCAGCATCGCCTCCTGGCCGGCGGAGTCGGCGTCGAGCGCCAGGACGACCTCGTCGACCATTCCCGAGAGCGTCGCCACCTGCTCGTCGGTGATCGAAGTCCCCATCGCCGCGACGGTCTCCTCGACCCCGGCCTGGTGCAGCGCCAGAACGTCGGTGTAGCCCTCGACGAGCACGGCGCGGCCGGCTTTGGCGATCGCCGCTTTGGCCCGGTCGACGCCGTAGAGGAGCTGGCTCTTGTGGAAGAAGTCGGTCTCGGCGGTGTTGACGTACTTGGCGCCCTGGTCGGAGCGCATCGCCCGGCCGCCGAAGCCGAGGGTGCGGCCGCGGCGGTCGCGGATCGGGAACATGATCCGCGAGCGGAAGCGGTCGTACTCCTTGCTTTCGCGGCTGCGCTGGACGAGGCCGACGCCGTGGAGCTCGGCGACGCTGAACCCGGCCTGCTGGCCGCGGACGAGGATCTTGTCCCAGGCGCTCGGCGCGTAGCCGACGCTGAAGGCGCGCAGCACCTCCTCCCCCAGCCCGCGCTCGGCCAGGTACTCGCGAGCGCGCCCAGCCTCCTCGGAATCCCAGAGGTAGGCGGCGTAGTAAGCGGCCGTGCGGTCGAGCAGCTGCTCGAGCCGGCGGCGTTGCACCCGCCGCGCCTCCGCCCGTGGGTCCTCCTGCTCGCGCTGGATCTCGACCCCGTAGCGGTCGGCGAGCATCTCGACCGCCTCGGCGAAGCCGAGTCCTTCCTTTTCCTCGACGAACTTGATCACGTCGCCGCCGGCACCGCAGCCGTGGCAGTAGTAGAGCTTGTCCTCGGGATTGACGCTGAACGAGGGCGTGCGCTCGTCGTGGAAGGGGCAGAGACCCATCATCCGCGCTCCCTGGCGG